>JAEEGL013913876.1_pt1 | contig 10064 bp, 13 predicted proteins | sample 9134231 | NCBI WGS metagenome assembly JAEEGL01 (sample SAMN16246548, study PRJNA631951) | gut metagenome | biome: gut microbiome; feature: rumen; material: fiber-attached | host: Bos | place: Iran: Karaj | collected 2018-10 | reverse complement strand
ATCGAGAAAGTTTTCTGAGAAAGATACACATCCCATACTCAGCAAGTAGTTATCACCACTTCCTATTAATTCCCCTTTATATGCAAAACCGCCAGAAATAGAGATTATATCTCCAAGCCTATATTCTTTCCACTCTTCCATTTCAGATTTGCTTTTTCAGTACTTCAATTTCTTCACGGAGAAGGGCTGCTTCTGTGCTATTACTTTGCAACTGTTCGACAGTGACACCCATATGTTGGGACATTTCTAAAGCTTTTAGCCTAGCTTCTTTTTCTTTAAGAATAATTCTTTGCTGCTGCTTGTCACGTTTTCGGTTATACCTATATGCTGCAATGCTGACAATGAGTGTAGCCAAAGCTACAATAAAGGTCAGCATCTCAATATTAATATATTCTTTCCAGTCTTCCATCATTACTCCTCCTGCTCGTAATAGTAAGAATAATCGATACCTTTCATGAAGATTTCGCGGTCGTCAATGCGGTCTGTCATTGCCTGTTTCAGCAGTTCGCGGATTCTGGTACTGTCCATGTGGCTCGCAATCATAGCATCAAGATAGTCTTTCTTGTTAATCTTGCTCCAGTCAACACACATCTTCAACTGTTTCTTGAAAATCAAGTCAAGCCAGATGCGTGTACTACGGCCATTGCCTTCCATAAAGGGATGAGCCACATTCATCTCTACATATTTATCTACAATCTCATCAAATGTCGTTTCAGGCATCTGCTCGATAGTTTTTAAATTATCATGAAGGTATTCTGCAAGACAGAAAAGCGTAGTACCTTTTGAAATGGTCTTGGTACGTATCTTACCAGCAAAATCGTAAAGTCCACCAAAGAGATAGGCATGAATCTGCTGTAAGGCTTTGACAGTACCTGGCTTCAGCGTTTCCAACAAGCCGCTTTCGACGAGGGTATAAGCTTTCTTTTTGCTCTGCCCATCAATGGTGTTGTCGCTGTAGGTGAACCAATTAAGGAATGCATTGGCACGATTGTTAGGATAATGTTGAGCTACCGTCTGCACGCACTCTGCATCAAGCGCATCTGCGAATCGCTGCTTGCCATCTGGAGCCTGGAATTTGAAGTGGTTAGTGACACTAACCAGTTGAACACCATCTTTAGCGAACTTGCCTTTCAGGTACTTCCAGTAGTTGCGACACTTATTATAATCCTCTTCATCGTTGATGGCACGCACGATGTCTGTAGCCGAGAACCACCACTTAGAGTTTTCCTCGTCCCAGACGGCCCGCACCTCTCTATCGTTGAAAAATCTTATTGATTTTTTACTCATATTATTCTTTCCCCTCTTCCATAAATGGGAATTTATCTATTAAATAAAGAGGTAGTTGCGCTGGCCTCTCTGATTTTGCTCATCACTCCCTGATTCCAACTGCCAACATCAGGCCGATGCTGTTCGTCGAAATAGGACAATATCTTATCACGTGTTTCCTGCATCAATAATCCTTGCATAATATACTGATATTCTTCTTTGAAGAAATTCAACGTATAATAATGAAATCTTTCTAATAATACTGTAGCCTCAGTAACAATGCCACTCATGTTTCCCTCATCCATTTCGATAACGAGATTACTCATGCTTAAGCCGTGGGCATATTGAGAGATATATGAAAGCAGGTCAAAATCCTTACATGCATCAATTAGAGAGTATAATTCTTGCCACTTATACTGATTGCTGCCGGTCTTTTTATAGTTCTTAAACTCTTTGAATTTCCAATTCCGGTCTTCTACGATTCTATCGAAAGCTGCCTTGTCTTTGCTTTGAAGCGGTGAACTGTCAAGTATTTCTTGTGCCTCTCTTATGAGACGTTGACGGTGCTCACGATTAAAACGAAGTTCCTTATTTACCTCTTCCAATTCATTGTCAGGCAATGTTTCTTTATAGCAGTTTTCCTCTGGCAAAACGGCCAGATTCCTTTCGCATCCATCAATAACATATAGAGCATGGCGCAACCAAAGTTGGTCAATGTCTTTTTCATTATAAATAAGACGGAAAACCGCTACACAATCACCTAACATTCTCAAAAGGCAATTGGATGAAACATAGTCTTTATGCTCTGCTACAACCTTAATAAACGTATCGAACGACTTGAGACGTCGATAGCAGAAATGAGCAACATATCCTTTCAAGTCTTGCACGGACGCATTCCGATACATATCGCATATTCTTTTCACCGTATTCATATACAGATGAAAAGAATACTCGAATCTGTTAATTGGGCTATTCCCAAACTCTTCGGTTCCGTCTATGTGATATTTATAACTCATCTATATTCGCTTACCATTTTATTGACGTCAGGAAAAAGGTCTGATATAAAGAATCAATTATTTGCTTGTCCGTACCCTCCTCTCATCACAGCATTACTTACTGCCTTTTCGAATTCCTCTTTGGTGCATGGCTTCCTAAGAATCCAATAAGAACTGGTAGTAGAAGCACCAGTCCCTTGAAAAGATGAACCTCGCGATGTTGCACCATTAAGGTACATTTCCCAGCCTTGCGAAATGAAATACATCAGAGCACCCGCAGGAGTTGTGAATTTCATTTTGTCATCTTTATCATTTCGCAGCCGCTTCACTTCTTTACCATCATCATAAAAGACTTTGAAATTCTCCTTGGTAAAATCGCCTTCAAACGACACAATGTTATAAATGTAATACTTACCCTCCTCCGTCTGACAATAGCATGTCAGGGGGATAAATATCAAAAACAAAAGAACTAACTTTTTCATATTACTCCAACTTAAATCCAATACTTCCTAACTGTTTCTTTATCTCATCCTCAAGGCGATGGCTTTCAGCAAAGAGTCCGCTGAGTTCTGAGGTGAGGCGTTGCATCTTTTCGGCAAATGGTTCTCCATCATCTTCTTGCTCTGCTATGCCTACATAGCGTCCTGGAGTGAGGATGAAATCTTGTGCTGCGATGTCCTGCAAAGTCTTGACAGCACAATAGCCTGCTTCGTCTTCAAGGGTGCCTTTGCGGAAAGCGTCAAAGGTGTCTGCAATCTTACGGATATCGGGTTCCATCAACTCACGAACGGCACGGGTTACCATAGTACCCATATTACGGGCATCTATAAACAGCACCTTACCTGCTTGTTGCTTATTGCGAGAGAGGAACCACAGCGAAACAGGAATACCAGTGCTATAGAACAGCTGGCTGGGCAGGGCAATGATACCTTCTACAAGGTCTGCTTCTACTATCTTCTGACGGATGGTGCCTTCACCGCCTGTCTGAGAGCTAAGAGCGCCATTGGCCAATACCAAACCAATACGACCATTGGGCGAAAGGTGGTGAATCATGTGCTGCATCCATGCAAAGTTGGCATTGCCTGCAGGGGGGATGCCAAACTTCCAGCGTGCATCTTTCTCCAGTTTGTCTGCTCCCCAGTCGCTGAGATTGAAAGGGGGATTGGCCATAATGAAATCTGCCTTTAGGGTTGGGTGCTGGTCGTTGAAGAAGGTATCGGCATACGACTTACCCAAATTAGCCTCCAGCCCTCGAATAGCGACGTTCATGTGAGCCATCTTCCATGTGCTGGGGTTGGCCTCCTGTCCATATACACTAATGTTGTTGATATCCTTCTGATGGTTATAGATGAATTTGGCACTCTGTACGAACATACCACCTGAACCACAGCAGGGGTCATAGACACGGCCTTCGTAGGGCTGTAAGATCTCGACAATAGTGCGAACAATGCAGCTGGGAGTATAGAATTCGCCAGCGTTCTTGCCTTCCATAGAGGCAAACTTCTGCAAGCAGTATTCATAGACTCTGCCCAGCAGATCTTTCTCGTCGCCTGATGCCAGCATGTGGATATTGGTAAAGAGGTCTACCACATCGCCCAAGCGGCGCTTATCCAATTCGGGACGGGCATAGTTGCCGGGCAATACACCTTTCAGTTTGGTGTTCTCGCGTTCGATAGCCTCCAAAGCATCATCAATCACTTTACCGATTTGGGGTGTATGGGCTGCTAAGGATATCACCTGCCAACGAGCCTCCTGAGGAACGAAGAACACATTGTCTGCCTCGTATTCATCCTTATCCTCTACGTCTGCATCTGGCTCCTCCAGCAGTTCCTTGTATTTCGCCTCGAACTTATCGCTGATGTACTTCAGGAATATCAATCCCAGAACCACACCTTCGTATTCCGAGGCATTCAGATTGCCTCTCAACTTATCCGCAGCCCTCCATATTGCATCCTCAAATCCGATAGAGGTTGTATTTTCTTTCTTTGCCATATAATCCGTTTTAAGTTATTGTCCTTGCAAGCGGCCCCGACCCTCTATTGGGCAGGGTTATTGCCACAATGCACCTGCAAAGATACGAATAAGTGAGCAAAGAACCAAAGAAAATACAAAGTTTTTTATCTGAATCAGTGTATTCATCAAAAATTCAGAAGAACATCATCGGCAGGGAGTTCTTGTGCTTTTGAGCTAGTTCGTCCTTCATACGGGTAATGGTGGTCTGGAAGAAAAAGGCGATGAGGTGCTCATCGGTACCTTCCGTACGAATCTGCTTCAAGGCAGAAATGTAGGCAGCGCGGTCTTCCAGTCTGATGATCAGCAAGGGATGACCTGCACGTAACAAGAGAAAGTTCGACAGCAGGCGCCCCGTACGACCATTGCCGTCACGGAAAGGGTGCAGGTATTCGTAATACCCGTGCCATTTGGCAGCAACCACCATCGGATGCTGTTCGTCGTCAAGAGCCCGTTGCGTCGACTCCATTAGCTTCGGAACACGGGCTATCAGCGCCTCATGGTCACCAAACACCGTATCGCCGGCAGCCATGTCCTCAGTGGTATATTCACCAGCAATAGCGCCTTGGGCACGATAGGCTATAGTATGCTCTGTCACCAGTCGGTTCACCTCTTTCAACAGTGTCTCATCGAACGGATGGTCCAAATGACCCGCCATATAGTCAAAAGCTCGGAAGTGGTCAGCCATCTCCGTACACTCCAACAGCGAACGTCCCACAGGAATCATCGCCATACCCTGTTCACGAAGAATACGCGTATCGTCTACCGTGAACGAGTTGCCCTCAATGGCACAAGAATGTGCAGAGAACAAAATCTCGTTGTATTCCATCCACTGCACGCGACCCATCTTGTCAGCAACCTTCGTCTGATATTCCCGACGGATGTCCTCGTATTCTTCTATCTGCTTTTCAAACATCGATGCAAAATTAGGGATATTTTTTGATATATCCAAATTTTAGAGCAACATTCGACCGTTTTTGCAGTGAAAAGGTACGCAAAATTCTCTCTACCTTACCCATTCCCCACCCTTACGGCGGGGGGAGGATTTCCTTGCGGAGGAGGGCGACGAGGTCGCGGAACTCTTGTTCTTGCCGGTCGGGGTCGCCTTTGTAATAGCTGATGATGTCACGATAGATGGCTATCAGCTGGGAGGTTCTTAACTCGAATCCTTCGGGAAGTTTTCCGTCTTAGACTCCGGACAAAGTACCATGAGGCATGCCGTAGCTATCCTCCATGGTACGACGCTGACGATAGAAGACACGATCGGCCTTCATCAGCGTCTTTACTGCCAGCGCCTGTGCTGCTGGCAGCGTGTCTAAAACAAACTTGTTCTTCATCGTTTTTTGTTTGATTTTGAACGTTAAAGTGTTAATAATACTGTATTGTGTCCGCAGTACGGACAGTGTTTCTTTTGCCTCGACAGTTCTCAGTACCTTTACACCGTCGACCGGCGACACTATATGTATAAACGAATGAAACAGTATTTTATTATAAAACGAGTTATTTTTTTTACAAATTAAACAAAAACAGACTTTTAGTTATGAACGGAAGAGACCCTATTGAGGAGGAGCTGAGCAAGGCTGGCGTGGCTCCTTCAGTACCACCATCAGTGGTACAATTAGACAAGTTCAGGATTATGTCCGATACGGATGTCCCCCCTGAAGAGTTCCTCATGCGACTGTTCGGGAAGCCCTGTTTTCCACGTCGTGACCTCTCGACAGTTACTGGTACTGAAAAGTGCGGTAAGACTTTCTTTACATCGATGCTCATGGCTTGCTGTGCCGAAAAGAACGTGCTCGAACTGGAACGTATCCGTGATGAGCCGCTGAAGGTGATGTGGTATGACACCGAACAGAGCCGACAGTCTACCAAGCTGATTCTCACAGACCGAGTGCAGAAGCTGATTCACACAGATTGTACGGAAAGTACTGATCTGGACGAGAACTATTTCGTCTTTAACGTCCGTGCCTGCACTTATGAGCAGCGACTGGAATATCTCGTTGCCGGCATCGAGACCTATAAGCCTGACATGGTGGTTGTCGACAACGTGAGTGACCTGCTACCTTCCATCAACGATCCTGAGGGCTCTGCCAAGGTCATCGACCTATTGATGCAGCTTGCTACGGAGTACAACTGTAACATCACCATCGTCATCCATCTGAACCGCTCCGGCGAGAAGCGCAACCTTCGCGGATGGCTGGGAACCGAGATCTTACATAAGGCCTTCGACGTGTACTACTGTGAGCAGATTGAGAAGACTGATGTGTTCTCTGTAGAACAGACGTTCACCCGGAAGTTCCGTATTCCGGAAACGCTTTTTTACAAAATTGACGAGGACGGGCTGCCTGTCATCACAACAAAACCTGCCAGCTACCAGCCGCGTGACGATAATGGCCGCTACCAGACCAACAAGCCCGAGGCTTATCAGATCAAGACCGCGAAGGCCGACTCGTTCAATCAGGATTATATCATCCGTAATGACGGTAACGCCCGACAGCCATGGGAGTGGAATCTCGGAAAGCTGTTCTTCGATGCGATGGGCGTGATGCCTTCATTGACGCTCGAAGCATTGCAGAACGAGGTGATGTCCATCAGTGGCATCAAGCAACCGAAATATTATGACAAAGTATTCAAGCTGGCGGTCGATCAGCGTATCGTGCAGACGACGATGGACAAACATGGACGTGTAGTAGCCATCCTCATCCCCTCTTAACCCCCTCTCTATATATAGGCCCACCCTCTCTCATAGAGAGGTGGGGCTATAGAAGAGGGGTGTAAAGGGATATAGGATGTATACTAACAGACGAATTATCAGGCCAATGAAAATAAAAAACATTCAAACAATCTCATTCAAAGACGAGCTGACTCGTATCAGAACTCGCATCGCCGAGGACGCAAGCCATCATCTTATCCTTCATTACGATACAGATACAGACCTCGTCTCACGCCACCTCTGCACCAACAGTCATTTCTGCCGAAGCGTCGTCGCCAACGGCTTCCTCACTGAAGAACAAATGATCCGCGCAGCTCATCGTTATGGTCTCGGCATGACTCGTGACGGCGGAGTTATCTTCTGGCAAATCGGGCTGTTCCGTCAAGTTTATGACGGTAAAATCATGTACTATAAAGACGACTGTCATCGGGACCATTTCCATCCGCCGACCTGGGTGTCATCAACGCTCAAACGTTTCTACTTAGGAGACGACTACCCTACCAATGATCTCCCGGCAACCACCCATTGTCTCTTCGGCACCCACCTCCTTCAAGAAGTCAACTTAAAACCTGTTGCCGTGGTCGAGGCTGAAAAGACGGCTGTTATCTGCTCTGAACGCTACCCCAGGTTCATATGGCTTGCCACTGGCGGTCTGGAGGCTCTGAAACCAGAGGTCCTTTTCCCTCTACGAGGCCGAAGAATCATCATCTTCCCAGATACCGACGAAAATGGCGAGACCTACTCCAAGTGGTATACCATTGCCCTGTCTGCCCAACGCCTCCTCGGATGTTCTATCTATGTCTCAGACTATCTTGAAAAAAATGCCACCCCCGACCAAAAGCGTCGGAAAATCGACCTCGCTGATACTTTCGCCTTTCATCTTTCAACCTAACAAATATGGTAAACCTATACGACAAACATAAATTCATTAGCAAGAGCACTCTTGCAAAACTCGCAGGAGTCCACCGCAACACCTTCAGCCGCTATCTCGCGACTCGCAGTCACGTTTTAGAAGTCCTCGGCGTTAGCCCCAACGCCCATAAGCTTCCACCCGAAGCTGTCCGCTACATCTGCGAAGACTACTGCATCGACCTTCCTCCCGAACTCCAAGACCAGGAACTCCTCTCTCGTTCTGAACTCTACCAGAAGTTCATCCGTCATCTGCAAGATGCAGAGCAAGTTTCGCTCAGGTTACGGCTTGAAAAAATCAAAAAGACGACCTAAATGCAAAAAGTCCTTCTTTTTTCAAGAACATTGCACAAAAGTGCACCAATTAGGTTTGGAAAAGTACTAATTTTGCCGTGCATTTGGGATGCAACGGCGAGTGAAGGCTGCGGCTCAGCATAGCTCGAATACGATTCGGCTCTGCGTTCGCCTTGCACTTCACTTGTACCCGGTAAGCGAACCACATGGAACCATGGCACTTATGCTTCATCGAGACTATCTGAACGAGTCATTAAGATTATCTGAACAACTCATTGAGATAATCCCTTAGGGGGGTAAAAGATTATCCGAACGACTCATTAAGACTATCTCGACCACTCGTTAAGACTATCCGGATTAGTAAAACATAACTTTCACCTTTCAACTTTCAACTCTCAATTTTCAAACTATGTCTCAAAAATTCATTAAATCGCAAAACAAGAACGAACAGAGTTCAGCCTATGGCAAGTATTTCGCCATGGCAGTGTATGACAGCCATTTCATCGGCACCGAGGAGCTTTCTGACTTCATCCAGCGCCAGGCATCGGTGAAGAAGAGCGACATCAAGGCCGTGCTCCAGGAACTGGGCGAAGCCTTCAAGCACTTCTTCGAACTGGGCCAGAAGATCAAGCTCGATGGTATCGGCATCTTCAAGGTAGGTTTCAGCTCCATCGGCGTCACCAAGCTCGAGGACTGCGGTGCCCAGACCATCACCACCCGCCGTGTACTCTTCCAGCCCGAGACCACCCGTGTCGTCGTCGGCCAGGAGAAGAAGGAAGACGGCTCCGTCAAGCAGAAGTACGTCAACGCCATCACCATGCTCAAGGATGTCGTCTTCGAGGAGACTCACGACAACGCTATGAACGTAGAATCGGGATCTGGTACGAACACGAATAGTGGCAGTGGCTCGAATACTGGTGGTGGTAGCAATACCGGTGGTGGCTCGAATACTGGTGACAATACCGGCGGTGGCAGCAACACTGGCGGCGACAACACTGGCGGTGGTTCTGACCCTGACTACGGTGACATCGGCGACGGTAACTAAATGATGTCTGATGGAAGAGGGAAGATGTCAGATGTATTTATAACTTCTTTAACTCCTAAAAAAGCGTATGAAACTCAAATGGTCAACTATTAAGCAGATCTTGCAAATCATTGCAACCATCATCACCACCATTGCCGGCACAATAGCCGTGCAGAGCTGTGCATGGTTCTAAAATTCTCGAATTCTCTAATTCTTGATAATTATGAAACCATTGAAATCTGTCAAACTCTTGATCGTCCACTGTGTCGCCAACAAGTGCAACCGGCCTTTCAGCGTGAAAAACCTGATTGCCTGCGGCATGGCCAAGTACGGCCAGTGCAGCTACCACTACTATGTGCGGCGCAATGGCGATGTCATTCCCCTGTTGCCGGAGAACGTTCAGGGTGTCCATGCCAGGCACTACAACCACTGCTCCCTTGGCATCGTCTACGAAGGTGGGCTGGACGAGAAAGGACGTTCCTGTGACACCCGCACCGAGGCCCAGAAGCACTCCCTCTATGAGTTGCTGAAGGAACTCACCGCCGAGTACCCCGAAGCCCGTATCCTCGGTCACTGCGAACTCCCTCACGTCGCCAAGGCCTGCCCCTGCTACCTCCCGTCAAAGGAGTATGCCGACCTCCAGCCCGAGAATTCATGACCCATAAATCCTTTCACCATGCCCCATAAACCTTTTCACCGCCCCAGGGATGACAGATTAGTCATCCCTGGGGCGCTAAAAATATTTAAATAAAGTTATTTTTTTTGTTATAATTCAAAAAAAAATGTATCTTTGTTGCATCTATTAACAAAAACAAATGCGAAAAAAGATATTTTTGACAATCATATTAGCACT
>JAEEGL013461755.1_pt1 | contig 10064 bp, 5 predicted proteins | sample 9134231 | NCBI WGS metagenome assembly JAEEGL01 (sample SAMN16246548, study PRJNA631951) | gut metagenome | biome: gut microbiome; feature: rumen; material: fiber-attached | host: Bos | place: Iran: Karaj | collected 2018-10 | reverse complement strand
GTTTTCGGCGGCGGCTCCCACCGCCTCCGTCCCATCGAAATCTACAACAACTGTCCTATTTTCTATTCGTTGGGCGATTTCATCTACCAAGGCCTGAAGGTGGAGCATCTACCGGCCGATTTCATGGAAAAGTATGATGTCGATATATTTGCGACGGCACAAGAGGCCCTTTACGCACGTTCGCGCGGCAACACGGTCGGCCTGCATTGCAACAAGAAAAACTACCAGACCGTCCTGCCGAAACTCGTGTTCGAAAATGGCAAAATGACCTCCTTCGCCCTGCTTCCAATCTATCTGAATTTCGACCGCAAAGACGATATGAACGGTCTGCCCATCATCGCCCCGCCAGCCGAAGCGGACGAAATCGCCGCCCTTCTGCAAAACCTCAGCGCCCCCTATGGCACGTCATTGCAATGGGATGGAAAATTTATCACCCTGGGGTGAACTGAACAAAGGGCACATTAAGACATGCAAATCACTTTTGGGAAGCCTATTTCCATCAATTAACAGCAGGACTACCATATACTACAGCACTCTATTACGAACATAAAATCAACAAGAATCATTTCACATGCTTTTCCAAGCCATAAACGATACACATAAGTCAAAAGAAATCATGATGTTGGATTAGATTTTTCTAATTTGTTGATTGAAAAATAACATTATGCTATTATAGTGAATAAAGTAGTTTCTATTCACCCAATCCAGAAAAGGAGAATATTGAATATAGTATAAACAGCTTGATATAATTGAATACATAGCTGACCGCTTAGGCGGCCAGTGATAGTGCTTTGTGATTCTCCGAAATTACGACCTTCTGAACAATCACACCAAAGCACACGGCAGGGGCACCCCTTGTGGGCGTCTCCTTTCGTGCTTTGGTGTAGGTCGTCGTAAACCTTGGAGAATCACGGAAAGAGGCGCCCCTTTTTTTTCTATTATTTTTTCCCCCATAAAAGCAATAAAAAAATAATTGACTAATCTAAAGAAATTATGACAGACTCAAAATTAAATAATGTTTTTTCCGCTTCTCCAAAATTCCAGGCAATGAAGACAATAACCTGCCCTCATTGTTGGAAACAATTTGATATCAAGGATATAAATTATATTTCCAGGCATATTGAGCTAATAGGCGATACAGTACTTGGCTCCGAAGCACAAACGCGTTTTATTCCATCTCGCTTTTCTCCTGCAGGCATTCCCCTGGATGCCAAAGGTATCGAATGTCATGAAAAAGCATGTCCTAATTGTCATCTGAAAATTCCTGAATCACTGATTGACTATCCATCTTCATACTTTTCCATAATAGGAGCTCCCGCCAGTGGTAAAACATATTTTTTAACGACCATGCTATGGAAAATACGGAAATGTCTGTCTCAATATTTTGAAGAAAATATAACAGATGTTGACATGACTTTGAATATGGTACTAAATGATTATGAAATGAAATTATTCCTTAATGATAAACCAGATCAGTTGGTAGCATTGCCTAAAACAGAATTGCAAGGCAAAGGGTTCTCGACGCAAATATTATTAAATGATATGCCTGTTGATTTACCCAATCCATTTATTTTTGCATTGACTCCTATTTTCTCCAACAATGCTTCTGCATTCTCAAATATCCGTCGTAATTTAATATTATATGATAACGCAGGCGAACATTTTGAACCAGGTCAAGAAAACGTCAACAATTTAGCAACATTCCATTTGATGTATTCTGACGGATTGATTTTCTTGTTTGATCCATTACAAGATTCTCGATTTAAATCTGAATGTGGAAATGATGATCCCCAAACACAAAATTATAATGCAATCAATCAGCTAAGCCTCTTTTATGAAATGGCAAATCGTATACGCAGTTTTAAAGGATTGCATATTGCTGAGAAATACAAACATCCTTTAGTTATTGCTATTTCAAAATTTGATGTATTCCGCAATTTAATCAAATTTGAAATTAAAGATGACGATTTCTTATTTTTTGAAGAAAAGGAAATGGAATATTATTTGAATATTGACAATATCATAAATGTTTCCTTCCTGATCCGCCAAAAACTTATTGAAATCATTCCTGAACTTGTAGGTGCTGCAGAATCATTTGCTGAAAATGTATTTTATCTTCCTGTTAGTGCACTTGGCACATCTCCCCAAATAATAAATAACGATTCAGACAATCACAGGATATTAGGTATTTCCCCTTCTGACATACATCCATTCTGGGTAGAGGTACCATTGTTATTATTAATGTATTTACAAGGATATATAAAAGGCAATGAAGGCTTTCAGGAGGAAAGTGAAGAAATATCACAATATCAAATTCTCAATGATACTATTCGGTTTATTTTCCCTGGCACTAGAAAACGCTATGAATTACCTAAGACGTATTGTGGACATAATGTCTATTCAATTGAAAATGGTAAATATTATAAACTTCCAATAGTTGAGAATGAAGTCCAGCCACAAGAAACGTCTGAAAAAGAAAATAATACATTATTTGATAATTCTTTCTGGAATAATTGATATATAAAAGCAGGATATAAAGAATGGCATTTGAACTTATATACACATCATATCCGACAGGAATCAGAGCCGGATCCTCTGGTTTTTGTACAGTTGCACATACTAATTCGATGCCTAAACCTCTTATTGCAATATTGGAAGGGTTAAGCGGATACACTCCTCTTTATCCACATTATGATCCTCAAGCGTGGAATAATCCTGTATCATATGCCCATTGCATCCATGATAATTATCATATTCTCAGTAGGGTATGCTTTAATGGTACAGATTATACGCAACGATCAAACAAGCTTGCTTCACATATCGTGATAGATGAAATGGAAGTATGTACCCTACAAGGAGGACCAAGTTCTGTGTTTTTTGTTGATGGTATCTTCAAGGATGCCAATTGGCAAATAAAACCGGAAATTTTTGAAAAACCTCTCTTATTACCTCAAGTATCACTTAATGGTGGTAGGTGTAAAACATGGGAAAAGGTTACAGGCGATGCTGGTTGGGGAGGAGTATTAGCAGAAAATTATTTAAGTAAACCAAATAAAAATGCCTATATTGTTTATTCTCCAGAGCAACATGACATAATATTGCAGTTGATTAATGAAGCCTTGGCCTTGCTACCAGAATCAATTCGCTGGAATGTCAGCTTTAATACTTATTGCACTAATATTCCAGCAGGAATAACATATCTTTGGCGTTGTTGCTTGGTTGATTCAGATATAATTGCCAAAGCACGACATCTTAGCACGGATCTCATAATTGACATTTCTCAGCCATTGCCCAGAGCGACAGGAAATGAATTAGTTGCTTTTGCAAGAACTGGAATTAATCCTATTCCCATTTCTGAAAAAGAAGAAGAACACATACAATTAAAATCACCAAATAATAAAATCAATTCCAATATTCCGGCAAACAAAAGTCAACAATCAATAACTTTCGAAAAGGGAACAGAAAGAAACATTTCAAAAAATATAATCATTGAGCCTGAACAATCTGATGTAAATAACATGAAAAATCATCCATTCATAATATTACTTGGTATTATTCTTATAATTTCAAATTTACTTTTATTTATATTGTATCAGATGCAAATAAATAAGATGAAAGATGTAGTTGAAAAAGTTGATTTCAAGATTGGAACAGTAAATAATGACATCAAAGATCTTGATTCAAAAATCAGTAATGTAAATAAAGATCTTGATTCAAAAATCAGTAATGTGAATAAAGATCTTGATTCAAAAATCAATGTTTTGTCAACGAACTTAGCCAAAATTGAAGAAAATAAAGATTCACAGAAGAAAAATCTTAACAATCCAGCCACAGATGAAAAATCAAAAGAACAGTCTTCTGAGAAGAAACAAAAAAATGTACCAGAGAATAGGCCTACAGCAACTTCACAACAACAAAATGAAACTAGTAATAATTCTTCTATTTTACCATTAAAAATTGAAAGTGATTCATGGCACTATATGGAGCATTTGATAAAAGATAATAAATGTGAGATAAAAGTACCAATTAATAAAATTGACAAATTAAAAATATCAGTCAATGGGCATGATCAAAAAGTAAATTATGATAAAGCAAATAATAAAGTAAGTTTAAAATTAGACAATAATAATACTACCCAACTTAGTGGTTGGTGTGAACTATTATTTGAACTTAAAGACAATAATTTAAGAATCAAAATAGATAAAGGTTCTTTAAAAATATTTTTAGCAGAAAAGTTATGTCTCATTATCTATACTGATCAAGAAACAATTAGTTATCCTTTATATTTTTCTGACCAATCAACAATAACTAAAGAAGATATTATATTTCAACAATCTTTGAATAAATTTACAATAAACTGCTCAACATTACCCAATAAGACAGAATTAAAATTGAAGATGAAAGATATAGAATTAAAGGGTAAAGAAGTTAAACTTATACGAAGAAATAATAAGCAACAAGGAACAGACTTTATATTTATTGAGTCAAATAATCAATATTCTAAATCTATATTAAATAACGATCCTCAACTATTATTATATATTGACAATAAAGAAAGATTATCAATAGATTTTTCAGCAATAAATAAAAAATAATACAAATTCGGGATTCTCCATGATAGATGTTTCACAACTTATAACTCGTATCCAAATTCTTCTGACAGGAACCAATCTAGAAGACTCTCCTCATGGAAGAAAATTATTCGAAGAATACAATAATTTATGTAAATCTGCTAATACTAGGCTTATTGAATGTAATGCATTGTTTGAAGCCCAACGCAATGTTGAGGCCTATGTGGCCTTATCGCGTTCTCCTGAATTGTTAAATCTAGTTGAGAAACTACAGTTTCCTGAGCTGGATGATTTTTTAAATCTAGCACAAATGTATGACTGGGGTATTGCAGAAAAAATAAATCTTTCCGTATATGAGAAATTAAAAGCAAATCGTTCCTCTATGTTGAGTAATTATGCTTTAATTTCAGAATATTCCATAATATCACGGAGTGATAAAGTTGAAGAAAAACTTGTTCTTTTAAGAAAAATCATTGAAATCGAGCCAAATAATAATGAATGGGTTGCTATTATTCAGGAAGTTGAATCACAATATCTAAGGAAATTAATTTCCGAGGCACAATCTGCAATCATAAAAGAGGATTATAATCGTCTAGGGGAGATTCAAGACGAAATAATCAATAATTCATGGCATATTGAGATTCCAGAAGTAGTTATCAATAAGATCAATGCAGTAATGCATAATTATGTATTATCTAAGATGCCAGAGCAAATGCAAAATTTACTGGCTGAAGGAGAAAATGCCATAAAACTGCAAGATATTATTGCTTTAGAGGATACTGTATTTCTAATTGATACATTATGCTCTAAACATGAATATTCACCTTCTGGTGATATAATGATTGGAATACAGAATTTGAAAAACACATTAGCAAAATGTAAAGCAAAGCTAAAACTTCAGAAAGAATTGCCAGAACAAATACGGAATTTGCTTACTGAAGGAGAGAATGCAATTAAAAATCAAGATATTATAGCATTAGAGGATAATTTGTTTTTAATTGATACATTATGCACAAAAAATGAATATACACCATCCGATGATTTATTAATAAGAATAAAAAAATTAAAAGATGTATTGGATAATAACAGAGAACACTTAAAAAAGGAAAAAGAATGGAAATCTATATTAAATAATATCAATGATTCCATAGAATCAAATGAGCCTATCGAAAAGATTCAAAAATTAATCAAAACTGCTCATAGTTATCCCTACGAAATACCTAAAGAATCTGTAAAAAGAATTAATCTCTACATTAAAAGAACAAAAGCACAAAAACGATATAAAAATTTTATTCGTCTATGTAAAACCTTTTTCATTATTTGTGTTTTAGGAATAATATTGTCTGTAGTTTTATGGTGGCATATTACCAAAAATCAAATTAAAGATTTTGTTGCTTCAACACATACCAAGATGGCAGAATACAAAATTGATGAAATTGAAGATGATATATTACTATTTGAAAAAAAACATATAGGCCTCTCATTCTTTAATGAAATTGATGAGCTAAATATTTCTGTTTCCAGAATGAAAAAAGAAATTGATAAAAAACACAAGATATTTAGTGAAAATCTCAGACAATTAAAAGAATCTTTTTCAGAGATAAACCTTCAAGATTCATTGTCAGATGCAGAGGAAGAAATTAACAAGCTAAAAGACCAATTACAAACAATACAAGAAAATGCCTTATTAGAAGAAGATAAAAATGAATTTAATAAGATAAAAAAAGAATATGAGGCAAAAACAGAAGAACTCAAATCAAATAAAATTAAAAATAATGAAATTAAATTTCAACAAACTTTACAAACTGCAATTAGCAAATATAAACTTTCATCAGACATTCTTGAAAAATGTGAAAAATTATACAATGAAGGAAAAATAAATGATGCGATACTACTATTAAAAATATCTTGCGAAGAAAAAGATAAAGAAATAAAACTAAATAATTTATACTCATTAATTGGACAAGCAGACAATCTTGATACCTTACTAAATATCATCAAAAATACAAATACAAATAATCAACCTTTGTACAAAACAGCAGAAATCCAAAAAACACTTATAACTTTTGAAGAAGATTGTAAAATATTACATGATTTAATAACTTTTCAAAAATCTAAAAAGATGAATATAATATCTCAATATCATGAAATGCCATATATTCGTGATATTATCAATTCAGAGGAAATAAATAAAAATAACATTCAAGAAACGATTGAAGCAGATTTATCAAAATTTATTAATATATGTGCTAATATTTCATATTTTGCATTTTTAAATAATGAAAATCAAAAAATAGAAATATACCATCGAGGAAATATAAATGGTTCACCTGATACCTCTCTTACAACAACAATGCTAGATGATTCACAAATAACCATTTCTTACAGCAGAAGTAAAGGATTTCTTATAAAGCAAATTGATAATGACAATAAATTAAAAAATTCATGGACAGGATTAACATTTTTAGAACCATTGCCACCATTGACTTCATATAAATTAAAAGCTTGGCAACCTCCATTTATGCGAACATGCAGAAGAATTAAAGATAAAATCATGACATTATCAACAAGTAATATCTATAGTGGAACAATAAAGCTTTTGCAAGAAATACAACAGGATACTGATTGCTTGCCATATGTTAAGATTTTAATGATGCAAAAACTTATTTCAGCCTTTTCATCATTAAATAGTTCATCATTCAACTCTATAAATAATCTAAATAATTCATTGCTTAAAATTATTGAATCTGATGAGGCAGCATCCGGTAATATTTGTGACATTAATCTAAATTCAACATCTAAAGAATTTCTAGAACATCTTGATTTAGAGGACTATCGCACTAGAGCAAATATCTATGAAATTGAACAAAAATTAATTGATATTGTTTCTCAATGGAAATTTCAATATTTAGGTGTCCTTTTTAAGAATAACAATAAAGATCCTCAATTATTCATTTCTAATAAAATATCTAAATTTGAAACCGATGTATTATGTTTAGATGACAAAATGTCAAATTTTGTTTATCTTGGTCGTTTAAAGAATAATAAAATTGAATATGTCATAGATGATATTACACCATATATTGGGAAAATATTATTTACAATCAAAGGAAATGAACGTTTGGTGGATATCACAAAAGATAGTATAAAACAGATGAAGAAAAATAATATAACAGAAATATCTTGGCCTTTGTCTTGGCCAGAAAATGTTTTATCTCAAAGTAAGGAAGAAGAAAAATGAAATCATATTATATCAAATTAAATAATAAAATTTATGGTCCCATAGATGAAGAAAAAATACGAGAAAGATTAGCAAATGGGACTTTTTCCGATTCAACCTTATTCTCTGATGATAAAATACATTGGAAGAAAATTAATGATGTTTCATCAACTCAAACTCAACCAGAAACTTATATTGTCCCTCCTCAGCCAACATATAATGAACAACAAGAACCGCAATCAAGATTAGAAAATAATATTAATAATGAAATACATCCATTATCTAAAAAATCATTTAATTTTAGTTCATCATATAATAAAACTTTTTCATATTTAAAAAATCACACTATTCAAATTTTCGATTCATTATGCCATAAATCTTTGTTACTATCCAAAAAACATATAATTTATTGTTTAGGAGTAATTATTATAATTTTATCGATATATTATAATTTTAATCATAAAAATATATCAAGTTTTGAAGACGTTGTAAAAGATTATGAGTCATGTGTTGGACTTGTCGTCGCCACAGCAGAGGATGCTTCAGGTAAACCTTTGAATATAATGGGAAGAGATTTGTCAACACTTCCTATAGGTACAGCTTTTGCCATTGGTAAAAATATGTTTGCAACCAACTGTCATGTTGCATACAGTCTTAAAGATTCATCCAATGATATCGGATCTCGTGCTTTTAGTATTATTTTCCCTTTACTCATTCAAGATTTTATTAACCTTGCCAATCGAAAACGTATCCATATCAATAGTGATGATGATCTTTCACGTTTTATTGATACAGATCAAGATGCAAGACAAATGCTTAATGAAATCATTAAAAATTTAAAAGACAATATCAAAATCAGTAAAATTGAAATCAGACTCAGCAATAAAGAAGATATTCCATTAAAAGTAACTAGTGTAAAAGTACATCCCAAATACAAACCTCTAAATAGTGACTATCAGAATTCGGAATATGATATTGCTGTACTGTATACTCAGAAAAAGACAAAAAAATGGTTTAAGCTTGCGTCACATAAAACTCTATACAAATTAAAAACAGCTCAAAAAATTGGATATATAGGTTTTCCTATGGAAGGATTAATAGCTGCAGGAGGTATAGATGTAGACACTCCTATAGCAACCTTCAAATCTGGAACGATCAATAAAATTACCAATGCACAATTTAGAAATGTAGATGATAAATCAAACCGTACTATTACACATGATATTCCTACTACAGGAGGTGCAAGCGGAAGTCCCATTTTCCTTGAAAATGGACAGGTGATAGCAATTCTTTGGGGAATGAATGTCAGTAGCATATCCGAAGATGGTTCAAGAATTTCCAGTGCGGCACAGCAAAATTTTGCGACAAGAATAGATGTGTTGGAAGATCTTAAATTCTCAGAGATAATTCCTATTGATATATGGTATCGATAAGCAGGAGTGAAATATGCATTGTCAACTAATAAATGTTACTTTATTATTGCTATTAGCTTTTTCATGTTTTGCTAAAGATAATGTTTTTATGTCTCCAGAATCATTCAATACATATATAAGCAATAAACATCTAAAAATCGATAATTTAAAAATTCAAGAAAATACCGTCATAATTACAAAAGAAATCATGCTTGCAAATTATCACAATTATATCAATCAATTATTATTTGACAAAGAGCATAATAATGTAATAAATAAATTTAATTTAATTCTGGAAAAAACCAACATAAATTATCCACATATAGAACATACTTCTCAAAACAATGTATCGACACTTTCAAACAATACAACAAAACCAACATTCTTACAATTTCAAAAATACATCGAAGATGGGGGATGTATTTATCAATTTATTATAAAAACAAAATCTAAAACAGAAAAACATACTAAAGAAATAAAATGTCCAAATTGTCATGGAACTGGAACATACCAGAAATATACCATACAATCAGATGAAACAGTAACCGCTCAGTGTAAGCGTTGCCATGGTGAAGGTTCAATCAAAGAAACATCAACATCAAAGAAACAATTGCCACCAGAATTAGAAATAAAACGTTTTGTAGTTACTGTTAATAAGTAGATTCAATCAACGACATTTGACGGCAAATTCATCACGCTTGCATAGAGTATTTCCAGACGATCACATTGCCTCCGCCTGGCGGATGAATGTTTCCTGCGCTTCTTTCGTCAAATCGGTGAAGCGGACATTCCATCCGCAGACGCGGACTTGTAGATTCGCATATTTCTCCGGATGGATCTGCGCATCGCGTAACACGGCGG
>JAEEGL012240500.1_pt1 | contig 10064 bp, 8 predicted proteins | sample 9134231 | NCBI WGS metagenome assembly JAEEGL01 (sample SAMN16246548, study PRJNA631951) | gut metagenome | biome: gut microbiome; feature: rumen; material: fiber-attached | host: Bos | place: Iran: Karaj | collected 2018-10 | reverse complement strand
CTGCAGACGATAAAGGATCTGTGCGCTCTCTCCGGCGTGTCCGGCTGGGAGGACGAGGTCCGGGACTACCTTCTGGAACGGGTCATGCCCCTGGCCGACGAGATCGGAACCGATCCGCTGGGCAATCTCTACGTGTTCAAAAAAGGAAAGACCGCCCCGGACAAACCTGTGATGGTCTGCGCCCATATGGATGAGGTCGGGCTGATCGTCACCGGATATAAAGAAGAGGGATATCTGGCCTTCGACTGCGTGGGCGGCATCGACCGCCGCGTGATCCCCGGCAAGCGCGTCTTTGTGGGCCCGGACCGGATCCCCGGGGTCATCGGACTGAAACCGAACCATCTTTCCACAGCCGAGGAACGGGAGAATACGGTTCCGGCGCTGGACCCCCTGTTCATTGACGTCGGCGCCGAAAGCGAGGACGAGGCGAAGCGTCTTGTGAAGCCCGGCGTCCGGGTCTGCTTTGACCCGACGGTCTATGAATTCGGCGCGGGCTTTCTGAAGGCCAAGGCCCTGGACGATCGGGTGGGCTGCGCCGCCATGCTCGGCCTGCTGGAGCGGGAGCTCCCGCTGGATACCTGGTTCGTGTTCACAGTCCAGGAGGAGCTGGGCAGCCGTGGGGCGGGCGTGGCCGCCGAACGGCTCCGGCCCGGCTTTGCCATTGTGCTGGAGGGCACCACCGCCGCGGACGTGGCCGGCTGCGAGCCGGGACGGGAGGTCTGTATCCTGGGCAAAGGCGTCGTGATCCCCTTTATGGACAAGGGCACCATTTACGCCAGGGATACCTGGGAAATGGCGGCTTCGGCCGCGGAGAAAAGGGGCATCCCCTGGCAGCCCAAAACAAGGGTCGCCGGCGGCACGGACGCCTCCGCCATCCAGCGCCGCGGCGGCGGAGCAGACGTGATCACCATGTCCGCGCCTCTTCGGAGCATCCATTCTCCCGCCAGCGTGGGGAAGATCAGCGATCTTCTTTGGATGCCGGAGCTGGCTGCGGCAGTATTGGAGGAGCTGGCACATGGATATTGAAGCCCTGCGGCGGCTCGCCGACGAAACGGAGGAACGCCTTCAGCCGGTTTTTCGCCGGTTCGATAAGACGGCGGAGGAAAACACCCGCCGCGTTCTGGACGCGTTCCGGACCCACAGGGTCGCGGAGGCGTGCTTTGCCGGGACCACCGGCTACGGCTATGACGACCTGGGCCGCGAGACGCTTGAAAGGGTGTTCGCTCAGGTATTCGGCGCGGAATCGGCGCTGGTGCGGGCCACCTTTGTCAACGGTACCCACGCCATTGCCTGCGCCCTGTTCGGCGCCGTTGCTCCGGGAGAGACTCTTCTTTCCCTCACCGGCGCGCCCTATGACACGCTTCACACCGCCATCACGGGCCACGGCCGGGGATCCCTGGCGTCCCTCGGCGTACGGTATGAGCAGATCGAGCTGGCGCACGACGGGGGACCGGATTACGAGACCGTCCGGCGGCGCGCGGCGGAGCTTCAGCCCTCCGTCGCCTTCATCCAGCGCAGCCGGGGCTACGCCTCCCGAAGGGCCCTGTTCGTGGAGGAGGTCGGCGCCCTCGCCGGGATCGTCCATGAGGTCAGTCCCGGCACGGCGGTGATCGTCGACAACTGCTACGGAGAATTCACCGATACGAAAGAGCCCTGCCATGCGGGCGCGGATCTGATCGCCGGTTCTCTCATCAAAAACCCCGGCGGCGGCCTGGCCCCGGCGGGAGGCTACGTGGCGGGACGGGCGGATCTTGTGGAGAGAGCGGCGGAACGGCTCTCCGTACCGGGCATCGGCGGCGAGTGCGGCGCCACGCTGGGCGTGAACCGTTCCTTCTTCCAGGGCTTTTTCCTGGCTCCCCACACGGTGGCCCAGGCTCTGCGGACCATGGCCTTCGCCTCCGGCATGCTTACGGCTCTGGGCTTTGAGAGTTATCCCGGGCCGGAGGAGCGCCGGGCGGACATCATCCAGACCGTCTGTCTGCGATCCGCGGAAAACCTTGTGCGCTTCTGCCAGGGCATCCAGAAGGGATCCCCGGTGGACAGCTTCGCCGCCCCCGTCCCCAGTCCCATGCCGGGCTATGACAGTCCGGTGGTCATGGCGGCGGGCACGTTCATCCAGGGCGCTTCCCTGGAGCTTTCCTGCGACGGCCCCGTCCGCGAGCCCTATCTGGGGTTCCTGCAGGGAGGTCTGACCTACGAATCCGGAAAACTGGGCGTGATGAGCGCCCTGTCTGAAATGCTTCTGTAAGGCATATACTGGGCATAGGAGGTGATCCTATGCCCATGCGGTACCGGCGGCGGGGCGTCAGCGGAAAGACCGCCGCGGTCCTGGCTCTTCTCGTTTCCTTCCTCGCCTTTCTGATCCCGGCGGTTCGGTTTTTCCGGACGCTGACCGGGGCCATGGCCATATCCAACGCCACGGACCGGATCAACCGTTCCGTAAGCGATATCGTGGAAGAAAAGATGCGCCAGGTCGGGGAAGAGGACCGGCGTTTTGTGATCCTGGAGAAGGACATGAACGGTGCGGTCACCGCCATCCTGACCGACACTTCCCAGGTGAACATCCTGTCGGCCGAGCTTCTCGAGGCAGTGATCGAGGCGTCGGACGCCGGGGATCTGAATATCCGCATCCCCCTGGGGGATCTTCTGGGATTCAGCCTTTTCCTGGGAAAGGGACCCAGAGTTCCGGTGAAGATCACGCTTTTGTCCTCTTCGAGGGTGGATTTCAGGAATGTATTGACTTCCGCCGGCATCAATCAAACCAAGCACCAGCTCCTTCTGGAGGTACATGTGGACGCGGATGTGCTCCTTCCGTGGGAGATCCGCTCCGCCAGCATCATCAACGAAGTGCTTGTGGCGGAGACCATCATTGTCGGCGGCGTACCGGAGACATATGTGAGCATAGGAGATTAACGATGGATTATCTGCAGGAGATCAAAGAGCTTCGGGAAAAACTGGAATACTATTCCCGACTTTACTATGACCAGGACGCCCCGGCCATCTCGGACTATGAGTACGATATGATGAACAATCGTCTCAAGGAGCTGGAACGGGAGCACCCCGAGACCATCACGCCGGATTCGCCTACGCAGAAGGTGGGCGGCCACCGATCGGAGAAATTCTCCCCGGTGACGCACGTGGTCCCCCTGGAATCTCTGGCGGATATCTTTTCTTACGAGGAGCTGGAGGACTTCATCCGCAAAACGGATGAGACCCTGGGCGGAGGCACCTTATTCACGGTAGAGCCTAAGATCGACGGCCTTTCCATGGCGCTGGAGTATCGGAACGGGGAGTTTTGGCAGGGCGCCACCCGAGGCGACGGCGTCACCGGCGAGGACGTGACGGAGAACCTTCGGATGCTTCGCAACATCCCCCTGCATCTGGAGAACGCGCCGGAGCGGCTCATCGTCCGGGGCGAGGTCTACATGGCCCGCAGCGTGTTCGAGGAGCAGAATATCCGCCGGGAGATCGAGGGGAAAAAGCTGCTGGCCAATCCCCGGAACGCGGCCGCCGGCTCCATGCGCCAGCTGGACCCCGCGGTCACGAAGGAACGGCAGCTTGACATCATTGTGTTCAATGTGCAGTACACCTCCGGCGAACAGCCGAAGACCCACGCCGAGTCGCTGGACATGCTGGAGACTCTTGGCTTTTACACCGTGCCTCACAAGGTGTTCCGCACCGTGGAGGAGTGCTGCGACGAGGTACGCCGCATCGGGGATTCCCGGGAGCGATACCCCTTCGACATGGACGGCGCGGTGGTAAAGGTGAACGACCTTTCCAAGCGCGCGCAGCTGGGCAGCACCTCCAAAGCACCCCGTTGGGCGGTGGCCTACAAGTATCCTCCGGAGGAGAAGCCCTCGGTCGTAAAGGATATCGTGGTCCAGGTGGGGCGGACCGGCGTGCTTACCCCCAAGGCGGTGGTGGAGCCTGTCCGGCTGGCGGGCACCACCGTCACCAACGCCACGCTCCACAATCAGGATTTCGTGGACAGGCTGGACGTTCGCGTGGGCGACACAGTCATCGTCCGCAAGGCGGGCGAGATCATCCCCGAGGTCGTCAGAGTGGACAAGGAAAAGCGTCCGGAGGGGACGAAGCCCTTCCGCCTGCCTGACCGATGTCCGGAGTGCGGCGCGCCCGTGGAGCGGGACGCCGACGGGGCTTTCGTCCGCTGCACCGGCGTGGAATGTCCCGCTCAGAGGCTTCGTACGCTGATCCACTTCGCCTCCCGGGACGCCATGGACATCGAGGGCCTGGGCTATTCCCTTGCGGAGTCGCTGGTGGGGAGCGGCCTTGTGAAAACCCCGGCGGATCTCTATTCCCTGGACGCGCAGACCGTGGCCACGCTGGAACGAATGGGGAAAAAATCCGCGGAAAACCTGATAACCCAGATCCGGAACAGCAAGGAACAGGATCTCTCCCGGCTGCTGTGCGCCTTCGGCATTCGTCAGGTGGGGCAGAGCGCGGCCAAGACCCTCTCCCGCACCTTCGGCTCCCTGGACGCCCTGATGGGGGCCACGGAGGCGGAACTGACGGCGGTGGAGGATATCGGCCCGGTGACGGCGGCGTATCTGGCGGAATGGTTCCGGAATGAACAGTCCCTCCACCAGATCCGGCTGCTCCGGGAAGCGGGAGTCAACATGGTGAGCCGGGAGGAGAAAAAGGACAACCGTTTCCTCGGCAAGACCTTCGTGCTCACCGGTACCCTGGCGAACTACAGCCGGGACGAGGCCTCCGCCGTGATCGAGTCCTACGGCGGGAAAGCCTCCGGATCCGTTTCCAAAAAAACGAGCTATGTCCTGGCAGGGGAAAACGCCGGCAGCAAGCTGGACAAGGCGCGGGCCCTGGGGATCCCGGTGATCAGCGAAGAGGAATTTGAGGAAATGATCCGGTAACGACCGGAAGCTCTGCCAGGAGGCGATACGAATGATTTGCAAAAACCTCACCGTCAACGATGAAAACGGACACCTGCTTTTCGCCGGACAGGACACGGTGGCGCTGGCGAGATCCTTCGGTACCCCGCTCTATCTTATGGACGAGGACCGGATCCGGGAATGCTGCCGGGATTATAAAGCGGCGGTGTCCGGGGCCTTCGGCGGCCGGGGCCGGGTGCTCTACGCTTCCAAGGCGGCCTCCTTCAAGAGGATCTATGAGATCATGGCGGAGGAGGGGATGGATGTGGACGCGGTCTCCTCCGGGGAGATCTTCACCGCCGTCCGGGCCGGCTTTCCCATGGAGCGGGTCTGGTTCCATTCCAACAACAAGACCGACGAGGACATCGCCTTCGCCATGGAAAAGGGCGTGGGCTGGTTTATCGTCGACAACCGGGAGGAGCTGCTGGCCGTGGACCGGATCGCCGGGGAGCGGGGGAGAAGGCAGAACATCCTCCTGCGGCTGACGCCGGGCATCGATCCGCACACGTTCGAGGCGGTGGCCACCGGAAAGGTGGACTCCAAATTCGGCTTCGGCATCGAGACCGGTCGGGCGGCGGAGGCGGTGAAAGAGGCGCTGGGCTGTGAAAATGTCGCTCTCGCCGGTTTCCACTGCCATGTGGGCTCCCAGGTTTTTGATTCGGACGTGTTTATCCGCTCGGCGAAGATCATGCTGGAGTTTATCGCCTCCTGCCGGGATGCGTTCGGCTATACGGCGGACATACTGAATCTTGGGGGAGGCTACGGCGTCCGGTATCGGGAGGAGGACCCGGAGCTGAATATCCGGGCGAACATCGCACAGGTCGGCGAATACATCCGGACCCTGTGCCTCGAGCTGGATCTTCCCCGCCCGGAGGTGTGCTTTGAGCCTGGACGCAGCATCGTGGCCGACGCGGGACTGACCCTGTACACGGTAGGTATGGTACGCCGGATCCCGGACCTCATCAATTACGTATCCGTGGACGGGGGCATGGCGGACAATATCCGCTACGCCCTGTACAAAGCGCCGTATACGGTCCTTCCCGCCGGGAAAATGAACGAGCCCAGGGAGCTTGTCTGTTCTCTCGTGGGCCGCTGCTGCGAGAGCGGGGATATCATCCAGCCCAACATCCGTCTGCCGGAGTCCACCGGTCGGGGCGATACGATCGCCGTGTGCACTACGGGCGCTTACAACTACTCCATGGCCTCCAATTACAACCGGATTCCCCGACCGCCGGTGGTGATGCTCACGGGCGGAAAAAGCTATACGGCCGTCCGCCGGGAGACGCTGGAGGATCTTATCCGGCTGGACCAGTGAAAAAACCGTCTTTTGACGCGCTGAAGGCGCGGCGCCAAAAAAGGAGAGGATCCTTTCGGATCCTCTCCTTTTTGTGAAAGACCGCGGTAAAGTGCACCAGGGCAAAAGGTACATACCGAACATCTCGACAAACCGGAATTTGCTAGTCTGCTGTATCTGCCATAATTACGATATACCTGTTCATTCGCCTGCCAGATTCTTTCAAGACTTCCCTCGAAATATCTTTTTGTACAGGAAACGACTCAGCATCCCGATCACCACATTGAGCACAATTAACAGAATGATAAGGAGCGCGATATCATTATCGATCTGGACAGTTGCATCAACAATTCTGATTACAAACCTTGATGTGATCAGCATTATAAAAACAGTCGTGATAATAAATATAGCCTTTTTCATTTGCGGTATTCTTCATAGCACCATCTTGCAATGTTGGCAATAAGGTCTTTAGGAAGAGGTGAAATATACGGAATCCGTATAGTACCTTTACTCACGTCATACCCTGCAAGTTGATCAGCAAAGACAACAGGGGCTTCATCGCCGGGATAGAGTCCGATATGTTTTTTTGATGCGGCAAAATGTATAATGTTCGCGCCCTTCCAGTATGTTGGCATACTCCACGATATCTTTTCCTGTGCTTCAGGAATAGCACTGCGAAGTATTTGCCGAATTTCATTCAAATAAGGCTTTACACTTTCATCCTGCGCATCAATATACTCATCTATCGTTTCGACTTTTCCACAATAGTGCCCCTGGCCTGTCCTGCTAAAACTACGGCCGCACTTTGGACACTTCCACTTATTATCTTTCATAATCGGATAACCCTCCCATAAATCACGATTTGCCATCGTCTATAAAACAGTAAGTTAATAATGCCATCCCCCAGTTTAGGGTTGAGTTCTCCATGATTTTCATGACGATTACATGTGATCACTTCAGAACTTGAAACCGGTGGAAAATGTTTCCGCTCATTTGATCTTGTGTGCAGTAATGATCGTAAGACGGTTTACATTAATAGTGAACTCGTATCCATTACTTCTGACATACCAGTTCCTACCCTTACGGAATACTTGTGCTCCTTCAAGCTTGATCATGTCACGGCACCAAGCCAGTATATCTTTCTGATCAAGTTTCAGGTTTTTCATTACCCTGTCGCTTCCCATACCGGTAATGTGAAGCTCGTCCACATGATCAAACAGATCTTTGACATCCATACTCTCAGAATCGATCTTTTCAATCGTATCATTCAATATTTCTTTCCGAAGATCCGTAAGCCACCCGGAAAATGCAACCGTATCAAACGCATAGGTTTTATTCAGTTCATACTCATTTTCCGACCAGGTATCAAGCGGTGACTCATTATGCTGGATAAGGGCTTCAAGTTTATCAAGCGCTTTATACAGCTTGGACTCGATGGTTTCCTGAGCTTCCATTTCCCGATAAAGCGTCTTCAGTTGTTCTGCTACCTCGTCCGGAAGACTCTCGACCCAGAGATTCAGTAAATTATCTTCAGCAGCCCTATCCGAGTCCTTTTTTTGAAAGGTCGGAATATCTCCGGTAAAACATTCGCCAAGATCATGGATCAGGCACATGCTGACAACCTTATCAACATCCACATCCGGAAACTCCTTTTTTAAGAGCAACGCCATCAGTGAAACTCTCCAGCTATGCTCTGCCACGCTTTCGACTCTTCTTTTACTTGTGGTGCAATGGCGCGGAGTATCCTTTAACCGCTCGGCAACATGAAGTATATTCAAATAATCTCTTGGTTCCATATGATTTTCTTGGCCCCCTCTTTCCACAAATACTATACCACAAATATTGATCCAAGAAAAGCATTTGAAGCCTGCAAGTTGCTGAACTGCTTTTTTCCGAAAAAAACAACAGACCATTTTTGATTGAAGTTGCCAATGTTGCCCAGCAACATAACGTCAGTACTCTTATGGGATATATGAGCTACCGCTATAAAAACCTTATGGCTTTTATGAGGAAACTATTTGTTTATTTCAGCCATTTGTGATATAATTCAACCCGGCTTTGAACTTAAGCAGACGCGCAATCCCCTCTGCTTTAGCTGAGGGGAGGTTCATAGGAAGGTGATATTTTATGGTCGCAAACAAAAAGACAAAAAAGATGCTTAATGCCTCGAGGGGAATGAAGGAAATAAGCATACTCGTAGCATCATGCATGTTGTTCGCATTGACCGGTTGCGATTCTAAAGATGAATCCGCAACCACGGAAGTAACAACTCCTGTCGCAGGAGCAACAAATCCGGTTGCAGGAGCAACAATAGCAGAGACGACGACCACGGAAGCAACCACAACCGAGGCAACTACAACCGAGGCAACTACTACAACGCCGACAACAACAACGACTCCGACAACCGAAGCCGCTACAGAGGCCACTACGGCGACTACTACGGAGACTACTACGGAGACGCCAACAGAAGCGACATCCCTCACGGTGCCGGACGAGCTGCCAGACAATGCAGAGGCCACTACGGCGGCCACGACGGCGACTGCTACGGAGACGCCAACAGAAACACCATCCCTCACGGTGCCGGACGAGCTGCCAGACAATGCAGAGGCCACTACGGCGGCCACTACGACGACTACTACGGAGGCGCCAGCAGAAACACAGTCCCTCACGGTGCCGAACGAGCTGCCAGACAATGCAGAGGCTAACGTCGAAGAGTATACGCCAGAAGAGCACGAAAACGAACAAGCGCCCCAGAATCCTCCTGCAGATGATCCAGACAATGGCTATTGGCACGACGAACCAACGAATACTATCACTATGGCGGATCTTCGGGCTGAAGCCGAAGCTGCCGTTGCGCAAATCAGCGCGGTGGGCGCTAGCAGCCACGGACAATCAATAAGTAACTCATATGTCTGCAGAGCCACCGACACGCAATACGGTATCTATGTCGAGATAATTAATAGCTCAGGAGAAGATTGGAGCTTCGGAATAGTAAAAGCTGAAAACGTAAATGGAAGCATCCAAGTCTACTGGGCTGAGCATAATCTCTGGGACCCTGTCGACGACGGATACGATAGCATGACTAGAAATCAAGACATAAGCGTTATCTATCAACAACTACGCGATTACCCGGATTAATACACCTCAACGTAAAGTATGCACGCCTTCAGTACCTTATAACCGCCCCATTGCCAGAGGGCGGTTTTTCAACTTTTTATCATCACTTTTTAAGGAGGACAAGCAAATGAAAAGCCTTCCTCCATGGTGAATTCAAGTCCTATCTGATCGAGCCTTATATGCTCCCCTCTTATTAGACTCAGATGCCCGGCTGGATCTCGAAGATACCATCCGTATAAACGCGATAAATCTCAAGGGCTTCTTGGATGAAAGTCGGAGCTTCGGTAAAAAGCTTCTCTACCTTCCTGCTCTACCTTCCTGCCATCATCGATGGTCTTCCGAAGCTTACGACGCTCTGTGGGGCTTTAACGCGGCCTGTGCCTGCGTCGAGGGGTTCTGTTTTTTCTTCATTGGTTTTTGTCATTCCTTTCATTTATATAAAAAGAGAAGGTCACGAAAGGCCTTCTCTGGTCGAGGTAGTATTCAATTATATTCCGATAGAACGTTCTGTTATTTCAATTTCAAGTAATTCTTATAATCTCCGACAAATTGATTTCCACAACGTGCCAATTCTCCCAAAACACGATTCACCCCATCCTCTGTGGAATACCAATTGTCCTTGGTAATATTGTAACAATGAACCGGTATCACTATAAATGAAACATACGGGACAGCCATTTGATAAAGCATCAAACAGCGTCGTGCATGAAAAGCCTTGCATACAATCATCGCAGTCTTGATTT
>JAEEGL011937934.1_pt1 | contig 10064 bp, 9 predicted proteins | sample 9134231 | NCBI WGS metagenome assembly JAEEGL01 (sample SAMN16246548, study PRJNA631951) | gut metagenome | biome: gut microbiome; feature: rumen; material: fiber-attached | host: Bos | place: Iran: Karaj | collected 2018-10 | reverse complement strand
GTTACCGCAGACGTCAAGCATGACGTGTTCCTCCGCGCCGCGGAGCTGGGCATTGTTATCCTTGACGCAGGGCATTTTTATACGGAAAACGTGGTGATCCCTGTGCTGCAGAGGCGGCTGCAGAAGAGCTTTCCGGATCTGCGGGTCTGCGTTTCCGCGCACAGCGCGCCGGAATCCTATTTCATGTGATCCCCGCTCTGCTCCCTTCAGCGGAGCAGCTTACTGCGGCGCTCATCTGCCCGCTGGTGAGTATTCCCGTGTTTGACCGGAGCATTTCCGGAAGCTGGCTGAGGGGCAGCGGATTTGTGCCCCGTCCCGCTTCAATGGTGAACCCGGGCCGGTCATACTCCAGGATGAACCAATCCTTGTATCCCGCATAGGCGGATCCTTCCGGCGTGTTCTCCGGGGCGTATCCGCTGAGACGGCTGAATTCCCCGGCAAGCTCCCGCGCGCCGGGCGGCTCCCTGTCCAGGTACTTCCAATAGATCACCTCGCCCTGCGTATGGTAGGCCAGCACAAGGCATGGGTCCAATCTGCGTGTAAATGCATACAGCGCCCGGCTTTCCGGTTCGGACAGGGGCTCAGGCCCCACGTAATCCCGGGGGCCGGGCGCTGTGTACCCCTGGGCGAATTTGATCCGTTTTGCCTCCTCCCAGCCGGCGGGATACTGCAGGTTCAGATCCACACCACGGATATTTGCCTTCCAGTTTCGGGGAAAGCCTTCCGCCGCCCCGTTCATGCTGAGCGCCGAGAAATATGCCTGCGTCCCCGGGCCCAGCTCGCCGGTGACAAGATCCACGCCGTCGGGATCCACCATCGGCACAAGGCTCAGCGCAGCGGAGGCACTGACCGCCAAGGCCGGGAAGCCGCCGATCTCTCCCTCCAGCACCAGGGCTTCCGCATACCGTTCAAGATACTGCATCAGCAGAACGGCGGTGATCCACTCATTTGCGTGATGCGCGCCGGTGTACAGGACCTTCCGGGCGCCCCTGCCGATCTGCAGGAGGCGCAGGGGAGTGCCGCGCACGCTGCTGCCTACGCTGCCCACGGAGATAAACGGGTATCTGGCCTGCAGACCGCGGACGCAGTACCGCAGTACCGTGGAGGAAAAGGGAACGTCTCCGGGTACGACCGGAAAGGGCAGCGGTACCGTGAGCTTCTGTCCCGGACGGAGGTTCAGCGGATCGGCCTCCGGATTGGCTGCCTCCAGTCGGCGAACGCTGATCCCGTAGCGCTGGGCCAAGCGATAAAAGCTGTCGCCCTGCCGGACGGCGACTTTGCGGCTGCCGGTGAGCCACGGCTCCAGGGCGTTCCACGTCCTTGGACCGACGACACCGTCCCCGGCCAGTTCCATGCTTTTCTGGAATGCCTGGACGGCGGAGCGTGTCACGGATCCGAAAATGCCGTCCGGCGCGTCCGCCAGGTATCCGCTCCGCCTCAGGCCGAGCTGCGCCAGAGATACTTGCGGACCGACTGACCCGTATCGCAGGATCTGCATGATGTGCACACCTCCATTCTATATATCCAGTATATGCCACCGCGGGAAAATCGTTCCCGGATGACCGGCCGGTCCCATTTGGCGCATGGGAAAAGTACAGGATATTGTCACTGTTTTTTCAGCTCCTCTGCGGCATACTGAAATGGCAAAAAGCGAAAAGGAGCATGCGTGTGGAGGGTAAACGATTAAAAAGGACACTGCTTACGGCACTGCTGTTCGTCTGTCTCTGCTGTTCCTCCGTTTCCGCGGCGGGAGTCCGGCTCATCCCATCCGGGGAGACTATCGGCATCCATGTGGACGCGAAGGGCCTTTTGGTGGTGGGGATCGCTGAGGTCCGGAACGGCGCCGGCGCCAGCTCGCCCGCCTGGGAAGCGGGGCTGCGCATCGGCGACCTGATCCACGCCGTAGGATCCAGCAGCGTTGCCACGGTCCAGGAGCTGCGGGCTGCGCTGGAGGAGGCGGGGGAGCAGACCTCGCTGCGGTTTATCCGGGGCGGGAAAGAGATGCAGATCAACGTAACGCCCGCCAGAGATCCGGACGGCGTACCGGAGCTCGGGCTGTGGTTGCGCAGCAGCATGAGCGGCATAGGCACCATGACGTACCTGGATCCGGTATCCGGTACCTTCGGGGCGCTGGGACACGGCGTACGGGACGGGGACACCGGCGTCCTGCTCCCGCTCCTGTCCGGAACGATAGGGAAGGCGGCGGTGGATACCGTCAAGCCCGGGGAAAAGGGAAGTCCCGGGGAGCTTAAGGGCAGCCTGGGTCTGGAATCGCCCTTCGGACAGATAGACCGGAACACCCGGTGGGGCGTATTCGGGCACACGGACGCCGAGCCCGCGGGGGAATCGGGCGAGGCCATGGAGATATGCCCGCTGGAAGCGCTGCGCTGCGGACCCGCCTGCATCCTCTCGGACGTCAGCGGAACGCTGAAGGCGTACACGGTGGAGATCTCCCGCGTATTTCCGGCAAACGACGAGGGGCGCGATCTGCTGCTGACCGTGACGGATCCGGAGCTGCTGGCCCTCACCGGGGGCATCGTCCAGGGTATGAGCGGAAGTCCCATCATCCAGGAGGGAAAACTGGCCGGCGCGGTGACCCACGTGCTGGTGAACGATCCCGCCAGGGGGTACGGTATCGGTATCGAGCGGATGCTGGGTGCGGCGGCATAGCCCGGCAGACAGGGGAGCACGCGGACGAATGACCGCCCGCGTGCTCCTTTTGCCGGATGACCGCGCTGCATGCACCAAACCGGCACAAAAATGCGATATATTCACGAAAACGTAACAATAAAAAGCTTTATTGTTGAGGCTAAATTTGATAGAATACGGAAGCAAGAGGATGTATGCACCGCAGACCGGCGTCTGCAGAAGAGAACTTAAAATGGAAAGCGAGGATAAGGTACATGATCCCGAAATTCGACCCCAAGGAACTGGAGCTCGTTGAGGTGCCCGGCGCTTTCGGCCGTATGACGAAGTCCTTCCGGTACCCCCTGAACAAGCACGACCACGGCGTGGCCATGTTTTCCCGCAAGCCCTGGTGGCAGGGCATGCAGGCCATGGACGCGCAGATCTTCACCCCCCGGGTGATCCCCGATAACGTGGCCCGCGGCTTTGTTTTTGAAGGCGCCAGGTTCGACGCCAATACCGAGGGCGGCGGCCCGGATATGTTCGGCGTGGAGTGGGAGTATATCAAGACCGTCGGCGGTTCCATGGTCCGTCCCGGCAAACCATTCCTGGAGGATATCTCCGAGTGGCGTGAAAAGATCGTCTGGCCCGACATTGAGAAATGGGATTGGGAAGGCTCCGCGAAGCTGAATAACGATACCTTCCTCAAAAAAGAGAACTTCAACCAGATGTGGTTCCAGACCGGCTTCTATGAGAGACTCATCGCGTTCATGGAGTTCGAAGGCGCGATCATGGCTCTGTTCGACGAGGACTCACAGGAGGAAGTGGCCGCCTTCTTCGACAAGCTCACCGACTTCTACATTACCATTTTCGATAAGGTCATCAAGACCTTCCCCAATGTGGACGCCTTCTTCATCCATGACGACTGGGGTTCCCAGAAAGAGACCTTCTTCTCTCCCGAGCTGGCTGAGAAGATGATCGTGCCGTATATGAAGCGCGTGACCGATTTCCTGCATTCCAAGGGCAAGTTCTGCGAGCTGCATTCCTGCGGCAACAACTATAAGCAGGTCGAAAACTATATCAAGGCCGGTTGGGACGCCTGGGCTCCCCAGCTGATGAACGACTGCTATAAGATCTATGACGACTTCGGCGACAGGATCCTGATTGCCACCTTCCCCCAGAACATTCCCGAAGAGATCATGGCTCTGCCCACCGATCAGGAGCGCGGCGCCGCGTTTGCCAAGCTGCCGGAAGAGGAGCAGCGCCGTATCGCCCGGGAGTACTGCGACCGCGTCTGCCGGCCCGACAAGCCCAGCTTCTACAATTTCTATGCGGCCCACTGGCTCACCCCCGCCTTCCGGGAGGAGATGTACAAGCAGTCCCGCATCAACTACAGCAAATAAACCGCACACGGCATATGGGGCCCTGTCCGACCGGACAGGGCCCCATAGATTTACGCGCTGTTATTCCCTTACTTTTCAATGACGACCATGTAATACTCCAGCAGGATGGAATCGGGATAGCGGGTGGCATTGACCACAAAGAGCTTGTCCTTCAAATCGCTGAGACTGTCGTCATAGATCTCAAACTCAGGCTTCGTCACGCAGTAATACACGTCGGCGGGGGCGATTCCGCCGGAGAGCACGGTCTCCACGTGCTCCGGGGGCACCGTACGGATACCGTCGTTCTGGATATAAAAGCTCCGGCCGTCGTTCAGGCGGACGCCGTATCTGGCGGAGAGCTCCGCACGGCCGTTGGGCCGGACGACCTGGCTGTCCACGCCGTCCGGAAGGACGGTGCCGTTATAGGGAAGGGCAAAACCGACGATCTCACCGCCGGTAATGGCAATGAGCTGGCGCCTGCCCGCTTTCCCGTCCTGGCCGATGAAAGTCGGTTTTCCCACGGTAGCCCGGATCTCAAATGCTTTGACGAGTTTTGGCTGCATGCTGTACACTCCCTTACGCTTGTTGGTATCGGCGCTCAGACGCCGTAGATCATGCAATCATTCTACCCGGCATATCTGCGCAAGTCAAGGAGATACGGTATAATTCCCGAAACAGCCGCAGTATGGCGTTGTTATCGGCACGCCTATAAATGTTCTGCAGAAATGCAAGCGATAAAACCATAATTTGACATTTTTTGCTTGCGTTTTCATTGGAAATGTGGTAATTTGTTGCTACACATGACGGACATACCACAGGAAAAGACAGATCTACGCTTTCTTGAGATATATACAGGTTCTGCCGAAGGGTGCAAACATCGTGAACGGAGGGTTTATCCATGGATAAACAGATCAGCATTATTCTTGCCGATGCAAACGAAGATTTTCGTCACGTCTGCCGTCAGTCTCTGGCGAACGATCCGGGTATCACGCTTCTGGCCGAGGCCGGTGATGGGGAGAGCCTTCTGCAGCTCATCCTGGAGCAGAAGCCGGACGTGGTCCTGATGGATCTGATCCTGCCGAAGCTGGACGGCTTTGGCGTGCTCAAGGCCCTGCAGGATGAGGGAGCGCCGCACCCCGCCGTGATCATTCTTACGGCATTTTCCAATCCTGCGGTCATTGCGGATGCCGCCGCGCTGGGCGCGTATTACTTCGTATCCAAGCCCTGTGACTTTCCGCAGCTGCTTGAGCGGGTACGGGGGATCCGGCGGGAGAATGCGGGACAGGGCTTCGTGCAGCTGCCCGCGTCCCAGCAGAAGGCGCAGCCGGAAAAGCGGCTGGATACCATGGTCACGGAGATCATCCATGAGATCGGCGTTCCCGCCCACATCAAGGGGTATCAGTATATCCGCGAAGCGATCATGCTCACGGTAAAGGATATGGACCTGATCAACGCCGTCACAAAAGCCCTGTATCCGATGGTGGCCAAGTGCTATCATACAACGCCGTCACGGGTGGAGCGCGCGATCCGGCATGCCATAGAGGTCGCCTGGGATAGGGGAGACATTGAGGTGCTGCAGAAATACTTCGGGTATACGGTGAGCAATATCAAGGGCAAGCCCACGAACAGCGAATTCGTTGCGCTCATTGCGGATAAGATCAGACTCAGGCTCAAAGAGCAGGAAGGCAAGGATGACTGAAGCGCAGGAAACATCGACCGGGAGGCGATCCAATTTGCCTCCCGGTCTTTCTGCACTCAGCGTCAGCCCGCTGCGGGCAGCGAACAGTCCGCCAAACAGGCCCGGAGCCGCCTTCGTTTTTCCGCATCAAGTCGGACAAGCGGCAGTCTCAGCTCCGGATCGCAGAGACCCAGCATATGCAGCGCTTCCTTGACGGGTATGGGGTTCACGTCGCAGAACAGGATGCGCATCAGCTCCAGGTACCGGTAATGCAGCTCGGCGGCTTTCGCATATTCCCCGTTCAGGCAGTATGCGCAGAGTTTTGCCATCTCTCCCGGAATGATGTTCGCGGCAACGGAAATGACGCCCCTGCATCCCAGCGCCATCAGCGGCAGCGTCAGCGCGTCGTTTCCGCTGTAAAAGCAAAAGTCCCTTCCGCAGAGCTGCATGGCCCGGGCTGTCCGCTCCAGATCCGTGCCGGCTTCCTTGATCCCCACGATCCGGGGATGCTGCGACAGGATCTGCAGGGTCTCCGGCTGGATGGACATGCCCGTTCTTGCCGGCACGTCGTACAGCAGGATGGGCAGGGAAGTGGAGTCGGCCAGCCGGGTAAAATGCGCAATGAGCCCGGCCTGGCTCGTCTTGTTGTAGTATGGCGTCACCAGCAGGAGGCCGTCCGCCCCCGCGTCCTCCGCCTGACGGATGAGCATGAGCGCATGCTCGGTGCTGTTGCTTCCCGCTCCGACGATCACCGGCACACGCTCTGCCGTTTCGCGGACGGCGAGTTTCACCAGCCTTCGGTGCTCCTCCGGCGTCAGTACGGCGCTTTCGCCCGTGGTGCCGCACACGACCACCGCGCCGCTGCCGCCCTCCAGCGTCCGCCGGAGCATGCGGCACACGGCGGCCTCGTCTATGCGGTTTTGACGAAAGGGTGTGACAAGTGCCGGGGCGGACCCGGCAAACAGAACACGATTCCCCATGATGATTGTCTTTGCCCCTTTCCGGCAAAAAAACAGGGCGGCTTGACAGCCGCCCCGAAGGATGAATCTCAGGAGTATCTTTTGCGAAGTGTCGGATCAGATATAGTTCTCTGCGCAGAGCAGCTCGGCCAGAAGGACCGCGCCGCCGGCAGCGCCCCGAAGGGTGTTGTGGCTCAGGCAGACGAACTTGTAGTCATACTGGGTGTCCTCGCGCAGCCTGCCGATGGAGATGGCCATGCCGCCTTCCAGCTCACGCTGCAGCTTCGTCTGGGGGAGATTATCCTCAGTGAAGTAGTTCAGGAACTGCTTCGGCGCAGTGGGGAGAGCCAGCTCCTGCGCTCTGCCCTTGAAGCTGGCCCAGCGCTCCAGGATGACTTCCTTGGAGGGCTTGCGGTCAAAGGAGGCGAACACGGCGGCCATATGGCCGTTGCTCACCGGAACGCGCAGGCACTGGGCGGTGATGTTGGGCTTTTCCGCATTGACGATCACGCCGTTTTCCACCCGGCCCCAGAGCTTCATGGGCTCCTGCTCGGACTTCTCTTCCTCGCCGCCGATATAGGGGATCACGTTGTCCACCATCTCCGGCCAGGTGGCAAAGGTCTTGCCGGCGCCGGAAATGGCCTGATAGGTGCAGACAAGGATGCGGGAAAGGCCGAAGTCCCGCAGGGGGTGGAGGGCAGGGACGTAACTCTGAATGGAGCAGTTGGACTTGACGGCGATGAAGCCGCGCTTGGTGCCCAGACGCTTGCGCTGGCTCTCTATCACCAGGATATGCTCCGGGTTCAGCTCGGGTACCACCATGGGCACGTCCGGCGTCCAGCGGTGAGCGCTGTTGTTGGAGATGACGGGGCACTCCAGCTTGGCATACCGCTCTTCCAGAGCTTTGATCTCGTCCTTTTTCATATCCACGGCGGAAAATACGAAATCCACCTTCGCCGCAATCGCTTCGGCGTCCGCGGAGGCATCCATGACGATCAGGTCCTTTGCACAGTCGGGAAGGGGATTGTCCAGCAGCCAGCGGTCACGCATCAGCTCGCCGTAGACCTTGCCCGCGCTCCTGGGGCTGGCAGCGACCACGGCCAGATGGAACCAGGGATGGTCCTGCATCAGGGAAACAAAGCGCTGACCCACCATACCGGTGGCGCCGATCACACCCACGTTATACTGTTTCATGTACATTCATTCCTTTCCGCGATGCCATCCCACCGAGATTTGACAGCTCGCCCATGATTCTCCTGCGCAGCAGCTGTGAAAAACACTTGTCTGCTTCCCCGATATTGAGTATAATAATACTCTTGTAGGGGATATGTGTGCAGTTATGCATGCATCATAGCCCTTTGGAACGAAAAAGTCAATGCATATATATAACAGATAATGGTGGACATAGGATGATGAAATGCAAAATCAAACCAATCGCTGCGGCGGTATTCCTGGCATTGTGTCTATGCGTATTCTGTTCGCTGCCGTCCAGAGGCGCGGCCGATCCGGTGCCCCTTGTGCGCGTTGGGCTGTACTGGGGCAGCGATACCCTGGAGGCGGCCAATCTGCTGAATGCGGTAGGGCAGGGGTATCGATTCGGGTATTATGATGACGGCCGCGTGTTTATCCCCGTGGGCAGCACGGAGGAAAAGGCCATCACCATGCTGAAGGATTGGAATATGTATCTGTATAGCGGCGGGTATCATACGGAGAGCACCTCCGGCGCGTCGGTGGTCGGCTGCTACCATATCCGCCTGTCGGATACATATCCGGATTTTGCCTCCGCAAAGGTGGGCGCAGACGCCTTTTCCGACGCCTTCCCCGCATATCACAACGGGGAATGGCACGTCTGCGTCGGCAGCTATACCTCCGATTCCGCAGCGGCGGACGCGATGCGGTCCAGGGGACTCAGCGGCGTTTCCATGACCGCCTCCAACCGCTGCGTCACCGTGGTGGCCACTGGGACCACGCGGATCCTTTTCCAGTTTGACTGCGGAAAGGAGCATGCCCTTGCGGTGGAGCCGCAGGCGGCGGAAGGGGAGAAGGCGGTGACCTGGTTCAAAGGGTACCGGTATTACGGGGGATTTCAGTATACCCGCAAGGACGGCAAGGACCTCACCGTCATCAACTTCCTGAGCATGGACGATTATATCAAGGGCGTGATACCCTATGAGATGAATGCAGAGTGGCCGCTGGAGGCGCTGAAGGCCCAGGCAGTGGCCGCCAGGACCTACACCGCCGCCCACCTCGGCCACCACGGGGCAAACGGATTCGATCTTTGCTGTGAGGTGGACTGCCAGGCATATCGCGGCGTCAATGCAGCCGGGCCAAGGAGCGACCAGGCGGTGGATGAGACCTCCGGGATATACATGACCTATGACGGCGAATACGTCAACGCCTTCTATCACTCCAGCGACGGCGGCGCGACGGAGAACAGCGAAAACGTGTTCAACGAGGCGCTGCCCTATCTGAAGGGAAAACGGGACGAATATGAAGCATACGTGGATACGGGACATGACAGCTGGAGCTTTGTCTATACCGCTGAGGAGATCACGTCTATCCTGCGGATGAAGAACTACCGCTGCGCCGATATCGTCAGCATCACCCCCACGTATACGGCCATGGGGAACATTTATTCCCTGAAATTCACGGACGCCAACGGGGTGACCTGGGTCTTTTCCAAGGACCGGGCGGGAAGCGTGCTGTACAGCAAGACGTACAAGAAGTACACCTACAGCCAGCGCTTCACGGTCCGGAACGCGGATGATCCCGTAACCGAAGAGAGCTATTTCGCCGCAGGCGGGGAAGGGGTGAACGTGCTGCCGGAGAGCGTTTTCATCGTCTCCGGAGACGGCGGCGTGCTCTCCCTCACCGGCTCCGGCTCCGTCACGGCCCTCACCGCCCAGGGCACGGAGGCTGTGTCCCTGAACGGCAGGAGCGGAGCGAAGATCACGGCGCAGCGGTATCTGATCCAGGGCTCCGGCTGGGGACACAACGTGGGCATGAGTCAGTACGGCGCGCGGGCCATGGCTGAGCAGGGCATGACGTATCGGGAGATCCTGAGCTTTTACTATGATGGAGTGGTTATCGGTTGAAAACGCATGATTTTTGGTATGACCTGCCGGAAGAGCTGATCGCCCAGACGCCGCTGGAGCGGCGGGATGCTTCCCGGCTCATGCTGTTGGATAAAAAGACCGGTGAGATCGGGCACAGCGTGTTTTCCCGGCTGCCGGAGCTGCTGCAGCCCGGAGACTGTCTGGTGATGAACGATTCCCGCGTCCTGCCCGCCAGGCTCTTCGGACGCAGGGATACGGGCGGAGCGGTGGAGGTCCTGCTGCTGAACGACAGGGGAGACGGGGTCTGGGAGTGCCTGACCCGGCCCGGGCGCAAAACGCCGGTGGGCACGCGCCTCCATTTCGG
>JAEEGL011626317.1_pt1 | contig 10064 bp, 9 predicted proteins | sample 9134231 | NCBI WGS metagenome assembly JAEEGL01 (sample SAMN16246548, study PRJNA631951) | gut metagenome | biome: gut microbiome; feature: rumen; material: fiber-attached | host: Bos | place: Iran: Karaj | collected 2018-10 | reverse complement strand
TATACGGAAAACATATAGGGAGGTGGAACATGATCCTTTTTATCAACGCATGCGTAAGAACGGAATCCAGGACAAAAAGACTGGCGGATGCATTGTTGTCTCACTTATCCGGAGAAGTGCAGGAAGTGGATCTTGCAAAGGTGGATTTCCCCGTGGCGGATGAAGCCTTTCTCCTAAAACGTACGGAACTCCTTACAAAAGAAAAATGGGATGATCCCATGTTCGACCACGCAAGACAGTTTCGGGAGGCGGATACCGTGGTGGTTGCGGCTCCCTATTGGGACCTGTCCTTCCCTGCGGCGCTGAAGCAGTATTTTGAGCAGATCAACTGCATGGGTATCACTTTTACGTACACGCCGGAGGGCACACCGCTGCCCCTGTGTAAGGCAAAGAAACTGTACTATGTCATGACCGCCGGCGGAGCCCTTCTGCCCATGGAATTCGGTTATGGCTACGTCAAAGCTTTGGCGGAGAATTTCTACGGTATTCTAGAAACCCATCTCATCAAGGCTGTGGGGTTTGATATCGAAGGAGCGGATATTGAGAAGATCCTGCAGGATGCCATCAGGGAGATGGAAGAGGAGCTTTTTGCTGAGAAAAACACCGGGTCCCGCATTCGGCTGATCCAGGGATCCTGTGCTGCCCAGGAAGCGGACGTCATCGTCAATGCCGCCAACAGAGATTTGAGAGAAGGCATGGGCATCTGCGGCGTGATCTTCGGAAAAGCCGGAAGCCACAAACTTCAGACCGCCTGCAACAAGATCCCCACACCGCTGCAGGATGGGGATGCGGTGATCACACCTTCTTTTAACTTAAAGAATGCCAAGGCCATTATCCACGCCGTGGGACCGGATTTTCGGAGAAACAGAAACGCTTTTGATAAGCTGTTTCTGGCCTATTACAATTCCCTTGTTGTGATGAAGGCAAACGGTTATCACAGCATTTCCTTCCCGCTCATCAGTGCCGGGATCTTTGGAGGGAGCCTGGAAAATCCTTCGGCCGTATCCGCCGAAAAATGCTGCGAAGCCTATCTGAAATTCACAGAGGATTTCCCGGATTATCAGGTGGATGTGATGCTCTGTGCCTACACTGCAAGAGAGCACGAAGCAGCGTTATTGGAGTTCTTCCGCTATAACCTTCCCAATTGCCTGGACCGCTTTAATCCCGGCGGAGACGGCGTTGTACCGGTGAGAAACTGATAACATCAAGTTTCACAGGAGACGGGAAACCAATGAAATTTATACATCTGTCGGATCTTCATATCGGAAAACGGGTCAATGAGTTTTCCATGCTGGAAGATCAAAAATTCATTTTGAAACGCATCCTTGGGATCATAAACGACGAAAAACCTGACGGAGTTCTGATCGCGGGAGATATCTATGACCGCTCGGTCCCCAGTGAAGAAGCCATGCAGATTTGGGACAGCTTCCTGATCAGCCTGGCGGAAAAGAAAGTGCCGGTTTTTGCCATCAGCGGAAATCATGATTCAGCCATCCGGTTTGCGGATCATAGTGCGCTTGTGGAAGCCACCGGGATCCACTTATCCCCGGCTTATGACGGGAACACGGCAAAATATACTCTGGAGGATAACGAGGGGAAGGTAAATATTTACCTTCTTCCCTTTGTGAAGCCTGCGAATGTCCGGGCCGTTTTTCCGGAGGAAACCATTGAAACCTATACCGACGCCTGCCGTGTCGCCATTGCCCACATGGAGGTGGATGAGAAAGACCGTAATGTTATCCTTGCCCACCAGTTTGTGACGGGAGCGACACGTTGCGAATCCGAAGAAGTGGTGGTGGGAGGCCTTGATAATGTGGATGCCTCCGTTTTTGAAGCTTTTGATTATGTGGCTCTCGGTCATATCCACGGAAAGCAGTCCATCGGACGGGAGAGTGTGCGCTACTGCGGGACACCCCTGAAGTATTCCTTTTCGGAAAAGGACCACAAAAAATCCGTAACGGTTGTGGAACTGGGGAAAAAGGGAGAGGTACAGATCCGCGAAGTACCGCTTGTTCCCCTGCATGATCTGCGGGAGATCCGGGGCACTTACAGCGAGCTGACGGCGAAATCCTTCTATGAAGGGACTGCCGTAGACGATTATATGCATGCCGTCCTGACGGATGAGGAGGATGTGATCGATGCCATGGCAAAACTGCGCATCATCTATCCAAATCTCATGAAACTCTCTTACGACAACAAGCGCACCCGCACCAATCAGGTCATCACCGACGTGGAAGATGTGGAGAAAAAATCTCCCCTTGAACTCTTTGCGGAGTTTTATGAAATACAGAACAATCAGGATCTTTCCGAGGAACAGAAAGCCTTTGTCGGCGGCTGTATCGAAGAGATCTGGGAGGTGCGCGCATGAGACCCATTCATCTGAACCTCTCGGCCTTTGGACCCTATGCAAAACCCACTGAGATCCCCATGAAGGATCTGGGAGAAAAAGGTCTGTATCTGATCACAGGCGATACCGGCGCCGGCAAGACCACGATCTTTGACGCCATTTGCTATGCACTTTTCGGAGAACCCAGCGGAACAAACCGTGAGGCCTCCATGCTGCGTTCCAAATATGCTGCCGACGATGTTCCCACGGAAGTGGAACTTATTTTTACCCACAACGGAAAAGAATATACGGTAAAAAGAAATCCGGAGTATATGCGTCCGGCAAAACGCGGCGGCGGTCTGACCAAACAGACGGCCGGTGCGGAGCTTACCATGCCCGATGGAAAAGTCATTACCAAAGAGTCCTTTGTGACTCCTGCCATCGAGGAACTGCTTGGAGTAAATAAGGAACAGTTCTCCCAGATCGCCATGCTGGCCCAGGGAGATTTCTTAAAGCTCCTTCTTGCGGATACAAAAACCCGCAGGGAGATCTTTCGGGAACTCTTTAAGACCCAGAATTATATGACCCTCCAGAGCAAACTGGATGCGGAACAAAAAGAGGTCTTTATTCGCGTGCAGGACGGGAAAAAGAGCATCGCCCAGTATATCGCCGGGATCCAGGCAGAAAAGGATGATGTTCTTTCCATCGAAGTGGAAAAGGCCATGGAAGGAAATCTGACCACGGAGGATGTGATCGAACTTCTTGATAAACTGACGGCCCAGGATCTTATTTTGAAAGATACGTTGGAACAGGAACTGGCCGGGATCAATTCCGAACTGGAACAGGTGAATGCCCGGATCGGTGCCGGAGAGGCACTCTCCAAGGCAAAGGAAGCGCTGGAAAAAGCAGAGAAAAGCATGCTTGCGGAAGAACCCAAACTTCCCGTACTGGAGGAGGCTTTTGAAGCAGCAAAGGAAGCCCTGAAAGAAAAAACAAATCTGGAAAGGGCTGCGGCGAAGATCGAAGCGGAACTTCCGAAGTATGATTCCGTGGAGGCCGCGCTTCGGGAGATCGAAAAAGCGGAAAAGGAGAAAACAAAGTCAGAGGCAGACCTTCAAAAGACGGAAGAGGCAGGAAAAGAAAAAGAAGCGGAACTGCAGGCGCTGAAAAAGGAGCAGAGTACACTGAAGGACGCCGGAGAAGAGATCGCGACTCTGAAAGGTAAACTTGATAAGATCAATGAGGAAGCCGAGCAGATCGACGAGTTCTCGGAAGCCATGGAAAAACATCTGAATGAGCGGATTGATGTGGAGAAATTGCAGGAAGCTTATTTGGAAGCCAATGATCTTTTCAAAGTTCTGAATCAGAAATACGAAGCCATGGAAGAAGCCTTCCGAAACGGTCAGGCCGGCATCCTGGCGCAGGGCCTTGAGGAAGGGGAAAAGTGTCCCGTTTGCGGTAATACCCACCATCCGGAACTTGCAAAGCTCTCGGGCGAAGTCCCTTCGGAAAAGGAACTGGAAGCCGCTAAAAAGAAGGCAGAAAAGGCAAGGGAAGACAGGGAAAAGAGCGCACAGGCATCGGGAGCCTTAAAAGCCAGCCATGATAAGGAAGCGGAACGGCTGAAAAATCTTGCAAAGAAGATCGTTAAGGAAGAAGATCTGGATGAGGCCTGGGAAAAACTGGATGTAGTCATCGCAGATTGCGTATCAAGACGGGAAGCACTGGAAGATACGCTTGAGAAGGCGGAAGCAAAAAACAGACGAAAAGCCGAATTGGAGGAAATGATCCCTGCGGCGGAAGAAACCATCGGTGAGACCGCAAAACTGCTGGAGGATATCCGAAACAGGATCTCCGCGGGGGCCGCAGCCATTGATGAAAAGAAAAAGAGTCTGGAGACCCTTCGGACAGGCTTGAACTTCCCGGTAAAACAGGAAGCGGAAGCCAAAATGCGTGCGCTTATGCAGAAGGCCCGGATCATCCAAAAAACCTATGATGCGGCGGATCAGGCATTACGGGATCAAAAAGAGGTCGTTATCGGATTAAGGTCTGAGATCGAAAGTCAGAAGAAGACCATCAAAGACAGCAAGGCGGAAGACCTTACAGGAGTAAAGGAACGCCAGACAGAGTTAAAAACTGCCCAGAGTGATTGCATCAACCGCGGAAAATCCGTTGCCTCCCGGATCGAGATCAACGAAGACATCCGAAAGAACATCATCAAAAAGTCGGAGAATCTTGCGGACACGGAAAAGAAGCTTCAGTGGATGCGGGCCCTTGCGGATACCGCCAACGGAAGGCTTTCCGGCAAGGAAAAGGTCATGCTGGAAACCTATATCCAGACAACCTATTTTGACCGCATCATCAATCGCGCCAATCTGCGGTTGATGACCATGTCTTCCGGACAGTATGAACTGATCCGGTTAAAGGAAGCCGCCAATATGAGAGGACAGAGCGGCCTTGATCTCGGAGTGGTAGATCATTATAACGGCTCGGAAAGAAGCGTGAAAACCCTTTCCGGCGGCGAGTCCTTTATGGCGTCTTTGTCCCTTGCCTTGGGTTTATCCGATGAAGTCCAGTCTTCGGCAGGCGGCATTAAGATCGACACCATGTTTGTTGACGAAGGCTTCGGAACACTGGATCCGGAGACGCTGGATATGGCGTACAAAGCCCTGGCGGGACTGATCGAGGGCAATCGGCTGGTGGGCATCATTTCCCATGTGGCGGACTTAAAAGAGCGGATCGACAGACAGATCGTCGTGACCAAAGAAAAGACCGGTGGCAGTACGATCCGGATCATTTGATGAAGGCTGATATGTGAACAGGGGAACGAGAACCGAGAAAAATAATACATGAAAAGTCAGAGGAAGGATGGTTGTACAAATGAAAGAGTTTTATATCGACAGTGATGGGATCCGGCTGCATGCAAAACTGGATCGGCCGGAAGGAGCGGAGAAAGGTCCGCTGTGCATTTTGATCCATGGCTTTACGGGACATATGGAGGAAGACCATATCATCGCAGCCGCAAATGCCATGCTGGATGCCGGCGTATCGGTCCTTCGCGTGGAAATGTACGGTCATGGCGGCAGTGATGGAGAGTTTAAGGATCATACCCTGTATAAGTGGGTGGGAAATGCCCTTTCCGTAGTAAAGTACGCGAAGTCGCTGGATTTTGTGACGGATCTGTATCTGAGCGGTCACTCCCAGGGCGGCCTTTTGACGATGCTTATCGGCGGCATGTGCCCGGATGATTTTAAAGCGATCGTTCCCTTATCGCCGGCATGGATGATCCCGGACGATGCCAGAAGAGGCAGCATTCTCGGAACACAGTTTGATCCCATGCATATCCCTGATACCATTCCCTGTGCGGATCCCGAATTCGGCTGGGAATTGTCAGGAGATTATGTTCGCGTGGCGCAGACCATCCATGTGGAGGATGAAATCGCACGGTATAACGGTCCGGTGTTCATCATTCACGGAGATGAGGATGAGTGTGTGCCCTATTCCTATGCCGAAAAGGCGCTGGAACTCTATGAGAATGCTACCCTTGTGCCCATCCACGGAGATGATCACTGCTTTACAAAGCACATGGATGAGATGGCGGAAGCCATCCGGGACTTTTTTGCAAAGGAAGTTCAGAAGGGCTGATAAGGAAAACGTGATATATGGAGTATCAGGTAAAGATCAACGGAATTGATGTGGCGGCGTCTTACAGCGACGAGGAGATTGACGGGATCTTTGCGCCTTTCCTGCGGCGGCTTTCGGAGCTGCATGCGGAAAAGGAACGGCGGATCCTGGTACTTCTTGCGGCACCGCCCGGAGCGGGAAAAAGCACGCTGGTCAGTTTTTTGGAGTATCTTGCAGGGCAGGTGATCCCAGACAAGAAGGTCCGGTCTGTGGGAATGGACGGCTTTCACAGGCAGCAGGAGTATCTACTGACACACTTTACGCAGGTGGAGGGAAAACGCCTTCGGATGGTGGACATCAAAGGTGCTCCGGTTACTTTTGACCTGGAGGCACTGAAGGAGAAGATCAGGGAAGTTCGATCCGGGGCTGTCTGCGGGTGGCCTGTATACGACCGGATGCTTCATAACCCTGTAGAGGATGCGGTTCTTGTTGACGGGGATATTGTGATCCTGGAGGGAAATTATCTTCTTTTGGATGAAGAAGGCTGGAGAGACCTGTCTGATGATGCGGACTTTACCGTCTCGATCGCGGCGGATCCGGATATGCTGAGGACCCGGCTTCTTGCCCGCAAGATCGCAAGCGGGGCTGCACCGGAAGTTGCAGAGCGTTTTGTTAATTTCAGTGATATGGCCAACGTACGGCTTTGCCTTGATAAAACAAAACCCGCAGATCTGCAGCTTCGGGTAACGGAGAGTGGCAGATACATGGAGGTTGCTCGATGAAGATCATGGTCAGCGCCTGTCTGCTTGGGGAAAACTGCAAGTACAACGGCGGGAATAATTACAGCGAGGCGGTCGCAAAGTATATTGAGGGACACGAAGTGATCCCCGTTTGTCCGGAAGTGGCAGGGGGACTTTCCGTGCCCCGGTATCCTTGTGAGATCGTAAACGGAGTGGTGACCAATAACCGCGGCGAGAACAAAGATGCGGAGTTCAGGAGCGGTGCACAGCGCTGTCTGGAAAAGGCGTTAAAAGAAAAGGTGGATCTTGTGATCCTCCAGTCCCGGAGCCCGTCCTGCGGTGTGCATCAGATCTACGACGGCACCTTTTCCGGTACGTTAAAGCCGGGAAAAGGAGTCTTCGCGGAACTCTTATCGGCAAACGGGATCGCCATGATGGATGTCAGTGAATTAACGGAGATGTGATATGCCTTTTCAGATCGTTAGAAATGACATTACGAAAATGCAGGTGGACGCCATTGTAAATACGGCAAATCCATATCCGGCCTATGGGGACGGGGTGGATACGGCTGTGTTTACGGCAGCAGGCCCTGGGCTTTTGGAAGCTCGGGAAAAGATCGGGGAGATCGAACCGGGATCATCCGTGATGACGCCGGGGTTTGATCTTCCGGTCAAATATATCATTCATACCGTTGGAACCTTTTGGAAGGACGGAAAGTCCGGAGAAGAGGATGTGATCCGCAGCTGTTATCAGTCTGTCTTCGATCTTGCGGTTTCGAATCAGATCGAAACTCTGGCGATCCCCCTTCTTGCCTCCGGGAGTTACGGCTTTCCAAAAGGAATCGCGTTTCGCATTGCCTTATCGGAGATCGAAAGTTTTCTTTCGGACTATGACCTGACGGTCTACCTCGTTGTTTTTGATGAGAAGTCTTATTCCCTGTCTGCGGAACTGTACGGGGACATCGAGTCCTACATTTCGGATCACTATGTAGAGCAGAAGACGGAAGAAGAGTATCCCTTTATGGGGGTGGCAATGTCCGCGCCTTTCGCTATGGCCGGAAAGCCGGATATGCTTTCCGCAGAGTTTGCGGAGGAAGCACCCGCAGAAAGTACTGCACCTTCGGAGAAAAAACGCAAGGAGCGAAAGAATGGTTTGCGGCGGCTCTTTGCGGCGAAATCGAACGAGGCCTTGGTGGAAGAAACCGGGGCAGCAGAAGAAACCGGGGCTGCAGAAGAGGAATTCTCTGCATCCGTTTACGAGGCGTTGGAAGCACCAATCTGCATGGCTGCGGCACGGCCTCCGCGAAGCCTGGAAGAAGTTGTAGCAAATCTGGATAAGACCTTCATGGAGCTGGTCTTCTCCTTTGCGGATGAGCGGGGCTTTACGGACGTGGAAGTCCAAAAACGTGCAAACCTTGACCGTAAGGCTTTCTCGAAGTTAAAGTGCGGCACCACAAAGAACCCCAGCAAGTCCACGGCCCTGGCTCTTGCCATCGCACTGGAACTGAACCTGGACGAAACCCGGGATCTTTTATCCCGCGCCGGCCTCGCCCTTTCCCCCTGCAGCAAGCAGGATGTCATCGTCCGCTATTTCATTGAGCGTGAGGCCTACGATGTCTACGCTGTAAACCTGGCTCTTTTTGAACACGGCGAACCGCTCCTTGGGACGCAGAGCTGAAAAGAGGTTCCTAAAAGGAACCTCTTTTGCGTGGGTGATATTGATACGTATTAATAGGTTAGTCATATTCAAAAATGCCTTGAAGAGTATCAGATATGTTCATGATATCGTCATAGGCTAACAAATCTACGCGACTACAACTTCTGACATTAGGATCAATTACCTTTATTTGTTCACAGAGAACAGTACCTTTTTCTCCTTTTTTTCCACAGATTGGAAGGTGGATGGGGCCGGCTGGAACATTCGGGAGAACGGGACAAACATGGAACATACCGGTGGCTCTGATAAAGGCATTTTTGCTAACGACTGCAAACAATAGGTTCTTGTAGCCATTTACTTTGATTATACTTCATCATAAAAGCTCTCTCCCAACGGGTTCGCCCCAATCAAAATCACTTACGGATATTTGTCCATTGTAAGCGGCAAGCCTTTCTTCAAAGGTTTTATGAACAAATTGTTTTCTGAGTACGATCTTGTCATTCTCTATTTCGATGTCTAATATATCTGATACTTTTAAGTCCATTCGAACAAGTATATCTTTAGGTAACCTTATTCCTTGACTATTTCCCCAAGCCCTGATTGCAACGTGTTCCATAATGACACCTCCTTATGTATATACATTATACAGTATAATGTATAATGAATCAATGTGGTGGCAATAAAATAGGTACATGATAAAATGAAATGTGTTGTATTTCTTGGAAAAATGGAGGATGGGCATGAACGCAAGAGAGTATTTGGAGATCTTACATGTTGCAGAGAGGTTAAAAGATACCCCCAGACATTGCACAACGACTAAGGGTAGGACTGAGAGCGTCGCAGAACATAGCTGGCGGATCTCCCTGATGGCATTTCTGCTAAAGCATGAATTCCCTGATCTGGACATGGATAAGGTGGTGGATATGTGTCTTATCCACGACCTTGGAGAGTGCTTTACCGGGGATATCCCCACCTTTATCAAGACCGATGCAGACAGGGAAGTGGAAGACTCTCTGCTGGATCAATGGGTAAGAGCGCTTCCCGAAGAGGTATCAAAGGACGTTTCTGCCCTGTATAAGGAGATGGACGCCCAGGAAACAAAGGAAGCGAAGCTGTACAAGGCCCTGGATAAACTGGAGGCGCTGATCCAGCACAACGAATCACCCCTGGATACCTGGTCGGAAAATGAGTACGAACTCAACAAAACATACGCATTCGACACAGTTGCTTTCTCAGAGTGGCTTACCGCGCTGAGAAAAGAGATCTTGGATGATACACTAAAGAAGATTGAAAATGAGAAATAGAAACGCTTCAACAAGCCCAACCAAGGCTTCGCTATGCGCTCCGGTAATTGTCGCCTCGCCGGCGACCTGCCGGAGCCTTTTTCTCTGTATGCTTACCTTGTAAACGAAACATGGCGGTGAGCAAAACCGCTTACCAGAAAGCAAACGGAGGAAAACATCATGAGAGAAAACCTGACTGAACTTGTATTCATCCTGGACAAAAGCGGATCCATGGCGGGCCTTGAGTCCGACACCATCGGGGGCTTTAACTCCCTCATCGCAAAGCAGCAAAAGGAAGAGGGCGAAGCCTATGTTTCCACGGTACTGTTCAGCGACCAGAGCTGCGTGATCCATGACCGTCAGCTCATCGAAAACATCGGGAAGATGACGGAAAATGAGTACACCGTAGGTGGCTGCACCGCACTGTTGGATGCG
>JAEEGL010086757.1_pt1 | contig 10064 bp, 7 predicted proteins | sample 9134231 | NCBI WGS metagenome assembly JAEEGL01 (sample SAMN16246548, study PRJNA631951) | gut metagenome | biome: gut microbiome; feature: rumen; material: fiber-attached | host: Bos | place: Iran: Karaj | collected 2018-10 | reverse complement strand
AGTCTATTATAACGACCGCGATCACAAATATGATGAGCGCAAACAACAGTACTATAGCGATGAAGATATACGGCATTATCATCGTGGCGGTCTTCATAAGCTCTCCCGGGAGGAAATTGAAACTCGTGCCCGGATACTCCGGATGTGAGGCGACATACTTAAGATCCCAGTCGATGAATTCGTTCATCAGCTCGTCCGATATCTCATTTGTATCCATATTCCGCTTCTTTACGGTATTTGTAAGCTTTACCGCATATCGCTTGTAAGGAGTTGCGACACTCTTGGGGTTTTCGAATGCGATGTCGTTATATAGTCTGCGGGGAACAAATATGAGATATGTACCCATGTTCACGCTCGAACAGTAAAAGAAGTCCTCATTAAAGCCTGCGACCTTCATCCTGTAAATATTGTCACAGATCTTAAGCTCAATGACATCCCCCTTTGAAAATGACATGCTGAGCGAAACGGGAAGCACGACTTCATTATCCTTAAGCCGTGAAACATCCGTCGTAGTCTTTTCGATCGTCCGCTCCTCATCCGCGGGACAGATGGCAAAGGAATACTCCACCCAGTCCTTATCGCCCCTGTGACGGTACTTGCAGTACGTGGAGATATAGTCCGTCACCTCGGACTTTTCCACATATTTGCTGCCCCTTAATATCTCGGTAAGCTTGGCAAATGCAGGTTCAAAGTCACTCGTGTAGATAAGGATATCCGCACCGTTTATCTCCTTTATATTGGTATCAATGACCTTAGGAGTTCCGTAAAGAAGTGAAACGCTCACGAAAATAAGAATGGAAGCGATGAACGTCAGTATGAAGAAGGTCGTCATGTCCTTCCTCTGCTTCTTCATATTGTTTTTTGCTATAAAGAAAAATCTGTACATCCTACCATCCCATATTCTGAAGGAATGCCTTAAGCTTTCCGTGACGCTCCATGGCCTCATTAAGCCTTGGATTGCTTCTGTCCTTATAATCACCCACATAAGGACCCAGATCTATCTCATCCCGGATCACTCCGTCGGCAAGATAGATTATCCTGTTTCCGCGCTCGGCGGCCATTATCGTATGTGTTACCATTACTATGCTCTGTCCTTCGTTGTTAAGCTCCGTGAGGATATTAAGGACATTTTCCGTATTCTGTGAATTAAGTGCGCCCGTAGGCTCATCGGCATACAGTACTTCGGGCTTATTGATGACGCCTCTTACCACAGCCACCCTCTGCTGCTGTCCGCCCGACATCTGCGTCGGGAATTTATTCCAGTCACTCTCGCCTATCTCAACGCTTTCAAGAAGCCGCTTTGCTCTCTCGGCAAGTTCCTTCCTGCTGCCGTTCTTTAACAAACCGCAGACCATGATGTTGTCAAGCGCGCTCATGCTGTCATTTAAGTAATTCTGCTGAAAAACAAATCCGACATGATCGCGTCTGAACATGGCAAGGGCATCATTGCTGAAAGTAGATATCTCGGTTTCCTGCCCGCCCGTGTAATAGGTGATCTTTCCAAGGCTCGGCCTGTCCATTCCGGAGAGCGCATATAAGAGTGTGCTCTTTCCCGAACCCGAGTTACCCATTATTACCGTAAAGTCACCCTTATAGACTGACATATTCAGGTTCTTAAGTACATGCTGCTGCACCGTGTCGTTTGAAAATGTCTTGGACAGATCATTTGTCCTTATTATCACTTCTTTATTGATCATTCTGTTTTACCTTTATATCCATCCCGTCGGTAAGCTCGGTCGTCATATCCCATATGACCACATCACCTTCGCTAAGTCCCGATGTTATCTCTACCATCTCGTCATTCTTTATGCCGGTCTCCACGGCTATCCTTACGGCTTTTTTACCGCGAGCCACGAATACATGATCGCCTTCATCATCCGTTTCAAGCGCATCAATGGGGATCCTTAAAACATTCTCTTCCTGTGCCGTGTTGACATATGCCTTAACCTCAAGTCCGATGATGATCTCATCGTCCGGCTCATCGAGGCTTATCTCAACACCTATGTTTGATGCCTGCTCGGCGTTGGTCCCTGTCATACCCTCGATGCGGCTGACTTTTCCGGCATATTCCTTACCTCTTATCTTAACGACGGCCGTCTGGCCCCGGTTAATGCTGTCGATGTCATATTTGTTGACGCTGCACTTTACAACTATGTCTTCAGTAGATTCAAGAGTCAGGACCGGCGTACCTTCCGACACCGTTTCTCCCTCGGTAGCGTTTATCATGGTAACAACACCGTCGTAATCGGCTACGATACCGCCCCTTGCCATTTCAAAATGCTCTATCTTCTCGCCTTCGGAAAGCTCATTTGCCGACTTTAACACATCAAGCCTGTCCCTGTCACCGCTTGTAAGTGTTCCGCCGTAAGATGACATCTTCTGTGAAGTCATCTCGGACTTTAATTCCTTATAGTTTGCCAGCTGTGCGTTAAGCCTTGCAACCTCTTCCTCCATGCTTACCACGGTACTGTTATACTGTTGCTCATAGGTATTGGTCTGGATCATCTTAAGGATGGTTTCCTTATTCCCGTAGAAAAGGTCATCCCCGCCGTATAATTCGCTGTTCGGATCGCTCTCACACTCAATGAGCTCTATCTGGAGACGGGCACCTTCATTAGCAAGCTCGGCCTTTCTGCGTGTTATCTCATCCTGAAGGGAAAATATCCTTGCCTGTGTTTCATCTATCATTTTCTGCAGGGATGCCATCGAACCTGCTGCCTCCGAATACAGTCCCGAGTTACGCTCACCGGCCTGTCTTGTTCCCTCATAACCGTTATTTGCCGAGCGCATGTTGTAATCGGTAAGGGATATCAGGTATTCAAGATACTCCTCATCGTATGAAATAAGCAGGTCACCCTTGCTCACATGGTCGCCCTGCTTTATATGTATCCGTGATACACGGACTTCCGCCGGCGTGTAATATGTCTTAACTTCATTCGTGCCGACATTGCCGTTGAGCTCGATCTCACTGCTCATCGCTCCGCGGTCCACGGTATAAGAATCAACCGCCATCGCCGCATTGACATGCATCGTCACGGACACCACAGCCACTGCAAAAGCCGCTATACCTCCGATGATTATTTTCTTTTTATTTCCGGTAAACAGTTTCATGATTTCGCCTCCGTACATATATACAAGATCACTTATTACAGACCTATCATACAATGCACGGAGGCGTAAGTCTTAACCTGTCCCCTGTCTGATCCTTAATTAATTCTTAAATGTTATTCGTTCTTTTCACCGTCACAGGTTACTTTTACCTTGTGATCGTACCATTTTCCCTTATTTCCGATGAGCGCTACATCAAACTCCTGATCAAGCGCGGTAACCGGGATATCAAACCCGTAAACGGTCTCGGTCGTACCGTCTTCATATGTGATCTCATCCTCCGAAGGATCGAGCAGAACAGCACCGTCCTTCTGCGCATCCTCGGCCGTTCCCGGGAAAAGATTTAAGATGCCGTCGCCGGCAAGAGATACGTGGATCGTCATCTCACCGTTCTTTACCTTCAGGATGCCCATATCATCAAGTGCTTCGTTTACATGGAACATGCTGCTGTCCGTCGTAAACTTTGCATGATAGTCACCGTCGGGAAGTGTCGCATCATCTGCCGCCGCACCTGAAGCAGCAAGAGGCTCGGCATCAAAAGCCGCCTTTGTATGCTCAACATAAAGCGCCTCAACGTCCTCTATCCTTCCGAGACCCTCGATCTGGCAGTCAACGGAATCAAAATTGCCGGATGCCTCAAACATGCTCTTCCACGAATCCTCATCATCACCGGCCATATCATTATTGGCATGATCGCCTGCAACTACCATGAGCGGACGAAGGATAACCTTCTTAAATCCCGCTTCGGCAACCTTGTCGATAACAACATCGCATGCAGTCTCCTCGGGCTCACCCTCAACCGTACCGATGAATACGTTATCATATCCGAGTTCGTTCATCTGTGTCTGCATCTGGTTATAAGTAACGTTTGCGGTATGCGATGTTCCGTGTCCCATGAACACGAAAGCAACACCGTCATCCGCAGCAGCCTTTGTATCATCATATCCTGCTATTGAAAGAGCAGCAGCCGTTACATATTCAGCAACCGCCTTCTTGTCAGCATTTATCTCCGATGCATCTTTTCCTACTTCACCGAGCAGAGGCTCAGCTACCTTAACCGATTCAAAGTTCGATGCATATTCCGTAAGAGCTTCGACCATCTCATCATACTCGGCACCGTGCATAAGATGTGTCGGCTGTACAACAAGCTCCTTAACCCCGTTTGCCACTGCACGGTCAAGCGCCTGTGTCATGTTATCGATCTTCTCCTCATCCCTTGCCTGAACATGGTTGATGATTATCTGAGCGGTAAACGCACGTCTTACTGCCCAGTCGGGATTTGCTGCGGCTATAGCCTTCTCTATACCGCCTATGTCCTTTGCCCTGCTGTCATTAAACGATGTTCCGAAGCTTACTACAAGTATTTCCTTATCACCTATATCATCCGTATTTAACGGATCATCTGCTGAAGCATCACCGGTATCCCTTCCAAAATAATCGGGATCCGCATCCTCACCCTCGACAAGTTCCTTCTGTTCATCAGTCAGTGCATCCCATGCCGCCTTGGCAGCTGCGCACTGTGCATCAGTCTCATCAGTTCTCTCCTGTACATAAATGGCATCGATAAGGTCTGCCACTTCCTTGGCTGCCGCAAGGTCAGCCTCTTCACTTCCTTCGTCTGCCGTATCAGTCTCCTCTTCGGTTTCCTCCGTCTCACCCTTTGCTCCGGTATCGTTGATGTTAACGTTAACATTACCGCATCCCGCAAGCATCGTTGCGGCCACTGCCGCAGTTAATACAAAACTTACCAACTTCCTTTTCATTTCTGCTCCTTTCTGCTCATTGACAATGCAATTACGCCCCGTGATATCGGGACGGCATTGTTCCGGACTCAAACCGGATATTATGCGTATGTATTGATCACTTTGGTATGATATATCAGATAAAATGATATGTCAAATAAGGTCAGGGGACCTTAACTTCATAAGACTTGCCGTTTACGTTGACGCTCTGAACACTCGTATCTGCACTGAAGATATCTTCATCCACGTATTCGTACTTATCGGGCGTGATACCGCTCTCAAGGTTCTTGATGATCTTCTCAACCCTCGGACCATGCAGCGGATTGCATTCACCTATGCAGGTTATCCTGCCCGAACGTACTGCTTCCACGGCCTGATCGCTCGAGCCGTCAAAAGCAAGCACCATGATCTCACCGTGCATTATATCACTGCCGACACGCCTGCCCGCGGCTTCGATCGCTTCTATAGCTCCAAAGGCCTCGTTGTCGTTCTCACTGTATACAACATTGATGTTGTCATATTCCTTCAAGAACTGGCTCATGACCTCACGCCCCTTGGCCTGAGTGAACTCCCCCGAACGTTGATCAAGAAGATTCCAGCCGTATCTGCTGACGGCCGACTTTAAGGACTTGGTCCTGCCGAGTTCGGCGGACGCGCCCTCCGTTCCCATGATATTGACTATGTTTATCTCTTTTCCGGGAATCTTGTTGGCCCTGCAGTATTCATTGAGCCACTCACAGACTTTATGTCCCTCAAGTTCGAAATCGGAACCAACCCAGCACGTAAAAAGATCGGGATCATTGACATTTACCATCCTGTCAACAAGAATGACGGGAATATCCGCATCCCGGGCCTCGGCAAGAACGGTATCCCAACCGTCTTCTATAACCGGCGCTAAAACTATATAATCAACTTCTTTCTGGATAAAGGTCCTGATAGCGGTGATCTGATTATGCTGCTTCTGCTGCCCGTCATCATAGATAAGCTCGAATCCGTTTGCAGCAGAAATAGATCCCTTCATGGAATCGGTGTTGATATTTCTCCAATCCGATTCGGCACCTACCTGCGAAAACCCGACAGTGATCATCTTCCTGTCATCCGCTGCAACGGCTCCGCTGTTCGCGGAGCCGCTGCCGGCTGCCTGCCCGTAGGCACCGCAACCGGATAAAGAGAGAAATAAGATTATAAAAGTGCTTATTGCTAAGCAGAAGTATTTCTTCATAAATACCTGTACTTATCCTGTTACTGTAAGCTGTAACGAACGGATCCGTCCGTTATATTAACGATACTTCTTGCTCCTTACCGCTGCAAATATACTCTGTACAACAATGAACAGGAACAGTAATGCCGCCGTAAGGATGTTAGGCCAGGAACTTGCCAGCTTTCCGTTTGTTTTTACTATCGAAGATATGGTTCCGTTTATCAGCACGCCGAAGAAGGAACCGATCACGTTGCCGACACCGCCGGTAAGCAGCGTTCCACCGATAACGGCCGAAGATATCGCATCCATTTCAAGACCGAGAGCCTGCTGTACCGAACCTGACATCGTGTTGAGCGAAAAGCATATGCCGCCTATTGAGCAGAGGAACGATGATAAAACATAAGCCTTAAGCTTAACGTTCTTTACATTAAGACCCATCATTGCTGCCGACTGCTCGTTTCCGCCTACCGCATACAGGCTGCGGCCGAACCTTGTGTGTCTTAACATGAAGAATATCACTACAAGCACTATAAGAGCTATAACAACGTTGATGCGGATATAAGGAGCATTGTATACGCCCTTGTTATTAACGTATCCGCCGAACGGGAGCTTGAGCTTATAATTGGCCCATGCATAATAGAGAGGTGAACTCTCCTTGGTTATGGATACCTGGTCGGTCGAGATGACCGCCGTCATGCCTCGGGTGAAGAACATACCCGCCATCGACACGATAAACGGCTGTATTTGGAGATAACCTACAAAGAAGCCCTGCATAAGACCGAATACAAGTCCCGTAAGTATAACGAGCAGTACCATGACCGGAGCTGAGATTCCCTTGTTCATTCCGACTGCAAGCATCATACAGTCCATTGCCACCAGACCGCCGACCGAAATATCGATACCGGCCGTCAGCATTACGCATGTCATGCCGCAGGCGATACAGATAAGACCCGCATTGGTGATCAGTATATTAAGGAATGTCTGCAGATGCGTGAAACCCTTCCTGCCATAAAGTATACATCCAAGACTGTAAAGCACGATAAAGAGTACTATCGTTATAAGAAGAAGGATGGTATGACTGTTCAGATTAAGCTTCTTGAATTTCTCAACCAGTTTCATTATGCCACCTCCTTTGAGGCCTTGTTAAGGCTTCGTTTTCTCATATATGCCTTAACAGGCGGTGCCTGAATCGCAACGATAAGTATTACGATGATGGCCTTAAACACCGGTGCCTGGTTCGTTGAAACACCAAGGGCATACAGCGTCGTGGTTATTGCCTGGATGGTATAAGCGCCTATGATGGAGCCCGCAAGAGAGAACTTACCGCCGCCGAGTGAATTACCGCCGAGCGCTACGGCAAGGATGGCATCCATTTCAAGGTAAAGACCTATATTGTTTGAGTCTGCCGATGTGATCCTTGAAGAAGCCACAATACCGGCTATACCTGCGAAAAGTCCGCACACGATATAGGCAAGATGTATTATCATCTTGGAATTAAGACCTGCGATACGGCTGGCCTTTGAGTTGATACCAACCGACTGGATATACATACCGAGTGCCGTCTTCTTGAGTACCAGCGCAAGAATGGCTATGCATATCGCGGTTATTATTATGGGAGTCGGGATCGGACCTAAGAAACTTCCGAAGAATCCGAAGCTGTCATTCCTTATATAAACGATAAGGTCGTTACATACCAGCAGGCCTATCGCGCGCGCTGCCGAGTATAGGATCAGCGTCGCGACCATCGGCTGGATATTAAGCCTCGCCACCAACAGTCCGTTAAATGCTCCGCAGAGACATCCCATAAGTATACCTGCTATAACACCGACGATCAGAGGAACCGCAAGATCGTTCGTTGATGAAACGCCGTATCCGGCAAGAAGCATACAGCAGAAGGATGCGCATAAGCTCATTACCGAGCCAACCGAAATATCCGTTCCGGCTGATGCCGATACAACAAGCGTCATACCGAGGGCGAGAAGAGCTGCCTCGGATCCTCTGTTTAAGATATCTATGATCCTGCCGTACAGGATGGTTCCGTTACTCGTCGTCTGCTGAAGCGTGATCTTAAAGAATGAGAAAGCGCCGGCTCCGGTCGCAACATCATGAATGATATTAACGGCCATTACAAGGATCATCGCTATAAGCGGAAGCAGGAGCTGTGACTTCTTGACTTTGATCAACCATGGTTTTAAATTCATTTCTTGTCACCTCCCGCTATTGATTTCATTACATTTTCTTCGGTAAGATCATCGCTTAATTCGTCAACCTTCTCACCGTCACGCATGATGATCATACGTGAGCAGGTACGAAGCATCTCGGCAATCTCCGAAGATATGAACATAATACTCTTGCCTTCCTTTGCAAGCTCGAGCACGAGCTTCTGTATCTCTGTCTTGGTACCGACATCGATACCTCGTGTAGGCTCGTCCAATATAAGAAAATCAGGATTGGTAGCAAGCCACCTTGCAAGTATGACTTTCTGCTGATTACCACCCGAAAGCTGCTTAACAAGCGTCTCACGGTTGGGCGTCTTTATCGACAGAAGGCTTATATACTTATCGGCAAGTTCATTCTGCTGCGCCCTTGTCATGAGCTTGAACATTCCGTTCTTGCTCTGAAGTGCGAGCATTATGTTCTCCCTTATCGAAAGGTCTTCTATGATACCTTCCGCCTTACGGTCATCGGGAAGCATTCCCATGCCGAGGTTCATTGCGTCGATAGGCTGGTTGATCTTAACTTCGCTGCCTTTAACCTTGAGCGTTCCCGAATTGGCCTTGTCTGCACCGTATATCGCACGTGCAAGTTCGCTTCGTCCGCTTCCCAGAAGTCCACCGACACCGACAACCTCTCCTTTATGTATGTCAAGATCGAACGGCTTGATCGTACCCGTATGTCCGAGTCCCCTCGCGGAGATCTCAAGTTCGTCGGAAACAACATCCGATTCGTCTGACTTAATGGACTGAAGGTCATCAAAATCCTTACCCATCATGGCTGCGACCAGCTTAAGCCTCGGAAGATCCACTATCGGATATTCGCCGACAAGCCTGCCGTTTCGAAGAACCGTGATCCTGTCACATACTTCGTATACCTGATCAAGGAAATGGGTAACAAAGATGATGCCTACGCCCTTGCTCTTCAGCATCCGCATTACGTTGAAAAGCTTCTCAACTTCCTCATCATCAAGAGATGAAGTAGGTTCGTCCAGAATAAGGACCTTACAGTCCATGTCAACGGCGCGCGCGATCGCAACCATCTGCTGTATGGCCAGCGAGAAGTATTCAAGATTCCTCGTAACGTCAACGGCTACTCCGAGTTCGTCCATTATCTTCTGGGCCCGCTCGGTATAAGCCTTTCTGTCGATCGTTCCGAATCCCGTAAGCGGTTCACGGCCGATGAAAAGATTCTCGGCAACCGACAGATTGGGACACAGGTTGACTTCCTGATAAACCGTTGAAATACCTACTTCCTGGGCATCCTTGGTCGAATGATTGCGAACGGGTTCACTTATGCCGTCCACATGGATCTCACCCTGCTCAAAATCGTTGATACCGGTGAGACATTTAATAAGAGTTGACTTTCCGGCACCGTTCTCGCCCATGAGCGCATGTATCTCGCCCTTGCGAAGGGTAAAATCAACACGATCCAGAGCCTTAACCCCGGGGAAAGTCATTGAAATCTGCCTCGCAGTCAAAACCACATTATCTTCCACGATCTGCTCCTCCGTTTGTTATTAAAAAGGGAAGGGAGTAAGAACTCCCTCCCCCTTAAAGTGCTTTAGATTATTGAACCAGAATTAGTACTGAGCTTCGATAACAGCGTCGGTAACTTCTGTCATTGACTGAGCATTTCCGTTTACTGAGAAGTCTACGATCTGATCCTTAAGAGCGTACCAGTTATCGGGAACAAGGATCTGAGCCTCAGGAGTGCCACCTGACTGAAGAGTCTGGATAACCTTCTCAACAGTGGGAGCTGCAAGAGGATTACACTCGAAATCAGCTGTGATCTTGCCT
>JAEEGL017359107.1_pt1 | contig 10065 bp, 3 predicted proteins | sample 9134231 | NCBI WGS metagenome assembly JAEEGL01 (sample SAMN16246548, study PRJNA631951) | gut metagenome | biome: gut microbiome; feature: rumen; material: fiber-attached | host: Bos | place: Iran: Karaj | collected 2018-10 | reverse complement strand
TCTTTGATTTCTTCTTTTTTCTCCTCCTCAACTTCAGGAGACGCACCTTCTTCAAGAATCTCGTTGTCAGCTTCTCTTTCTTCGTTCGCTTCGTTTTCGATCTCTTCGTTATCGAGTTCTTCCTTGTTTTCTTCGTTCTCGGCTACATTCTCATCGATCTCATTCTCATCGATCTCATTCCCAATGAATTCAATTTCTTCGTTTTGTCTGACAGGATATTCCCGATTCGTGATCTCGGAATACAGTGTTCTCCAAAGCTCGGATTCAGGAAGTTCTCCGGCATATTTACCTTCCAGCGGAATATAGCGCTCATCATGGCCGTCGGTAAAGATCCTTCTCTGCTCCTTGTTTGCCCAATCATTGATCTTCTGATTGATCTCTTTTTGCTCAGGCGTAGTACCTTCAGGCCAGTCTTCTCCTTCTCTCGGAACAGGATAGGCCATTCTGATCCTGGTAAGCACTTCCATCTGGCTGTTTTTGTGTGCTTCATTTTCTCTCTGAGTCATCATGGCTTCTCTTTGAGACTCAAGAGAATACTTGCCTTTCCAGGGATCCGCTTCTTTCAGAGCTTCCTCACTGAGTCCTTCCAAATGAGCAAACTGTTCCTGGGGACCATTATCTCTGATAAGAGCATAGGCTTCCTGAATCTCATTAAACACCTTCAGATTTCTTCCGATCTCTTCCGGAGACAGATCATGGATCAGACTTTGCACGCTTGCATCTTTGGGCACAGAGAGCGGATAAAACTTCTGGATCGTTGACAGAGCAGTCATCTGTGCAGTCATGTGCTGAACCTGCTCAGGGCTAAACTGTTTCTCATCACTATGCTCTGTGGGAGCGACTTCCTTTGCCTCTTCCTTTACTTCTTCCTCTGCTGCTTTCACCTGGGGCTGCTCAGGTCTGGTAAAGGTAGTAGGTCCGTCATAATCCTGCATCAGGCTGTTGAGATCCGGCTCTTCAAAAGGGATGTCAACAGAATCATCATTGAGGATATCTTCGCGCTCTTTCTGCACCTTTTCCGCATCAAGTTCCATCTCATCCTCAGAAGGCTCAATACCTGCTTCCCCGGCATCAAGTTCCTCATCCTCTGCTTCTCCGGCTTCAGGCTCCTCATCCTCTGCTTCCAGGGCTTCCTTTTCCTCTTCCTCGATCTGCAGATTCATCCTGTCCATCCACTGCTCGAAATTCTCTTCTTTAAATTCCAGGCCGGCGTCACCAAAAACAGACATAAAGCTGTGCTCATCGTCCACATCGGTGATCATATCATCAACCTGCTTATAGTAATCCTTGATCATCGTATATCCGCCTTCGGAATAACTCTTGTTGATCATAGGATGCAGGGACGGATAAAGAACAGGATCCATAATATCCATATTGAGAAGTACCAGTACTTCCTTGGGATCCTTGATATTATCCACAATATCATTATAGATCTCTTCCAGGTATCCATCCGTATCGCTGTCACGCATCAGTACATCATCCTTGGGTAACAGGATATCCTGGTCGACTACATAGTCGTCCTTAAACTGCTCCGCCAAACGCTCCTGATCCGGCTGAACCTGATCAAGACCTTCGTATTGCTTCAGCTCAAGGCCTCTGATATAAACCTGACGAGCGATCATATTCTTTTTTTCCTGCGGGCTCGCAGTTTCATATTCCTTCAAAAAGGTTTCCGATTCCGCTCTTCTTTTGACAGAAGCATAGCTCATCGCTTCTTCAAACAAACTGTCGACTTCTCTTAATTCCTGTTCTTTCATCTTTTGGCCCTCGCCTTACATTCATTTGTCACGCCGGATCATAAATCTCTTAATTGATCCTGCTTTTTGTTCGGTTTCGATAATAATACCCCAATGAACCTGATCCGGTTGCAAAAACGATCAAATAATTGATTGCTATATTGCATTTTTACCCCAAATGATCCTATCAGTCCATTTCATCCAGCGTCTTTCTGATCTCTTTGATGAAATTTTCACTGTTGAGAACCGTTACATTCTCAAGTGAGGTGATGAGGGCAAGATCCTTTGTCATACGTCCGCTCTCGATGGTGTCGATGGTAGCCTTTTCCAGCTTGTCTGCAAAAGCAGCCAGCTCTTTATTGCCATCCAGCTCACCGCGCTTTCTCAGTGCTCCCGTCCATGCAAAAATGGTAGCCACGGAGTTGGTAGAGGTCTCCTCGCCTGCCAGATGCTTATAGTAATGTCTCTGAACAGTACCGTGAGCTGCCTCATACTCATAGACCCCTGCGGGAGATACTAAAACGGAGGTCATCATAGCAAGAGAACCGAAGGCGGAGGATACCATATCGCTCATTACATCGCCGTCATAGTTCTTGCAAGCCCAGATAAAGCCGCCCTTTGCCTTCATAACACGGGCTACTGCGTCATCAATGAGGGTGTAGAAGTAGGTGATGCCTGCTTCTTCAAAACGGCTCTTATACTCAGCTTCAAAGATCTCTGCAAATACATCCTTAAAGGTATGGTCATAGGTCTTGGAAATGGTATCCTTGGTTGCAAACCAGAGATCCTGCTTGGTATCCAGGGCATAGTTAAAGCATGCCTTGGCAAAGCTTTCGATGGACTTTTTGGTATTGTGAACACCCTGGATCACACCGGGGCCATCAAACTCATGAATGGTTTTTCTGGTTTCGGTGCCGTCAGCAGCCGTAAATACCAGCTCTGCCTTACCCGGGCCGTCAGCAGCGATCTCCACATTTTTATATACATCGCCGTAAGCGTGACGTGCAAGGGTGATAGGCTTTTCCCAGTTTCTTACGCAGGGCTCGATGCCCTTTACAACGATGGGAGCCCTGAAAACGGTTCCGTCAAGCATGGAACGGATGGTACCGTTGGGGCTCTTCCACATTTCCTTTAAGTTATATTCGTCCATTCTGGCCGCATTGGGGGTAATAGTGGCACATTTTACGGCAACACCATACTTTTTGGTAGCCTCCGCGCTGTCCTTTGTTACCTGATCGTCAGTCTCATTTCTGTGCTCCAGTCCAAGATCGTAATACTCTGTCTTCAGATCTACGTAAGGAAGAAGGAGCTCGTCCTTGATCATCTTCCAAAGGATGCGGGTCATTTCATCCCCGTCCATCTCTACCAGCGGTGTTGTCATTGCAATTTTACTCATTGTAAGCCTCCTATAATCTGATTTTTACCATTGTGTTTCGCATGGTATAATAAACCGTCTGCACCGGAAAGCGCTTCGGTTATATTCTGATAGTCACAAAGGCGGACCAGGCCGCCGCTTACGGAAATGTGCAGGTCAGGCTCTTCAGAAAACTTCGCATCATAGATCCCCTGTCGGATCTTTTCTGCCCGATCCTCTGCCTCTTTTCCATCCTTACAACAAAAGACCACGACGAACTCCTCGCCACCATATCTGGCTGCGAATTCCCCGTTTTCTTCATCTCTATTCTGAATTAATACGACACCCAGCTTCGAAAGTACATGATCTCCGAAAAGATGTCCGTAGGTATCATTGATCTTCTTAAAAAAATCAATGTCCAGCATCAAAAGATACCGATCATCATTTTTCTCAAATTCCGCTTCCGGGTCGATCCTATTAAAAAGCTCCCTGCGGTTATAGAGCTTTGTCAATGGATCCACCTTGGATAAGGTCTCCAGCTCCGATAACAGTTTTTCCTTATTTTTCCGCTCCGTTTCATATTCATTTACCACCAGGGAAGTAATGAGGTAAATGCCCACGGAACAGATGGGCAGGGATACGATGACATCCAGATACCACTCCGTATAGGTCAGTGCGATCACCAGATCCGGCCTTACAAACACGGAAAAGGCTACCACTGCCATCAGCCATAGCAGACACACGGAAAACAGGATGATCCTTCTTTTCACATCCCGGATACAGGGTACGATCAAAAACAGACTGCCGATGGCATACAGGATCATACCGCTTCTGACACCGCCGCAGCAAAACCAGGCAATTGTCACCAGTCCGAAAACAATAACAATCATCAAAGGAGCACGAAGCTGCTTCTCCATGCCCTTTGCCACCGACAGATACCAGAAAAGCGCCATGGTACAAAAGCACAAAAAAGTACAGCATACCGTAATTGCTCCGAGATGCTCTATACAGGTTATGATGAATGATAACAGGTTGATGAAGGTTCCCACGATCAACACGATGACATACATCTTTTCTTCCAGTGTCTTTTTCGAAGAAACCTGCTTCTTAAGCCAGTTTAACATAAATCCCTCTATTTTGCTTCTTTTTTATATAACAAAAGAAGAAGTCCAAAGGCCCCTAAGAAGATCGCAATAACGATCTGCAGGGGGATGGAATGATCTCCCGTATCGGGGGACTCATCTTTATTATGCATCTCTGCGGTCTTTTTGGCAATCTCTTCTGCCACCTCACCAATACCGGCGTAAATACCGTAGGGTGAAAAATGGGTGGTGGTAAAGGTGAAATACTTCTGACCGTCTTCTTCGCTCTTGGTTCCGTAGTGTTTATCCAAAGTGCCGTCTTCCTTTAAGGAAACAGCCAGGATCTGCTGGTCATAGAGCGTATCGGAAATGGGTACCTTGATCTCCACGGGCCTCTTTCCGAAATTAGTGATGGGTACGTTGGTGGCATTTTCCACCATACGAAGCTCGAAGGGTACCAGCTGTCCGCTGACAGGCAGGCCGTATTCCTTGGTAACTTCGCCCAAAAGTTTTTCTGCATCTTTATCATCCTTGGATACAAACAGGGTGTAAGGTGCGTCATCATCCTTTACGTTGGCCTTAATAAGGGCCGCATTGGGGAAGCTGTTATCCAGGGCTACGGTTGTAACATAGGAAGGAGCCTCTTCTTCCTCGCCCTTCTTTTTCTTATTCTTCTTATCCTTCTTATCCTCTTCCTTCTCGTCCTCCACCTCGTAAACCACTTTTTCCGGTTCCTCAATGGTAACTGTGGAAGGATCTACCGCCAGGGCTTCCACATAATCTCCGATGGTTCCCAGTGCGGAAGGCATAAGCACGGTTTTTACTCCGCTGATCTTAGCACTTTGCATAGGGTTTTCTCCGCTCTCTGTCTGAGCAGCAGCCTGTCCCTGGGCAGGATCATAGGAGGAAAATGCACTTGGCAGGGCTCCTACAAGCTTGTAGGGGTTGCCGTCAATGGTAACCGTTTCTGGAATTCTGACGGTACCGAACATATCCGGCGCCATAGTGGATTTTACAAGCACTGCTTCCCTCTTGCTGTCAGAGAGGCCGTTTGGTACATTGACGATGAGGCCTCTGAAGCCAAGGTAATTTTCATCTAAAACCGAATCCTTTAAGCTGATACCGTTCCCCGTTACCACTGCCGTAGGGATCTCACCCATGGCTCGGATCCGAAAGGCATCGTTTGTCAGTCTGGTGGAGGTCTGCTCATAGCTTAAAGCCGGAATGGTATCCGACTCAAAGACAACGGAGGGAGAAACCGCTCCCGCAAAGGCCCCAAGGCCGATCTGCTCCACAGTAGCAGGGATATGCAGCTTATCAACAGGACAGTTCAAAAATGCCCTGTCAGCAATCTTTTTCAGTCCGCTTCCACCTGTTACGGAGGAAAGTCCGGTGCAGTCATAGAAAGCACCTTCTCCGATCTCTGTCAAAGAGGCAGGAAGTCTTACGCTTTGGATCTCACCATGGCCTGCAAAGGCAGAGCCTGCGATCTTTTTCACCGTATCAGGAATGGTAACGGTAGCACCGCTTCCGCGGTATGCCATAAGCACTCCGTCTCCTACGATCCAGAAGGGATCTCCCTGCTTATTCAGCCAATTGTCCAAAAACGGGGTTTCTGCAAAGGCTTCGGGACTGATATCCGTTACGGAATCCGGGATCCTTACCATTTCCAGATCATCACAGTGATAGAAAGCGCCGTAGCCGATGCTCTTTAACCCATCCGGCAGGATCACGCTCTTTAAGCTGCTTCTTGCAAAGGCCAGATCGCCGATGGCAGTTGTGCCCTCTTCTACCTCCACATCGGAAGGATTGCTCTGTGCATAGTAAGCCCTTCTGGGGATCACGCCTTCCTTGTTGCGTGCGCGCTGAGTAGGTGTAGGATACTCCTCAATGGGAAGCCTTGCCGGATTGGAGGTATCCATCTCTTCCACAGCTCCGCCTTCCTGGGCTTTTGTGGCATTGTCAAAGGTGCCGGGGAAGATCACGGCTTCATTGCCCACTACACGGGTCTTTCCGATTTCTCCCGTAGCGTCGGTGTAATCATCCCAGACATCCGCCTTACTCATGTCCGCTTTGCGTCCCGGATCAAACTTCTGGGGAAGCACCTTGGATGAGGTCTTGGCCGGCTCTGTTGTCTTTTTCTTCTCCTTCCTGGTAACGCTGTCCTTGGGGAAATAGCTGCCGATGGCGTTTTCACTAACGGAATCCTCGTATTCCATAAGGGCCGACTGGGACAGGTCAAAGGCACGGAAAAATTCGTATGCGGTGGTTCCCACATCCGAGATAATGTTCAGATTTCTGCAGCCGTCAAAGGCGGTATCGTGAATGTAGGTGACCGATGCAGGGATCCTGACATTTCCAAGAGAAATACAATCCTCAAAGGCTTTGGCCCCGATCCTTCTGACAGACAAAGGAACTGTGATCTCCTCCAGATTCTCACAGTTGGAAAAGGCAAATTCCGGGATTTCCGTCAGATTGGAGGACAGATTCACATTGGTAAGATTATTACAGCCCCAGAAGGCGTAGCGCTCAATGCGGTTTACGGACTCAGGGATGGTAAAGCTATTTCCCACACGTCCGGAAAGCACGCAGTACAGCACCTTCATGTCCTTATCGTAAAGGGCTCCGTCTTTGAATACAAAATAGGGATTTTTGTTCAGATCTAATGTAGTCAGCTTGGAATCTCCGGAAAAGACACCGGCTCCCATATCCACAAGGGTATTGCTGAACTTAAAGGATTTCAGATTGTCACATTTGGCAAAGGCACCGCTCTCCAAAGTGGTGACATTGCCCGGAAGGGAAACATCGGTAATGGAAGTACAGCTTCTGAAGGCACCGTTTCCGATCTCCTCAAGAGATGCGGGGAAGGTTACCTTTGTCAGCTGATTTTGGTTGGAAAAGGCTTCGGAATCGATACGGGTTACGCCATTTGGAATAGACACAGTGGTAGCTGTGCCGTTATATGCCACTATGGTGTTTTGGTCCCTTTCAAAATCCGAAGGAGAGGTAGCAAAGGCCAAAGGCGCCGGGATCTGTGTGAGCCCTATCGCCAGTGCCAATACTACCGCTCCTGCGATTTTTCTGATTCTCTTTGCCATGCGCAAGTTTCCTTTACGAGATCACTTTCACAACCTTCTTGGACGGACGAAGGGCAAACATGAGAATGGATGCCAGTGCCAGTCCGATTGCCAGGAACCACTTGGGATGGATGGGATCTCCGGTCTTGGGAGAAGCATCCGCCAGCCCTGCGTTCTGGGTCAGGTTGTTGGTTTCTACATATAAAGCATAAGGCGAGAAGTGAGGCGCCTTAAAGGATACGCAAGGTACATTGTCAATGGTAATAAGTCTTGCATTCACCTTTTCCATATTGCCTGCAGCATCTACTGTCATGACCTTGTTGTTGCCTGCAAACTGTGCCATTGCATCTGGAATGGGGATGGTCACATTTACGGAAAGTCTCGCAGTGTTCAGGATCTTGGTGGTTCCGGTGGAATCATAAAGGCTGATATCCATTGCAAAGTACTTCAGGTTGTCAAGGCTTCCGTAAGCTCTGGTTAATGCCTGCTCAATGGCAATTCTTGCCTCGTCGGAATCCGTTACCTTAACGATGAAGTTATCTTTGGAGCCATCCACGTTGGCTGCTGCCAGATTCCTGTTGGAAATACCGCTCTTTGTCACATCGATCTTGGTATTGGATTTCGGTACTACCTTGCCTGTTGCATTGCCGCTGACAGAGGTTGTCTTAGGCGGTACATAGTTGGGATCTTTCTGGTAGGTAGCCTTCACCACAAGATCGGAATTAATGGCGATGCTTGCATAGTTGGAAGGCGACCAGGATACGAACTTGTATCCCTTTCTCACAGGCTCATAGGGGAAGGTTCCCGGCTTTTCGCCTGCTGCGATGAGCTGCGTGCTTAAGGTCTTTCCGTCATAGTCCACAAAGGTGACGGTGTACATCTTTTTATTGTTTGTCGTTGTGCCAGTATTTCCGGTATTACCGGTGTTTCCGCCCTTCTTTTTGCCGGATCCGCCCACATCGCCGCCGGTCCCGGAGGTGTTTCCGGTAGAGCCGCTGATGTCGTCGGAGCCGTCCACATCTGGAGTTACCACATTCTTTTCAAAGTTGGCCGTAACCGTTACATCCTCGGTTACCACCTGCTTCATATAATTGGTAGGTGTCCAGTAAACAAAGGTATAACCGCTCTTTCTGGGAACCTCGGTCTCCTCTTCCGGATATTCTCCGTGCTTCACCCACTGTGAGGAAAAGGTCAAATCATCCACCTTGAATGTTACCTTGTGGTAAACATCTGGTGTTGCCGGCTCAGGATCCTTAGGCGCTACGTAATCGGGATCGGGATAATACCGGATCAGGATGGTGGTATCATCAGTGATCTTCAACGGATTTGCGGAAATATCCGGATCATAGTAGGACTTATATCCTTCTCTTTCTACAATGACCTTCGGCAAATTGGCCTCTCCGAACATGGTGCCTTCATCCACTACCACATGGTAATCATGGGCGTTGGGATTAGAACCAAAGTCCTCATCCTGAATGGTAACGGTGCACTGTCCCTCTCCGGCGTAGGTATTGCTCTTTTCATAAATTGCAACAGTATAGATGTCATGATTTACGCCGGTCTTTAAGGCATCTTCCTGATCCCAACGGCTGAATTTATAGCCGGGCCACTGATCCAGCAGATCGATATAGGTATCATATCTGGCGGAGGGACTTCCTTTTGCAACCTCTTCCGGAGGAAGGGCTCTCCAGTTGCTCTGATCTGTCACATCCTTGGTGGGATCGCAGTCATGGTAATAAACCTTAAAGGTAACACTGGGAAGCTCCGCAAACTCATACTTGGTTTCAGGGTCTCTTAACTCTTCTTGCTGTACAAACTTATGGGCACTGCTGTTTACATGTCCGTAAATGACTACGTTCTTGTCATGCATGTTATCGATCCACTGCAGGGAGGTATCATCACCATATACATAAACCTCACCCACATCGGTATTATCAAAGGCATCACCGACGACAAGCCTTACTGTCTCAGGCAGCTTGGCGGTGGTCAGATTCTCCGCATTTTCAAAGCAGCCCGCGGGAATGATATTAACGGAAGTATCCTTCATATCCACGCCGGTGATCTCCTTACAGTTGGAGAATGCCTTGGGATAAACCTCGCTGACTGCGGGAAGTACCACATTGGATCTTCCTGCACCGGATTTTCCTCTGGTCTCCAAAACCTCTACTACAGCGTCAGGGTTTCCGGAGGTATCCAGCTTGTAGATGATGGCATCCTGGCAATCATAGTAAGGTGAGGATCCGAAATCCACATCCTTTAAAGAGGTACAGCCTGCAAAAGGAAGCGCCGCACCGTCTTCAACACCGGTTGCCGGATTCTTTTCCCTCTTGATATAGGACATCGAGGAAGGAATGCTGACGGAAGTCAGGGCCGTATCATTTTCAAAAGCATGGAGTCCGATGCTCTCCGCATAGTCGCCTTCCCCATTGTGCAGCATCTCAAAGGTGGTGAGGGCTGTACAATCCTTAAACTCGTTATCAGGAATTTCTTTTACGGAGTTCAGAGTCACGCTCTGTACATGCTCATTGCCTGCAAACAGCGGATCGTCTCCGCCCTTTAAGTAATCTACGCCGGCAGGTACATTCACATGATAGATGGAATCGATGATCTGCTGCTCTTCGCCCGTCATTTCCTCCGTAAGATAGCCTTCCTGCTTTGCAAAGGCTTTTGCAGCAGCCATATTCTCACGATAGAAGGCATGCTCAAATTCCTGGTTCATGTCATCCTCGGAGCTGACATAGCAGCTTAAGGAGTACAGGTTCTTGCTGTCTGCCAAAAGTCCTTCGATCTCACCGGAAGAAGGAGGCGTGGTATTG
>JAEEGL016695537.1_pt1 | contig 10065 bp, 10 predicted proteins | sample 9134231 | NCBI WGS metagenome assembly JAEEGL01 (sample SAMN16246548, study PRJNA631951) | gut metagenome | biome: gut microbiome; feature: rumen; material: fiber-attached | host: Bos | place: Iran: Karaj | collected 2018-10 | reverse complement strand
CTCATGGCCGAAGGCTCGGCGCTCTGGGGCCTCATATCCGCGGATACCAGAAAGCCCGTGTTTCCGGAACAGTTCGGCATCGAGGTGCCCGGTACCGTGACGGGGACGGAGGCTCCCCTCCCGACGATAATCCGCCAGACTGATGTAACGAACCGCTCCGATTTCACCGTTCCTTACAGCTACGTTGACATGAACGGGCACATGAACAACACGAGATACTTCGATCTGGTCCGGGACGTCCTGTTCCCCCTGACCGGCGGAGCCGTCCCGAAGTCCGTGAACGTGGAATACGCGAAGGAGGCACGGCTCGGGGAGAGGATCTCCGTGTGCAGCGCAAAGACGGACCGGGGGTATTATGTCATCGGATGTCCCGCGGAGGGACCGGAGGACAGCCTGCCCGAAAAGCACGCGAAGAAGATATTCAGGATGAGCCTGGAGTTCTAGTTCAATCTTGACTTTATTTGTAATTGGGAATATAATCAGCATTGCCCCTGACACAAAGAGACTTCTGAGTGAAAGGCGCATAAAGATGCGTCTTTCTGTCACCGGGCAGAAAGACTTTTTTTATCCAGGAAAGGTAATGTTATGGAAACAAGAGTAGCCGTCATCAGCATAATCGTGGAATCCCCCGAGCAGACCGAAGTGCTGAATTCGATCCTCCACGAGTACAGGGAATATATAATAGGAAGGATGGGGATCCCCTACAGACCGAAGAAGATCAGCCTCATAAGCATAGCCCTCGACGCGCCCCAGAACGTGATTTCAGCCCTTGCCGGAAAGATCGGCAAGCTGGAGGGCGTCAGCACAAAGACCGCCATGACAGCGGTCTGATAAGGGAAAAGAGGTTTTCGATATGTACAACTACGATCCTAAATCAAGCAAAGCGGAAGAGTTCATAAACGACGGGGAGATCCTCGAGACTCTGAGATACGCCGATGAGAACAAGAACAACAGGGAGCTGGTGGAGGCCATCATAGAAAAGGCCAGACCCGTGAAGAACAAGTCCGGCTCCGGATACACCTGCGCGGGCCTCACCCACAGGGAGGCCTCCGTGCTGCTCGCCTGCGAGCTGCCCGGCATCACCGAAAAGATCTATGAGGTGGCCGAGGAGATCAAGCTGGCATTCTACGGCAACAGGATAGTCATCTTCGCTCCCCTCTACCTGTCCAACTACTGCGTCAACGGATGCGTATACTGCCCGTACCACCTGAAGAACAAGACCATACCGAGGAAGAAGCTGACCCAGGAAGAGGTCAGGGACGAAGTCATCGCCCTTCAGGACATGGGTCACAAGAGGCTGGCCATAGAGTCCGGCGAGGACCCGGTGAACAACCCGATAGAATACATCCTCGACTGCATAAAGACCATCTACGGTGTCCATCACAAGAACGGCGACATCAGGCGCGTGAACGTCAACATCGCCGCCACCACGGTGGAGAACTACAGGAAGCTGAAGGAAGCCGGCATCGGCACCTACATACTGTTCCAGGAGACATACCATAAGGAAAGCTACCTGCAGCTGCATCCCACGGGGCCGAAGCACGACTACGCCTACCACACCGAAGCCATGGACAGAGCCATGGACGGAGGAATCGACGACGTGGGCCTCGGGGTCCTGTTCGGGCTTGAGAAATACAGATACGAGTTTGCGGGCCTCATCATGCACGCGGAGCATCTGGAAGCCGCCCACGGAGTGGGTCCCCACACCATCAGCGTGCCCAGACTCAAGAGAGCAGACGACATAGACCCGGACGATTTCGACAACGGCATCTCCGATGACATATTCGCGAAGATCACAGCCTGCATCAGGCTGGCCGTCCCCTACACCGGCATCATCATCTCCACCCGCGAGAACGAGAAGGTCCGCGACAAGCTCATAAAGCTGGGTGTGTCACAGGTGAGCGGCGGATCCAGGACCTCCGTGGGCGGGTATACCGAGAAGGAAAGGCCCCATGACACCGAACAGTTCGACGTGTCCGACCAGAGGAGCCTCGATGAAGTGGTGCGCTGGCTGCTTGAGACGGGACATATACCGTCATTCTGCACCGCATGCTACAGGGAGGGCCGCACCGGCGACAGGTTCATGAGCCTGTGCAAGTCGGGACAGATAGTGAACTGCTGCCACCCAAACGCCCTCATGACCCTCACGGAATATCTGGTGGACTACGCCTCCGAGGAGACGAAGAAGATCGGATATGAAGTTATAGAGAAGGAACTTCTCAAAGTACCCAATGAAAAAGTCCGCACCATCGCAGCGAAGAACATAGAGGACATCAAGAACTCCAACAGAAGAGACTTCAGGTTCTGATCCTCCGGAGGATATCAAATGAGCCTTAACGAAACAGTCAGCGCCGACCGGGTACATATAGGCTTCTTCGGCAGAAGGAACGCCGGGAAATCATCCCTGGTCAACGCCGTGACGGGCCAGTCCCTCGCGGTGGTGTCCGATACTCCCGGGACCACCACGGACCCTGTGAAGAAAGCCATGGAGCTGCTTCCCCTGGGCCCCGTTCTCATAACCGACACGGCCGGCTTCGACGACGAAGGGGAGCTCGGGGAGCTTCGGGTCGAAAAGACCCGGGACGTCCTTTCCTCCACCGACATCGCGGTGCTTGTGACGGACAGTCCCGAAGGACTGGACGAGAGCGAATCCCGGTTCGAGAAGCTTATACGGGAAAGAAAGATCCCCTACATCATCGTCCGCAGCAAATCCGATCTTTACGGGAATGTGCAGGAAGACAGCGAAAACCAGATTCGGGTATCGGCACGGACCGGCGAGGGGATACATGAGCTGAAGGAGAAGCTCGCTTCCTTCTCGGGCCTGATCCGGGGAAAGGACAGAAGGATCATAGCGGATCTCATAAAAGAGGGAGACACCGTGATCCTGGTCACCCCCATAGACGAATCGGCCCCCAAGGGCCGCATCATACTGCCCCAGCAGCAGACCCTGCGGGACCTGCTGGATGCCCACGCAACAGCTGTGGTATGCCAGCCGGAGGAGCTTGCCGGTACGATCGCAAAGATCCGCCCGGCCGCGGTAGTGACGGACTCCCAGGCCTTCGGCAAGGTGGCAGCAGCGGTGCCCCGTGACATACCCCTGACGTCTTTCTCCATCCTTTTTGCCAGATACAAGGGGAGCCTGAAGGACCAGATAAAGGGCGTGGCAGCCCTGAAGGCCCTTAAGGACGGGGATCCGGTGCTCGTGGCCGAAGGATGCACCCACCACAGGCAGTGCGGAGACATCGGGACCGTGAAGCTGCCCGCCCTTATAAGAAAGACCACCGGAGCATCGCCCGAGTTCAGCTTCACCTCCGGCGGGGAGTTCCCGAAGGACCTGTCGCGGTACAGGCTGATCCTGCACTGCGGCACATGCATGCTTAACGAGGCCGCCGTCACGGCAAGGATGGAGCTGGCGAAGGAAGCCGGCGTCCCGGTCGTGAACTACGGCATCGCCCTCGCCTACATGAACGGGATACTCGAAAGATCCCTGGAACTGCTCCCGGAATATCTCGCGATGCTCGGGGAATGACTGAAACCAAACAATATATGCAGAGCCAATATTCTCCGAAATATTGGCTTTCATTCTGCGGTATGATATAATAGGGGAAACAGAAACGATTCAGGTGGATGCTTTGGACAACAAGATTCTAAACGTACTGCGCACTTCATGCGCGAAGATAGAGAAGGAGATACGGCCCTTCCGGTTCGACTCGAACTATTCATACGAGACATATGTCTACATGATGTTCCTCATCGGGAACGCGGTGTCGAAGCGCGAAGACCGCAAGGAGATCATCGAAGGCATGTTCGATGAGATCAGCCAGCGCTTCGAAGGCGCAGGTTATGCCGACACAAAGGAAAGGATGCAGCTCTACAGCAAGGTGTTCTCGGGGCAGCAGGAGATCGCCGGAGGCTATCTCGCCGACTGCGACACCTCAGATCTCGGAAAGACCGAACGGGCGTCCGTGGTCCTCGGAGACATAATCCTGAACCCTGCCTGCGTATCGAGATATCCCGCGGGCACGGCGGAACAGCACAACATCGGCGATGAGAAAGCCCTCTCGGAGCTGTTCACCGTGAAGATCCCCTCGATCGCGGCGGAATGCCTGCGCGGCATCCGAACGGAAGGATCCTCCTCGGCACTCAGCAAACTGAAGCAGAACAGCGAGGGTCCGAACATTCCCACCCTGCTGACAGTAGCCGGCATCGTGGTGTTCGTCATCTCCTTCGTGACGGCCCTGGGTCCGGACATGATGAGATTCACACCCGTGATAGTACTGCTGGCCATCGCCGCCCTTACTGCGATGGAATTCATAGTGTTCAGGATCCGCGGAGTGAGACCGAAGGAAAAAATCCCTTCCCACAAAACCCTGTCCGTCATAACCCTCATATGCTACGCGCTTTTCTACCTGGCCTTCATCTTCTTCACGCTGAAGGACGCCGGGATATACTTCTCCTCAGATTTCAAAGAGATGTGCGCCCTGGCCCGGGAGCTCAAGCCTGTTTACTATATCCTCTCGACACTCCTGCACTTCGCGGCTCTGGCCGCCTCTGTGCTCGAGGCCTACGCCATCGTGCGCATATGCCGTCTGACCTCGGTCAACGTCTTCTGTCAGACTAAGATCCGGCCCGAGGAGATCACCCAGAGGCTCGTCACCGTCCACTCCCTGAGGATTGCGTCCTCTGTCATTCTGGTGGCAAACTATTACGTATTTTACGGGTTGCTCGGAATGATGACCCACGCGAGATACAGTGTCATAACCGAGTTGGCGGGAGCCCTGTTCATGACGGTCTGCGGCATAGTGTTCATCATCCTGTGGAAACGCGTTTCCGAGGATCCCGACAATACAGCGCCCGCTGAACCTCAGGATACAGAAAAGGCCCGCGCGGGAGCCGCTTTCAGGAAGCTTGAGCGCATGAATGCCCGAAGCAGAAAGCCCGACCCGGCAGAGCCTCAGGAAAATCCCGTCCGCAGCATTCCCGCAGAGCCGGCGCCAGTCGTCCATACTCCCCATATCGACGAATACGAGGAAGAGGACGATATCGTCACAACAGAGGCCCCGGAAGGAAAGACAGTCGAAGAGCAGATTGCCGAAGAACAGAAAAAGTACACGGCTCTGGCAGAGGAACTGAAGAAGTTCCCCGTGGAAAAGCTCAAAGCCATGCACAAGGAAGGAAAGATCTCCGACGAGAAGTACATCGCGGCGGCAAGGAAATACAAGGCGATCAAAGATGAGATGAAAAAGATCCTTGAGAACGTGAAAAAGCTTAAAGAACAGTCGTAAATGTGCATCGTTATGATCGCACATACACCAAAACAAGATTTTTCAGACAGGGATTCCGCACCAAATCAAGATTTTTATTGCTGAAAAAAATGCACATCGCTGACCCGTAAAAGGAAGCGATGTGCTTTTATATTTCAGTTGCCTGAGTTTCCGTAGATCACGATCTCCTGGGGGTATCTGAGCCCCAGCTTCTCCTTCGCGATCTTGGCCACGTATTCCTCGTCGAACGGGTGCTCCAGTTCGGCTTTCTCCCTGTCCACCTCGTCCTGCAGCAGCTCCACCTGATCCTCAAGCTCCTTGGCTTTTTCCTTCAGGTCATTGTGCTGCATCCGCAGTGAGATGACGGAAATGACTGCCGTAAGGGCAAGCACGACCACCAGAATGCGGAGAAGTGTGTTCCTGAGCGCTTTTCCCAAATCCGTCCCTCCTTGCGTTTTTACTTATATAAATCTTATCACAGCGGAAGCTCAAAATCAAGCTTGTCCGCTCAGTTTTTTTCAGATTTCCGACTCTTCTTCCTGCGGTTTTTCCACGGGTTTTCTGGTCTCCTGGCCGATGACCTCGTACATGGAGGAGGCGTCGGCCTTCGTGGTATGTTCCTTTATGTCAAGGACCCTGAATTTCGTGGTCCTTTCGCCGTATGTCACGGAGATGACATCACCCGGTTTCACGTCGTATGACGCCTTCGCCCGTTTGCCATTCACCTCCACATGCTCGGTATCGCACGCCTGGTTCGCCACCGTGCGTCTTTTTATTATCCTAGAGATCTTAAGATACTTGTCAAGTCTCATCAGTCTTCACCTTTTCCTTTTTCCCTGCCACGTCGTCTATGAGCCGGTCGGTCATTCTTGCGATATCCCGCTCAAGGTCCGCTCCGTCGCTGCTCATGAGCACCGCCGCGTAGATCATCTCCGCCGCGATGCGGTCCCTTTCATCCTGATCAGCCGTCCCGGCCTTCGATGCAAGTTCGATGATGTGTTTTATGCTCTCTTCCGCCGCGGGAAGTTCCCTTCCGGCGGCCTCGCCCGGGATCATGGAGGCGTTCTTTCTCGCCTTCTTCACGACCTTCTTTGCCCTCATGAGAGCCGGGTACTGCTTCGGCACGGCGTCAAGGATGTCCCGGAGGGTCTCCCTGGATTTTTCCTTCACCTTGTTGGCTTCCCAGTTGTCCAGCACCTCTTCGGCGTTCTTCACCAGCACGTCCCCGAAGACATGGGGATGCCTTCTGATCATCTTCTCCGTTATGTCGTTTATGACATCGTCGATGCTGAAGCGGCCGGTCTCCTCCTCTATCCTGCTGTGGAACAGCACCTGGAAGAACACGTCCCCCAGTTCTTCCCGGAGCAGCTCCGGATCCTCACGGTCGATGGCCTCCACCACCTCGTATGTTTCTTCGATTATATCCGACCTTATGCTCTCATGGGTCTGGATCCGGTCCCAGGCGCAGCCTTCCGGCCCCCTCAGGACTTCCACCAGCAGCCGGAGCGACTCAAAGTCATGGCGCTTCTCCGAAAGGAGCCGCTTCTTCGCTTCCTCTGCGCTGAAATTACTATTCGTCATCCTGGCCTATGAACTCCCTGAACATCGAATTGGCAGGCACCATCTTTGCGCTGAAGAAGGTCTCGTTGAACACGTCCAGCCTTGACATCAGCTCGTCCGCCTCTTCCTTGTACTTGCTGTATACGGGTATCTTCCCGAGGATGTCGAGGGCATACCTTGAGATGATGAAGGGCTCGTAGAGCAGGAACGAATTGATCTTTATGTCGCTGTCTACGGCGTTCGGGAAGATGTTCTCCTCCTCGTTCTTCCTGACGTTGGTCCAGAGATGGTAGGTATACTCCGGCGTGGCGGCCCTGAACTTGTAGTCCCTGACTATCCTTCTGAGGAACCTCAGCTCATCCTTTCTCAGCACCGTTCCCTTGTACGATATATCCTCGTCCGGGCAGATGAATATGCTCCTGTATCCCTCCGTGAACAGTGATGTCACCTCGGGATATACCGCCTGGATCCCTTCAAAAATATATATATCGTCCTCGTCCGGCACGTATTCCTCGTATCCGGTCCTTTTCGTCTCGGCGAAACTGTACTGGGGCACCCTGACCGTCTTTCCGGCGATCAGGTCCCTGACGAACTCCCCGAGATAGTCGATGTCTATGGCCTTCACCGAGTCATAGTCCGGGGCGTCGTGATCCACGTCGTTCCGCACGCCGCCTCCGCCGATGAAGAAATCGTCTATGGAGAACCTAACGGCATCCTTGCCGGTGCTGTCGATCTTCTCCTCGAGCTTCGCGGCTGTGGTGGTCTTACCCGAGCAAGTCGGTCCCGCCAGGGTTATGATCTTCGGGATCCCGTTGTCGAAGACCCTGTCAATGGCCTCCCTGAGCCCCTTGTTGTATTCAGCTTCGCACCTTTTCACTATCCTTCTGGCTCTTATCGAGTCCAGTCTCTTCATTATGACCGACGGCGCGAGATGGTCTAGATTTTTCATTTAGTATTCCCTCCGAAGAATTCTTCTGCCGTTCTTTTCAGGCTGTCTGTCCTTTTCTGCTTTTCCCCTTCCCGCCATTCGTCGAGATACTCATATGGATATTTCGGCTGGAACAGCCGCTCTATCCTGAGGTCCCCGGCGCTGTCCGGGAGGGACACCAGCTTCGTCACGGATGACGCGCCTGCCGCGAATATGGAGTGGACTTCCTCCATCATGTATATGTTGTATAGCCCCTCGTGACCGGGCTTCGCGTAACCCACGTTCTCGAGATTGCCCACGGTGTTCTTCTGTCTGTACATGTAATACGGGAGATAGCCGCTTTCCTGAAGGGCCTTCTGGGAGTATTCAACGCTTGCGGCCGCCGTGACGGAGCCCGCGTCGTACCTGCCCTCCTGCCTGAAGTCGGCGGATTTTTTCACGCTGAATGTATGGACCGTTATGTTCGTGGGATCGAGCGCTATGACACCGTCTACGGTCGCTCTGAAGGATTCAACCGTGTCTCCCGGCAGTCCGGCTATGAGATCCACGTTTATGTCCCGGATCCCGCTGCTTTTCGCAAGGTCATAGGCCTCATAAAACATTTTCGTGTCGTGCTTCCTGCCTATGGCTTTCAGCACATCATCGTTAAGGCTCTGGGGGTTCACGCTTACCCTCGTCACTCCGCGGGCGGCTGCCGTCATGAGCTTTTCCTTCGTTATGGTATCAGGCCGTCCGGCTTCGAGAGTGAACTCATCAGGTCTCCAGCCCGTTGCGCCCACGCAGTCCAGCAGCGACTCCAGCTGGTTTCCGTCCAGCACCGTGGGGGTGCCGCCGCCTATGTATACGGTCTTCACGTCCATGCCGAGTCCCGATATGAGGTCTGCCAGGTTCGAGATGTCACTCTTCAGCACTTCCAGATAATCCGGGATCAGTGCAAGGAGTTTCGGGGACGTGTATGAGACGAAGGAACAGTAGGCGCATCTCGAGGGACAGAACGGGATCCCTATGTAGACGCTGCAGTTCCGCCGCGCCTCATCTGTTATGATCCTCTTCTCGGCCAAAGCCACATTCACGGCCATGTCCGCCTTGCCCGGGGTCACGAGATAACTGCTCTGAAGCCTGCGGGAAGCCGCCTCAGCGTCAAATCCCCGTTCCAGCAGATCCGTTGCCACCTTGGCCGGCCTCACTCCGGTAAGGATGCCCCACGGGGGCGTTATCCCGGTATATTCCCGCCCGGCCTTTATGAAAGCCTCTCCGCACACCGCCTTTTCCGCAAGGTCCCGGTCACCGTCAAAATCCGTCACCGGACGGCTTGCGTGTCCGCTGCAGATTCCGCCGGGTCCCCTGATCACCACGTCCGCCGATATTTCTCCGTTCGTTCCGGACATTTTGACTTCCGCTTTGAGCGTACCGTTTTCCTCGGGCTCGTTCTCCGGGAATTTCACTCCCGGGAAGAATATCATGGCCAGGGTCTGGACGTAATACGGCTTTATATTTCCCTTTATATCAAGTATCATCTTCTCTTTGCCTTCAGCACTTCCGAATCGAGCTGCAGCGTCACCGGCCCGTCAGCAGTCATGGATATCTTCATGTCCGCTCCGAACACCCCCGTGGACACCGGCACCGAAAGTGACGAGATCTTTTCAATGAAATATTCATACAGCCGGTCCGCCGTCACGGGATCGGCTGAGTTCATGTAATCGGGGCGGTTGCCCTTCCTGTATGAGCCGCACAGGGTGAAATTCGACACTATCACCGCATACCCTCCGACGTCCGTGACGGAAAGGTTCATCTTCCCGTTTTCATCGGAGAATATCCTCAGTTTCGATATCTTCTCCGCGAGAAGATCCGCGTCGCCGGCCTCGTCTCCCCGGGCCACGCCCAGGAGCACGAGAAGGCCCGGGCCATTCCTGTCGGCGGTCAGCCTGCCGTCAGCAGTGACCGCGCATCCGTTCACCCTCTGTATCACAGCCAGCATCGGTCTTCTCCTTCCTTATGCTCACGCGAAGCCTCTCGTCACGCTGATCACGTGCCTTATCCTCTTCAGCTTCGCCAGTATCATCTCATAATGCTCTATGTTCCTGCACCCTACGGTCAGGTTTATGAGCATCTCGTTCTCGGTCCTCTTCTTCGTGTTTATGGACAGAAGGGAGACCTTCATCTCAGCAAGCTGGCCGGTGATGTCAGCCAGCAGCATGATGTTGTTCTCGGCGTAGATCTGGAGCATGACCTCGTAAAGCGGCTTGCCCTCGCCCGGGATATAGTCGTCGCTGTCCCACTCGGCGTATTTCCATCTTCCGCTCATCTCGGGGT
>JAEEGL015894303.1_pt1 | contig 10065 bp, 10 predicted proteins | sample 9134231 | NCBI WGS metagenome assembly JAEEGL01 (sample SAMN16246548, study PRJNA631951) | gut metagenome | biome: gut microbiome; feature: rumen; material: fiber-attached | host: Bos | place: Iran: Karaj | collected 2018-10 | reverse complement strand
TTGTTCTGGCCATACGTTTCAAGGGGCCAGACTTCATCGGTCTCGGTGTTGTAGAACACCATGTAGTGCCAGTCGCTGTAGGGTCGTTCGTTCTTGGTAGTACCAGATGCCGCCTTGATACCGGCGAGCTTCAGTCCGTGTCTGTTAAGCATGGTTCAGTCCTCCTGTCTTTCGATGAGTCTCTCGAGGCCGGGCATGGGCACCAAGTCGTAGTACCTCTCCGCCTTGATGCCGGGCCTCACGTACTCCCGGACGAACTGCAGGGCCCAGTCGTGGAACGCTTCCTTGGAGCCGCAGCCCTTCTCGTACCGGGTGTCGTAGGTGTTCACGAGCCGGTCGTTCTCGTACTGCTTCATCATAGTCTGGTTGCCATACTGGAAGGCCTTGCTCTCGTGGAGCTCGCAGCGCATGATGACGGTCTCCCCGTCCTCGAGGGTCAGCTTGAATTTTTCAGAGGTAATCATTGTTCATTCTCCCTTCTTGAATAACAGGTGCATGAGGTTCTCAGCGTCGATGCGAGTAGCGGTCTCTTTGTTGCTTGCCATGATGAAGTCCTTTCTCCCCGTGTGGCCGGTGGGGCAGCCTTAGTGTTGGTGTGGTGTGGTGTCGGACGGTGTCCGTGTCTGCCCACCATCTGGTGGCGGATGATGGGCAGAGGCTGAGACCGTCAGCTTACCAGGTCAGTACCAGTCCCCGTTGTGCAGACACACCCCGTAGTGGTTGTCATGCAGGTACGGGTCCAGGTTGCGTTTGTCGCAATAGTCGTACATGGCGATTGCCTTGTCCCAGGAGTTGTAGTGCTGATAATTGATGGAGCCCTTGTCCTGGGGGAACACCTTGCCTTCGTAGCTGACGGTGTAGTGGACATCCTCCCAGGACTCGCTGCCGTCGGTGTACTCCACCATGGCCCCGGTGTCGTTGCCCGGCTCGGGAAGGGCAGCGTCCGGTTCGTCGGTGCCCAGGAAGTCGGTCCACTCCTGGGGGATGTCCACTTCGAAGTCATAGTCACAGTCATCACACCAGACCCGGTACCCGTAGTCCAGGACCACGTCGTCGGGGAAGATGGCAAACTTTGAGCCGCACTCGGGGCAGGTGACCATCATGGGCAGCAGTCCGGTCAGTTTGTACTGGACGTACTGCAGCCCGGTCATGCTGACCTGCTGCACCTGGAAGCCTCCGTGCCCGTTGGGGTACCGCTCGTTGATAACTCCCATGTTGATGACCTGGTTGTCGATGACGACAGCGGCCAGGGAGCGCTCATACTTGCGGATGTGGTGCCCGTTGTAGGTGGTGTCCAGGACGACCTCGTTGTCGTAGGGGTGCTCACAGATGGTGCGGCAGGAAGCCAGGATGTTGGTGAGTTCGGTAGTCATGATGTTGATCCTTTCCGGGGCTGTGCCCCTATCATGTGGTGTGGTGTTCCCCGGGGTCGGCCTGTTCCGACCGTGGCCGGTTGGCGCTCTCCGGGGGGCTGTTCAATTGTCAAGACAAATATAAACCCGTATTGAGAATATGTCAAGAACTTTTTTACTCATTTTAGAAAAAAATTTTCTGACCATGCGCAATCTGGGTATACATTATAATATGCGCAAAGGCCCTTCGCCGGGCTCGCTCCATCTGAGCTCGGAGCTCCAGATGGCAGTGGCGGACCTATAAATTGGACACCTCACCAGACGCATCAGAATGCGTTGTGGGAGCGTTTTATCGTCGGGCTATCTCTATATACCCCCACCTTCAAAACGCTCCCAGAGCATTTTCTCCAACATTGTGTCGTTAAGTTTCTGGAATGTTCAGATAGTACTCAATTTGAGAATGTTTACCCCGGAAAGTATAGGTAGAAATGTTCTCAAAATGAGAAAAAATCTACAAAGCCGTCTACAAAATATACACAGAATGTGGAAGCACGGCCCTGTCTGAGGCGCTGTGAGACGTTTTTGCACAGAATGTGTACAGTCAATTACAGTTCAGTCTGTGGTAATGTGTAGACTGACGAAAGTATGAAAGGGGGCGAGACCATGCCCATCGAAGGATATCCAAACCTCATAAAACCGACAGAGGACAGAACGACGGAGGAACGACGAGCAAGCGCCACTAAGGCAGGCATCGCCTCGGGAGAGAGCCGGAGACGGAAGCGGACCATCGCTGAGGTGGCCCGGGCCATCCTCGATTCCCCGGAGATGGACCCAGACACTCTGGCCCTGCTTCAGTCTATCGGTCTGGACGGGACAAAGCGAGACACCATGACACTGGCCCAGATCATCCGGGCGACCAAGGGAGACCCGGACAGCTTCAGATTGATTAGAGATACCATCGGCGAAAAGCCCCGGGAAGAGCTCGAGATAGGCGGCCTTGCTGACAGGCCCATCCAGACCATCGACATGACCAAGCTGTCCGATGACCAGTTGCGAGTTCTGGCCGCCGCCAAGGCGGACTGACGGTTGCAACCCTGTTGCAAATCCAGAGCACCGTACCCGGGAAGCACTGACAACACAGGGTCTATGGGCCAGTGTTACCTTTCCTTCCCAGAAGGGTAAGCACCGGACCGGCGGCAGGGCAGGGGACCAGAGCTCTGGCCCGGCGGACCATACCATTTAAAAAAGAAAAGCCCCGGCCCCGGCCGCCACTGTTTGACTGTGTCAAGTAGCGCCCCCGCCCCGGCGCTGCAGCGCTGCCGCCGCCCCGGGGGATTTTCCGCCGCCGCCACCGGCAGGGGCGCCACTTTTTCAATGGAGCGCATGGCTCGCGGATCCGCCTGGGCGGACCCCCACGGGGTCCCCCTTGCCGCCTCGCGCACCCGCGCCGCGCCTGTCCACCCTATACCATACAAATCAGAGCATACCCACGGGGTGTGGGGCATGGTTTACATAAAAAGAGAACTCCTCAATCGGGGAGTCAGCCTTTTCCATATATAGCGCAGGCGGTAGGTCAGGATCTAAGGCGGACTCATAGATCCGCCCTAAATCGGTGCAACTCCGATGTCTGCAACCATATTCGCGCCGATCCAGCTTTTCTCCTTTCCACTGGATCGGCGCTTCCCTTAACCTACTACTTCACTTGAGGAGGAATAAACAACATGGCTTATGAACAGATCCCGCAGCGGTTTGAGGACCCTTGGTTCTTTGTTGCCGATGCAGACTCCGACGTGACCACCATCAACAGCGAGAACCCTGACGCACCCATCGGATCCACCGTCATCGCTGACAACAGTGGGTCCCCTGCCGTCCACATGAAGTTTCCGACCGCCGGGTTCAGCAAGATTGCCCCCAGCGAGTAAGGCGGCGCGATTATGGGTGGATTACTTTGGGCCCTCTTCCTCGGGCTCGGTGGGCTGCCCTACTCGCAGCTCGTCCAGATCCTCGGCTCCGGCACCCGGACAGCCCTGTGGCTGGCCTTCGCCCAAGCCGTCTCCGCTGTCATCCAGACAGTCACCGGCTCAGCACCCTTGACCCTCTCCAACGCCGTTTCCCGCGCCATCCGCTCCCTCACCCAGTACGGCCTCTGCACCCAGTCCACCACTCCCACGCCGGATGCTCCGGTGGATATCATGTGCAACAACGGGGCGATTAAGTGCGGAGGAAATAAGCACGATGTTTATTTCGTTCAGTACCTTAACGGCTATATCAAAGCGTCCAACCGACAGATTACGTCCTACAACGGCAACAGTGTTGTAACCTATGATTGCGAAGTCGGCAAGACCTATCATTGTTATGATGCTGGGGCAACTGGAAATGCGTTGAGCGTCAATGTCGGTTACAGTGACACCGTGCCAAGTATCGGCACAACCTATTCTGCTGACAATTTTGAGAGCATCCATTGTCCCGATGGTTATCGGATTGGCGGTCTTATCTTCACGGCGAAAAAGCGGTATGTCACATTCATTTTTCGCTATGACGGTGATTCGTCCGAGACTCCTGAATCTATGCTTTCGCAGATGATTTTCACAGAGGTCGGCAAGGAAGTCGGAACGATTTACACGGACGGCACTCCCGAAGTGCTGACGGTCATTCAGAATCAGAATACCGACCCGACCATCGTCAAGGCCACACTCGCGTCTGCCGATACAGATGTTCGCTACAATAACTCTTCCTCTTGCATTGTCGCTCCTGTTAAGCCGAACACCGTGTACACAATCGGTTTTCTGACAAAACCGACAGGCGGCTCAATCTTCCGTGCGGCAACGACCAAGACAAAAGTGACATCAAGCGTAACGTCTGTCGCTTCTATCGCCTTTGACCTTGACAAAAACGACTATGAGCCGAAGACCTTCAACAGCGGAGCGGATGCCGCTTGGATGTATGTCCAGCTTTCCAACACCATGACAGCCGAGGACTTCGCAAGCATCATCATTCAAGAGGGGACAAGCCTCACGCCTCCGCAGACCGTGAGCGACATCCCCACGCTCCTGTCTGTTGGTGATTACAAGGACGAGGCAGAAATCATCAGCGGCATCAAAACGGGCAAGGTCGGTATCTATGTCTTTACGGGCGAAGAAGCCTTTACCAAAGGCTCTGCGTTTTACACCACCGACACAAGTTTCCTGCCGTCCAAAGCAGGGAGCATCAAGCCTATCTGCACACACTTCAATGGGATTTCGTCATCCGCAACCCGTGTCTCTGACAGCTTGACGATGACCGTCAACGGCCCAACAAGCGGCGTTTTTACAGGTTGCGTGTATTTCTATGCCGACAGGAGCCTGTATGCGACCGCCGCTGATTTCCAAGCGTGGCTCGCCGCTCAATACGCCGCTGGCACTCCCGTCATCGTCATCTATCCTCTGGCAGAGGAAACCACCGAGCAGGGTACGCCCCATTCTCTGCACACCAGCGAGGGGACGAACATCATCGATGTGACATCCAACGTCAGCCCGACTCAGTTCTCCGTTGAGTACGCGGCCAAAGCATAAAAGGAGGAACAAAACATGAAAGAAATTGACTCCCAGCTGTACGGCTACTCGTATGAGCTGGATACTACTTCTGAGAGCGACGGTACCAAGTGCTTCGCCGTAGACACCGGAACCGTCTTTGTCGCGTACAAGGGCGTGTGGTACGAACAGCCCGGTTCCTTCTGGGCCGCGTCCATCTCCGAAGGGGAGAACGATATGTTCAAGACTTCGTGGGAGATCAGCAAGGACGAGCCCGACTCCGACCTGCTCGTCATCAACGCTGTCGATACCGGCAAGCGGTACGTCAGCTTCAACGGAAAGTGGTACGAGCAGCCCGTCCAGTGGTCCGCTCCTGCCTCCGGCGGCGGAGGCGGTGGCGGGGGCGTACTGGTCGTCGAGGGGGCTACGAGCTCCCAGTCCAAGGCTGGGGAAGAGAAACAGGGCGCCGATCCCAAGGCCCCGACACTTTCTCTTCTTATCATCCACTCATCGTACAATGAAATCCACGCCGCTATGGAGGAAGGCAAACCCGTGTTTGTTATCTGGCCTGCCGATGAGTCGTCTACTGGCCGGGACGCTCTCCTTACTGGCTATGTTGTGAACGCTCGTACCAACCTCTCGGAAGGCGTTGTTACCGGGTATAGTGTGTCTGTCGTTTCCGGCACCACCCTCGCTACTTATGTATCTGAAACGACAACGGGCGAACTGGTAAGAAGCTGAGGCCCCAACAATGCCTCAAGAAGAACTGAATATCATCAACGCCGAGTTAGCCCGAAGAGAGCTGGCTCGGCGTTCTTATCCCTACTATCTGCAATACGCAACACCGGGCTGGATACCCACCCGGTTCGCCAATTTCCTTGCCACCCAAGTCCAATCCTTCGTGACCGCCGACACAGGCAACGCGTTCGACATCCTCATCATCGAAACCCCGCCACAGCACGGTAAGTCGATGACGATCACCGAGGCGTTCCCGGCGTGGTATCTGGGCACCTTCCCCAACAACCGGGTCATTGTCGCCTCGTACAACGAGGAGACGGCCAACCGGTTCGCCCGGAGAAACAAGGACAAGATCAACGCCACAGGGATGAACCTGTTCGGGCACCAGATCGGGGACGTGAACCAAGCGGCCACCTTCGAGCTGGACAACCATCGCGGCGCGATGATCTCTCGCGGCATCCTGTCCGGCATCACGGGCAACCCGGCCAACCTCATCATCATCGACGACCCCATCAAGAACAGGGTGGAGGCCGACTCAGAGACGATCCGGGCCCGGGTATGGGAAGAGTGGCAGAACTCCATCAAGTCCCGTCTCGCTGCCCAAGCCAAGGTTATCGTGATAATGACGCCGTGGCACGAGGACGACTTGGCCGCACGGATACTCGCCAAGGAGCACAACGTCACGCTCCTCCGCCTCCCGGTGGAGGCGGAAGCCGAAGACCCGATGGGGCGCTCAATCGGTGAGCCCCTGTGCCCTGAGCTGGGCAAGGACGCTAAGTGGCTGGAGGACTTCAAGAAATCGTACATCAAGGACCCGGACGGTGGTGCTCGGGCGTGGGCGGCTCTGTACCAGTGCTCCCCGCGAGTCGAAGAAGGCAACATCATCCGCCGGTCTTGGTGGAAGTTCTACAACCCCAACGAGATCAAGGTATTCGGCGCGGAAGTGATCTCCGTGGACGCCACCTTCAAGGACAAGGATGACAACGACTTTGTGGCTATCTCGGTCTGGGGCAAAAGACAGAACGACTACTACTGTCAATACATGATGAACGCACACCTGAATTTCCTTGCGACGCTGCAGGCGATCAGGACGGTGCGTTCTCTTTATCCCCGGGCCATGACGGTGCTCATCGAGGACAAGGCCAACGGCAGCGCGATCATCAACGTGCTGCAGCAGGAGATGTTCTGCATCCCGGTCAACCCGAGGGGCGGCAAGGTGGCGCGGGTGAACGCTGTGTCCGCCGCCATTGAGTCCGGGCATACCTACCTTCCGATGGGCGCTCCGTGGGTGGAGCCGTTCATCGACCAGTTCTCCGCCTTCCCCAACGCGCCGCACGACGACATGGTGGACTCCGCGTCCCAGGCCCTGACCTACCTGCTCTACTCGACAGGTGTGGTTGACGTGCCGGAGCTGCCGGAGGCTGAGCAGTTCGTCCGGCGGGAGGAGAAGGCGTTTCTGGATAACGACACCTTATTCAATCCGTATGAGGAGGAAACAGCATGGCAACGCCTATCATCGCCAGCGCGGTGACGAAGATCGTCCAGCTGGCTGTCAGCTTCAAGGGCGAGCGCAATTCACTCGTCGATATTTACAACACCTATCTCCCGCGCCCCCGTGGGTACCGCGTCAAGTACGAGGACCAGCTGTGCGCCACCGGTGTCAGCGCCCTGTTCGTCAAGATGCTGTGGACCGACATCGTCCCGCCTGAGTGCGGGGCGCAGCAGCTGTTCAACAACATGCTCGCTCTGGACCGGGCTGTCATCGACCGGAACCGCGTCCCCAACGTAGGGGATCTGCTCTTCTTTGGACCAGACAGCGGACGTATCCAGCACGTCAGTATCGTCACGGAAGTCCGTGACGGGAAGCAGATCATCTACTACGACTTGACCAACGTCTGGGGCCGACACACCTGCCCCGTCGGATACAGCTGGATCAAGGGATACGGCATGCCCGACTACGCGAGCAAGGACGGTCACGCTCCCGCCCCCGTCCCCTCCACGGATATCAAGGCCGGGGATCTGGTGCGTATCAAGGACGGCGCCAAGTGGTACAAGGGCTACACCATCCCCAAGTCTGTGATGGAGGACCAGTGGTACGTCATCCAGAACAAGGATGGCCGCGCCGTTCTCGGGCAGAACCTTCGCCGGACCCGCAACATCCAGTCCGCCATCCACGACACCGACCTGATCCTCGTGAACGGTGCTGCGGAGGAAGAGCAGACCAAGGAGTTCACCATTACGGTGAAGCTGTCTGTCTACAATACCCTGAAACAGAGAGCCTTTGATGAGGGCATGTCCCTCGACGACTTCATCGCATCCCTCGCCTGACATTACGTAAGGGAGATCTGAAATGGCGTATTTGATTTACGGAGCAGTCGGTATCCTCACCGTTCTGCTTCTTTTGTTTGGCGGCGCGTTTTTGGGCTGGAAGCTCCACGCCCGATATCTCGCGCATAACACCCGCATCGTCAAGGAGGAGTACACGGAAGAGCAGAAACGGAAGTTCGCTGCTGACCAAGCCGCTTGGGATGCGATGATGAACTACAGCGTGGAGACAGCGTACGGGCTGAATCCGACGCTGAAGGAACTCGCTAAGAAGGAGTGATGACCATTGAACCCGAAGAAGACGGGCATCACAAAGGTCTGGCAGTACTACGAGGCTGGCAGGGCATATAACAATGGGCTGATACCCAACCAGTACAGGCTGGTGAATACGAACATCGAGTTCTTCACGGGCAACCAGTGGATCCACATGCCGGAGACTCCGGCCATGTCCCGGCTCCCCAAGCCGGTGTTCAACGTCATCAAGCGGGTGGTGTCCCTGTTCGTGGCGTCGCTCACGTCGAGCGCGACCACCATCTCGTTCGAGCCGCTCGCCTACTACGACGGGAACAATGTGGCAGACCCGGACAGTGACGCCGCGTCGTTCGCCACGTCTGAGGTGCAGAACCTTCTTGAGAAATTCAAGATGGACTACCGCATCCGGGACGCCCTGTTCGACGGATGCCAGACCGGGGACTACTGCGCCCACTTCTACTGGGACCCCAACGCACTGCCCTACGGCGGCGCGTATGGCCCGTACAGGGGCGAGATCAAGATGGAGCTGGTGGACGGGCTCAACGTGATGTTCGGCAACCCCAACAACCGTGTGGTGGAGGAGCAGCCGTACATCCTCGTCATCGGGCGCGACACCGTGGAGAACCTGCGCGAAGAGGCGCGGCAGAACCAGAAGTTCCGTCCGTCCACCGAGCCCAAGGAGTTCATTGACGTCCAGATCCAGCCCGACTACGACACCCAGTGGCAGGCGGGCATCGGCGGCAGGCACGAGCTGATCCCCGACGACGACGGTGACGGTAAGGCCCTGTACGCCTACATGTACTTCAAAGTCACCGAGGAAAAGGATGTCATCGACCCCAAGACCGGGATGCCGATGATGGAGCAGGTGACGGACAGCAAGGGCAACCCTGTCGTCGAGAAGGACAAGAGCGGCAAGCCCATCATCTCCATTGACGGCAAACCCCAGTACAAGATGCGGAAGATGCGTCAGCTGCAGACCAGTGTGCATGTCACGAAGGCCACCAAGACAGCCACCATCTTCGAGGACGTAGACACCGGGCTCACCCGGTACCCCATCGCGTGGGGCAACTGGGAGCGGCAGAAGAACCAGTACCATGGACGGGCGCTTGTCACCGGCATGGTGCCAAACCAGATTTTTATCAACTCGATGTTTGCGATGGTCATGCGGCACCTGCAGCTGCTGGGTTTCCCGAAGACCATCTACAACGCGGACATGATAAGCCAGTGGACCAACGAGATCGGTCAGGCTATCGGTGTCCGTGGTTTGCAGCCCGGGCAGAACATCAGTCAGGTGGCGTACAACCTGCAGCCTGCCGACATGTCGAACCAGATCATCATGGCTATCGACAAGGCAGTGCAGTACACCAAGGACTGTCTGGGTGCTACCGACGCTCAGCTGGGTAACGTACGACCGGACAACACATCCGCGCTCATGGTCCTCCAGAGCGCGGCTGAGGTTCCTCTGGAAAACACTCGTGCCTGTCTGCATGAGTGGATGGAGGACATCGGCGCGATCTTGCTGGATATGATGGGCACCTACTACGGTGAGCGGCCCATCATCCGGGAGCGCGAGTTCGAGGAGCCCGTCGTGGCTACGGACGGTGCGCCCCCTGAGCTGGACCCGTTCACCGGTACGCTGAAGACGAACAAGGTGATCCGCAAAGTGGTGGAGCCCTTCGACTTCTCCCAGTTCAAGCACCTGTGGCTGAACGTCCGGGTGAACGTGGGCGCGACCACCTACTACTCCGAGATCGCTATGGTGCAGACGCTCGACAACCTCCGCAAGGACGGCACGCTCGACGTGATCGAGTATTTGGAGCGCCTGCCCGACAAGCTCCTTCCCCGCCGTCAGGAGCTCATCGACAAGATGCGGCAGATGATGGGGATTG
>JAEEGL013925723.1_pt1 | contig 10065 bp, 8 predicted proteins | sample 9134231 | NCBI WGS metagenome assembly JAEEGL01 (sample SAMN16246548, study PRJNA631951) | gut metagenome | biome: gut microbiome; feature: rumen; material: fiber-attached | host: Bos | place: Iran: Karaj | collected 2018-10 | reverse complement strand
CGCAGGCCACCTTTCCCTGGAACGGTCCGAGGAGCAAAGCCCCTTCGTTCATCAGATAAAAGCCCGCCCAGTTGAGGTCGTCCATCCCGTTAAACAGGATGGCTGCCGCGTTTGAAAGCATGGGCATATAGTGTGATGACGCCCCCGAAAGAGAGCGCAGCTGCTCTGACATAAGCTTGTAATTTGTTGACATTTCTCACCTACCGATATTCCTACAGATACTTCTACAGCTATTCCTACAGATACTTCTTCAGTGCATCAACTCTGTCGGTGTGCTCCCAAGGGAGATCTACATCGGTTCTGCCGAAGTGGCCGTATGCTGCGGTCTGGCGGTAGATTGGACGACGGAGGTTGAGATCGCGGATGATTGCTGCAGGGCGGAAGTCGAATTCCTTGCCAACGATTTCAGCAATCTTTTCATCAGGCAGCTTGCCTGTGCCGAAGGTGTCGATCATGATGGATACCGGTCTTGCGATACCGATAGCGTAAGCGAGCTGGATTTCGCACTTGTCTGCGAGGCCTGCCGCTACGACGTTCTTTGCCGCATAGCGAGCTGCGTATGCTGCGGAACGGTCAACCTTTGTAGGGTCCTTGCCGGAGAATGCGCCGCCACCGTGTCTGGAGTAGCCACCGTAGGTGTCAACGATAATCTTACGGCCGGTAAGTCCGGAGTCGCCGTGAGGTCCGCCGATTACGAATCTGCCTGTAGGATTTACATAGTACTTTGTCTTGTCATCGAGGAGGTTTGCAGGCACGATAGGCTTGATTACATACTCGATGAGGTCCTTCTTAATCTGCTCCTGGGTTACATCAGGGTCGTGCTGAGTGGAGATAAGGATTGTGTCGATGCGAACAACCTTGTCGTCGTCGTACTCAACGGTAACCTGAGTCTTGCCGTCAGGACGGAGATACTTTAATGTGCCGTCCTTTCTAACCTTTGTGAGCTGCAGCGCGAGCTTGTGTGCAGTCTCGATAGGCATAGGCATGAGTTCAGGAGTCTCGTTGCAGGCATAGCCGAACATCATACCCTGGTCGCCTGCGCCGGTTTCTTCGATAGCACTGTCATTAAGTGTACCGTCCTTGTACTCGAGAGCCTTGTCAACGCCGAGCGCGATGTCGCCGGACTGCTCGTCGATAGCCTGCAGAACTGCGCAGGTATTGCCGTCATAGCCGTATTCGCTCTTGTTGTAGCCGATGTCGCAGATGACTCCGCGAACAATCTTTGGAATATCAACATAGCAGGATGTGCTGATTTCGCCCATTACCATTGCATAGCCTGTTGTAGCTGTGGTCTCGCAAGCAACACGGCCGTTAGGGTCCTTCTCGAAAATAGCGTCCAGGATCGCGTCGGAAATCTGGTCGCAAAGCTTGTCAGGATGGCCTTCTGTAACTGATTCGGATGTAAATAATCTTTTCATTTTGTCTCCTTTCATCCTTCACTTCAATAATCAAAAAGCCCCTCGGTTAGAGGGGCTGAAATACTGTTTTCTTTCCCCTCATCTCTCAGGTCACACGTACCTGCAGGAATTAGCACCTTAATGAACCGCTTTCGCAGCTCCTCAGGTTGCCGGACGTCATAGGGCCTGTCCCTCAGTCTCTCTTGATAAAGGCTTTTCGATATTGTTTTGTTAGTTATAAGTTATACTCATTATATGCACCCCGGCAGAAACTGTCAAGATGCTTTTCGCTATTTTTTTCCGTCCGGCCCCTCGGGCTGGTCCTGGCGGATCAGGTCTACGAATTCGTTGAAATCTTCGATGCCGCTGCTGATGTATTCGTAGATGAGTGGCTCCTTGAACTCGTACTTTGAGGTCGGAATGAGGCGCGTCGCGATGCTCGAGGTCTTGAGCTCGTGCTCAAGCTGCATGATCGATGTAAGCGTGTAAGCCGCCGCAATCAGCTGGCCCTTCGACACGAAGTACAGCCCCTCCACATCATCATTCAGACGGAAGATACGCTTCTTCACGTGGTCGTTGTTTTTGCAGAAGCGTAAGTAGAGATTGCCCGCCTCCTGCTCCGATGCCACCGCCTGCCTTACCAGGTCGGGACAGTTCTTTTCGAAAATCTCTATATCGCCGTGGAAGTTGTAGCCTGTGACATATTCAGACTTCCTGAGCTTCATCGAGGCCTCCTGCGGGCTGATGCGAAGCGAGCTTAATGCGCGGTAGTCGATAATCCGGTGGTCCTTGTTCACCTTTAGCTCGTTTACCACAATCAGATAATCCTCGCCGCAGTCTAACAGCGTCTCAGCCATATATGTACTCTCCGTACCGGCGTTTTCGATGTCTATGGTGTTCATGACCATCGTCGAAATAGGCACGGTTTCCATCTGATTTAAAAGGACATCCCCCTTCACCAGGTACGCCGCCGCGTGAAAATCCTTGCCCGCAAGGCGCATCAGGAAATAGTGGATAGCCTGATAGTTGTTTTCAATCGGCGTGCAGATTTTCCTCATAAGCTCCGCCTTTTCCGGTGTCGAAAGCTCTACCGGATTTGAAATGAGGTGCATGAACTCATCTCTTTTGTCCGGAAGCGGCATCTTCCTCGAAAGATTAAAGTCCACAAAGGTCTTCAGCATAAAGAGAAGCTCAGGTTCCGTAATCGGCACCTGCTTTCCGCCGAGGCCGCCGAAGAGATTGCTTTCAATCTTCTGGACAGTATCCGGATCGTCTCCGCAAACGGAAGCGTATTCCTCAAAGCCGTATTCCTCGGTCTCGAAATAGAAGAACTGGGTGAAATCCTCTTCCTTTTCAGGAGCACTGTAATATGTAACCTTCCACCGGGCGAAAACGCCGACTACACCCATGAGGCGAGTATCGGTGGCATAGGCTTTTTCAAGTCTCATCGTCGACATCTTGGGTGGGACATTAAGCCCGCCCCGGTAGACATCGAATTTATGTGGTTTTTTACCTTGCATTAATTTTCCCTTTCTGCGGGCTATTCCTTGTCTATCAGAATCAGCTCGGCGCTTATGCCGCTGAGCGTATTTACCAGATTCAGCGTGTCAGCCACAGTCACGCGGCTGAAATTAATGTGCGGCAGCGTGGACCAGTTGTTGACAATCGCCTGCCTCTTGTCCGTCGCACTCTTGTGGCGGAGGGAGTCCTCGTAGGCCGAAATGATGTTGTCGCGTGTGAGCGTATAGCGGCTTATGCGGTAGTCACCGAAAAGGCCCGTCATGCGCACCAAAAACTCCGTATCCTCGTCGTGCTGCTTAACAAGATCGAGGATTTTGTCCTTTGTCGTCTTTGAAACGATCTCGTTCTTTAAGTTCTCGTCCACATTATATATGAGGATACTCATGCTCGAAATGTCGCCCGCCTTGCCCGAGGTCGTGACAACATAGTTAAAGCCGCTCGCGATAACCCTCTCCTTTAAGCCCTGCAGGAGCGTAAACGGTCTTGCGATCTGCTTTGTCGCCTCCTTGTCGGAGAACTCGTTCATAAAGAATTCCCCGGTGATGCTCGGATTTGTGAGCACCTCCGGAAGGTTCACGTCTATGATGGTGGAGCGCGTCTTCTGCTTGCCGGAGTAGTCGGAGTAAGGCCCCTTCACGATGCGCCTCAGCGCGGCCTCGATGCTCTCCGGATTGCTACGCTCGTACTCAGCTTTACTGTCGTGGCTGATGGTCTTGCCGCTGTAAGCCTTTCTGTACTCGCTCGGCGTCAGGCCGAACCACGTCTGGAAGTGCTTTATGTAGTAGCGCACCGCCGAGAAGCCGGACTCTTCCGCTATCGCACCGATTTTCTTGTTAGTGCCGAGAAGCAGCTTTTCGGACTCCTCCACGCGGATGAAGGAGAGAAGCTCCTGGAACGAAAGGCCGGTCGCTTCCTTGATAACATGGGAGAGATAATAGATTGAGAGATGCTCCTTTTCCGCGATTTCGGAAAGAGTGAGCTTTCTCATATAGTTTTCGTGCATATAGTCTGTGATGCGGTTGAGCCTTGCAGCGAGGATTTTGTCGCCGCGGTTCTTTGCACCGTTTACAAACTTGCCGTCCTCCATAACGAAATATCTGAAGTCGGAAAGCAGGCTTGCAATCAGGTTGTGCGTGGATTCGATTACCTTTTGCTCGTAGCCGTAGCCCTTTTGGATGATTTCCATCATAATCCGCGCAAGGATTGTGCGAAGGACCTCCAGGCTTTCGTCGCTGTCATCCTCCATATCTGTGATGAAGAAGCTGTTCCTCAGCCCCTCGTAATATTCGGAGAAATACTGCATGTCGAGCTGGAGCATCATTACCATGTTCGGCTCGCCGGTGCTCTGGAAGCTGTGCGTTTCGTTGTCGTTGATGATGTAAATGTCGCCCTTCTTTAAGGTGTACTGATAGTACCCGTTTTTGAGAGCAATGTTTCCGTCAAGCACGAAAACGACCTCGATATCCTCATGAAAATGGATCGGGTAATTCTCGATGTCGGCAACGATAACATTTACCGGCAGGTCTTCCTTGTAGCTGGTTTTCTCTTTTAACATGTTCGCCTCCTACGCGAAATTTTACTTTTGATTTTTATTCATCGGTATGTATAAAAAAAGTGTATTCGTAATACGGTTTTTTGGGTTTTATGTAAACTGATTGGAATTGTCTGAAATTTAGTTTTCAACACTGGACAACTTGTTAAATTTCAAAACTTCGAGCAGTTTTCCACACCCAAAAGCGAGATTGTATACAATTTTGCCCACAGGCACCTGTGGAAAAGTTGACAGGCCTCAAACGTTGATAATTGCAGCTTTGAGCGGAAAATTCCGGAAAGTCAAGCACAAGTTTTCCACAAGTTTTAATAATATTTTTCAAGGTCTTTTTGAGGATAAAGCGGACCGCTAAAAATAGCGATTTACCATTTAAATCCTATATGAATATGGGGGTATTTTTACAAATCAGCAAAAATACCGAGAAAAACATTACTATTTTCTCAAAAATATAAAAATACTTTTTAATCGTTGAAAACGCAACAAAAGTGCAAGCCATTTTCTGTTGCACTTTTAAATTTGGTGGAATTTGTCTGCACTAAGTTGCGAAGTCTGACCGCAAGTTAGTACCGAATTGATATTATCATACCATAAGTTTTGCAATTGTGGTATACTATTTTTAGATTTTATATGTACAAATTTGAGGTATGGAGAAAAATGAGAACAGACAAGATTTTCTACGACGATTTATATGCAAAAACCGCAAATGCGAACGTGACCAAAGCCGAGGCTAAAGGCGACACCGGCATCACGCTCGAGCTTGATAAAACAATCTTTTTCCCAACAGGCGGCGGCCAGAGCTGCGACCTTGGGAAAATCACCGCAGGCGACACTGTTTGTGAGGTCTCAGATGTTCATGAGGACAAGGATCAGGTCTACCACGAGCTTTCCTTTGCTTCCCCGGAAGATCGCGATGCGGCTCTTAAAAAGCTCACTGCAGGCGCAGAGGTTTCGCTTGAAATAGACTGGGACAGACGCTTTGACAACATGCAGCGCCACTGCGGCGAGCACATCCTCTCCGGCATCTTCTACCGCGAGTACGGCGGCGTAAACAGAGGCTTCCACATGGGCGAGGACTACATGACAATCGACATCTCTCTCGAAGAGATGCCCGAATACACGGAGCTTACCTTTGACATGTGCAAGCACGCGGAGCTGTGCGCAAACGAGGTCATCTGGTCAAACGCGCCGGTGATTCGCAGAGTCTACGCCACTGCAGCAGAGTGCGATGGGCTGCCTCTTCGCAAAAAGCTTGCAATAGAAAAGGACATCTCGATTGTGTGCGTCGGCAGCATCGAGAATGCGGCAGACTGCGTGGCATGCTGCGGCACACACCCTTCCACAGCCGGACAGGTGGGGCTTATCAAAATCTACAAGGTGGAGGTCAACAAGGGCATGTTTCGTGTCTACTGCGAAGCAGGCCGCAGGGCTTATCTCGACTACGAGTTCAAGCACGATTTCTTCTCGCACATGGCGGGCAGACTCTCGGCCACCACAGACACTATCTACGAGCTCCTAAAACGCGATGACGCAAAGGTTCAGGCGGTCAGAGACGAATTATACCGGTTAAAGCATTCCGTCATCAGCGAGCGCGCATACAGCCTCGACATATTCTTCAAGACGATGGCGGAGGTGGAAACGCTGAGCGTTCTCAATTCACGCATCTTTACGCGCGAGTTCAACGATTTGCAGGTGGACGATCTGTTTGAAATAGGAAAGCTCCTGGACGCGTCCTACATTCCGTTCCTTTTGATACTCGTATCGCGCCCGAACAAGACCTGCGTACTGCTTTCAAACGGTGTCAACGCCGATTGCAGCAAGCTTGTAAAGGACAACGCCGGCATATACGGCGGCAAGGGCGGCGGCAGAAATACCTCCGCGCGCGCGATATTCCCGGACGAGGACAGCATGGACATGTTCATCACGCTCTTAAAGACGCACCTCCTCGGCAAATATGAAGACACACAGGTCTCAGGCGGCGGCACCACCAGCAGACTGCTGTCGTAGACGGGAGGCATCACCATATAATATGAACAAAAAAGTATTGTTTTATCTCATAATGACGGCTCTGTGCTTTGGTACGCTTGAGATTTCGGGAAAAATCGCGGGCAACAATCTGGACCCGTACCAGTTCACCTTCTGGCGTTTCCTCATAGGGCCGACCTTCATTTTGCCGATTGCTATCGGCGAGCAGCGAGAGAGGCGCAAAAACGCGGCAAAGGCGGGCATTCCTCTGCAAAGGATTACAGCCCGCGACATATTGATTATAATCGCTGCAGGCGCAATCTGCGTCCCTCTGTCGATGGGTATCGCGCAGGCCGGCATCATCCGCTCGAATGCGGCGACGGCAGCGGTAATCCTCGGGACGAACGGAATGTTTTCCATGGTCTCGGCACACTTCCTCGCCGGGGAACGAATGACAAAGAGCAAGGTGGGCTATCTTTTCATAGCACTCCTGGGGCTGCTCTTCATGATATGCCCGTGGGACATGCAGCCCGGAAACACCCTTGCGGGCGCGCTGATGGTGCTCTTTGGCGCCATGCTTTTCGGGCTTTACACCGTCATCGGAAAGTTTGCGGGAAAGCGGATCGGCTCTATCACACAGGCAGTAGGCAGCCTCTACGCCGGAGCGATTTTGCAGCTCATCTTTATTCTTATAACAGACAGGCCGCTCTTTGTGGGCCTTTCTGACAACCTTCCCGTCATGTTCTATGCCGGAATCGTGGTGACGGGCGGCGGCTACCTCTTCATGTTCCTCACCATAAAGCATGCCGGCGTGCAGACAAGCGCGATTTCGTTCTTCCTCAAGATTGCAATTGCACCGCTTCTATCGGTCATCGTGCTTAGGGAAAGCCTCACGTGGAACTGCTTCCTCGGCATCGGACTGGTGCTGGTGGCAAGTTACCTTAACTTGCGCACCTCATCCGGCACTATCGTGCCACCTTCCCCTCAAGGGGAAGGCTAAACAAAAGGCCGGCACTTTAATAGCACAAATAAAAACCGCTCCGGAGCATAGCCCCGAAGCGGATTTTGTTTGCCTTTATTACTCTTCTACAGGGTTAACCTTGAGGTTGTCTGCGATGATGAGGTCGCAGCCTGTAGCAGCCTTGATGTCGTCTACGGAGTAATCAGCATAGCGCTCTGTAAGAACGAGGCCCTTGTCTGTTACTTCCATAACACCCATCTCAGTGATAATCATGTTAACAACATTCTTTGCTGTGAGCGGAAGTGTGCACTCCTTTAAGATCTTGTGCTTGCCCTTCTGCGTGTGGAGCATAGCGATGATAACCTTCTTTGCGCCTACTACGAGGTCCATAGCACCGCCCATACCTGCAACCATCTTGCCCGGTACGATCCAGTTTGCGAGGTTACCCTTGTCGTCTACTTCCATAGCGCCGAGAACTGTTGCGTCAACGTGTCCGCCTCTTACGATGGAGAAGGACTCTTCGGAACCGAAGAAGTTACCGTGATCAACGTGAGTTACATAGCCGCCGCCGGAATTGATAACGTCAACGTCCTCTTTGCCCGGCTCTGCAGCGCCTGCAAGGCCTGTGAAGCCGTTCTCGGAGTGAAGAATAATGTCAATATCATCAGGGATGTAATCAGCTACCATAGTCGGAAGACCGATACCGAGGTTAACTACGTCTCCGTCGTGGAATTCCTGAGCTGTTCTTTTTGCAATTCTTGCTTTTAAATCTGCCATGGTTTTTCGCCTCCTACAATATAATCAACATAAACGCCGGCATGGTGGAAAGTATCTACATGATGCTCGCCGATATTAACGATCTTTTCGGATGCGAGAATAACGGTATCAGCTGCCTTTGCCATAACTGCATTGAAGTTCTTAGTTGCCTTGTAGCAAGTAAAGTTGCCGTACTCGTCACAGATGGAAGCTCTGCAGAGAGCGTAATCTGCGCGGAGCGGTTTCTCTAAGAGATAAAGCTTTCCGTCGATCTTGATGGTTTCCTTTGGCTCGGAAATGGAGATTTCTCTGTCGCCGATAGGAATCTTTTCGCCTGTCTCGATAAGTGTACCAACGCCTGTAGGAGTGAGTACGCCGCCGAGGCCTACGCCGCCTGCTCTGATCTTTTCAGCAAGGGAGCCCTGTGGGAAAAGTGTGCACTGGAGTGTGCCGTCTGCCATGTGATCGCCGATGTAAGGATTCATACCAACGTGTGATGCTATGATATGATCAACCATGCCTGCCGTAAGAAGCTTTGCTACGCCACGGTCAGTTGTACCTGTTGCTGCTGCAGGGAGTCCACCATCGTTAGCGATAACTGTGAGGTGCTTAACACCCTTCTTTACGAGAGCATCAATCAGGATTTCAGGCGTACCTGTTCCGAGGAATCCGCCGACCATTATCGTCATACCGTCTTTGATGCCGGCAACCGCTTCATCAGCAGTTCTGATTTTGTTAATCATGATAATATGTCCTTTCTTAACAACTTAGATTATTTTTTATATCATGAAGGCGAGTGGCAAATTAGAGCAAGCTTATTTAAGCGGCTCTTTCTTCTGCCAACCTCTCTTCACAATTTCTGTGATGATAAATGAAGCTACATGCTCTGCATACTTGTGAGGTCCGAAACCTGCATCATAACCAAGTTCCTGAGCAAGCTCGTGAGAAATACGAGGGCCGCCGCAGATGAGGAGTACCTTGTCGCGGATTCCCTCAGCTTCGAGAAGCTCTACCATGTTGGTAAGGTTCATGATGTGGATATCCTTCTGAGTTACAGTCTGGGAAACCAGGATTGCATCGGCATTCTTTTCGATAGCGTGCGCGATGAGCTCTTCGTTAGGAACCTGTGAACCATAGTTGTAAGCTTCTACATTTTTGAATCTCTCGAGACCGAAGTGGCCGTGGAAGCCCTTCATGTTCATGATAGCGTCGATACCTACGGTATGAGCGTCGGAACCTGTGGAAGCACCTACGATTACTACAGGTCTCTTGATGTTCTTTTCAATATATTCGCCGCATTCAACACGGTCCATGACCTCGCCTTCAACCTTTGTTACGTGGATGTTGGTGAAGTCAACGGTCTGCTGACATGCTGCATAGCATACGAAGAAGGTGAAGCCGCCACCCATGTCCTTGGAATAGGTAACGCTTGGCTCAGTCATGCCCATCTGCTTTAAGAGCTGCTTTGCCGCTTCTTCGGCCTCTTCACCATAAGGTACAGGAAGAGAAAATGCGATTTCCATCTTTCCGTCGTTCATGGTGTCGCCGTAAGGCTTTACTTTAGTTAAATCTACGGTTGTAGATGCGGTTGTTGTGCAACAATTTGACATTACTCTGCACCTCCTAACATGAGTGGAATGAATGGATTGAAGTACTGTTCATCCTTTACGCAAACGCCTTCAAGACCTTTTCCGCCGTCACGAGCTCTCTTTACGCCACCGAACTTACCCTGTTCGATAGTGTGGAAGAGGCCGTCAGCCTTAACCTGCGAGAGGAGCTTGTCAGCTTCGTCGAGAACGAACTGAGCACGCTTCTGCATGATACCGTCTTCTTTGAAGATGAGGTCATCACCGATGTTCTTGCAGTTGTTGAAGATGTACTTTGCGTTTTCGATAGAGAGATATCTATCGTGCATG
>JAEEGL012282454.1_pt1 | contig 10065 bp, 10 predicted proteins | sample 9134231 | NCBI WGS metagenome assembly JAEEGL01 (sample SAMN16246548, study PRJNA631951) | gut metagenome | biome: gut microbiome; feature: rumen; material: fiber-attached | host: Bos | place: Iran: Karaj | collected 2018-10 | reverse complement strand
TGGACCATGCGCTTCAGCACGACCGACAAGCTCGATGCCACATCAAAAGAGATGACGCAGCTCAGCGACCCATACGGCATAAAAGGCGGATTCCTCAAGAACAAAGACTGCTACAGCTTCGCCATGTTCTTCATCACATACGACATGTTCCCAAAGCTGCGCAAATGCAACAACTGATGCAATTAAATAGTTAATAGTTAAGAATTAAGAAAGAAACCAAGTAATATGGACTTTGAAGCAAAGCTCGACGCAAGTCAACTCGACAGAAACAATATCCCAGAGTCAATCGCCATCATCATGGACGGCAACGGACGTTGGGCACAGGAACGCGGACTGCCACGTTCCGCAGGTCACATTCAGGGCGTAGAGAACGTCACCCGCATCACCTCCGAGTGTGCCCGTCTTGGCGTCAAGTTCCTGACAATGTACACCTTCTCGACCGAGAACTGGAGCAGACCTGAAGCAGAAGTCAGCACCTTGATGCAACTCGTAGCAGACAAGCTCGAGGACGAAATCTTCATGAAGAACGACGTCCGCTTCCGCTACATAGGCGACATCTCGCGACTGCCCGCACCAGCCCGTCAGCGCGTCCTCGACTGCGAGGAGCACACCAAGAACAACCGCCGCATGACTGCCGTCACAGCCCTCAACTACAGCAGTCGCTGGGAACTGACAAAAGCCATGCGCGATGCCGTCCGAGAGGCTCAAGCCGGACACGTCAAGCCGGAAGACATCACCGAGGAATACGTTTCCAAGCACCTCGAGACACACTTCATGACAGACCCCGACCTGCTCATCCGTACTGGCGGCGAACTGCGCATCAGCAACTACCTGCTCTGGCAATGTGCCTATAGCGAGTTCTACTTCTGCGACACCTTCTGGCCTGACTTCCACGAAGAAGACTTGCACAAGGCTATTGCAGCATACCAGCAAAGGCAAAGGCGCTTCGGCATGACAGGAGAGCAAGTCACCAAAGGCTGAACATAAAAGAAACTACGGCAAAGAAACGTGAAAAGGACTTACCTTATTATATTTAGTCTCTTCGGACTGCTCCTCCCGATGCTCTCACAAGTAGTGCAGCGCGAGGTGGCACCCGAAATCGACTATAGTCGCACACCAAGGCAATACTATATCGGCCAAATCACCATCGACGGCGTGAAGAACTACGACGACCGTCTGCTCATTGGCTTGAGCGGATTGGCCGAAGGGCAGAAGATTGAGATTCCTGGCGAAGAGATTACGAAAGCCGTGAAGCGATATTGGCGAAACGGACTCTTCAGCAACGTGGCCATCAGCGTGGACAGCCTCGTCGGCGACTCCTGCTATCTGCACATCCAGCTCACACAACGCCCCCGCATCTCTGAAATCAACTATAATGGCGTCAGGAAGAACGAAAAGGACGACCTCAAGGAAAAGATGGGACTGGTGAAGGACAATCAGCTGACGCCCAACATGATAGACCGCGCCAAGATTCTCGCCAAGAGGTATTTCACGGAGAAAGGCTACAAGAATGCTGAGATTAACATCGTGCAGAGAGATGATGCCGGTGCTCCCGACAAGATTATCGTGGACGTGAACGTGGAGAGAAAGGACAAGGTGAAGATTAACCACATCTACATCACGGGCAACGAGCATCTCAGCACGAAGAAGATTAAGGGCGGCCTCATCAGCAAGGGTGTCCTGAAGAAGATTCACGAAAAGCACTCGATGGCTGGCTGGTTCAAGAGCAAGAAGTTCATCGAGGCAAAGTACAAGGAAGCCAAAGAGAACTTGCTCGTCAAGTATGGCGAGTTGGGTTACCGCGACGCCCTCATCGTATCAGACAGCGTGGTACCTTTCAACGAGCAGGACGTCAACATCTACATCAACGTGGAGGAAGGCCAGAAGTACTACATCCGCAACATCGAATGGGTGGGCAACACGCTCTACCCGACCGACGGCCTGAACCAGGAGTTGCGCATGAAGAAGGGCGACGTCTATAACCAGAAACTACTCGAGGAACGCCTGAAGACCGACGAGACCGCCATCAGCAACCTCTACTACAACAACGGCTATGTCTTCTCGAAGGTTGACCCTGTGGAGACGAACATCGTGGGCGACTCCGTTGACCTTGAGATTCGCATCTACGAGGGACCGCAGGCTCACATCAGCCACGTTCGCATCAGCGGCAACGACCGCGTCTATGAGAACGTCGTACGCCGAGAGCTTCGCAACAAGCCGGGCGACCTCTTCTCGCGTGAAGCACTCATGCGTTCGTATCGAGAACTGGCGTCTCTCGGGCACTTCGACGAGAACATCGACCCGAAGGTGGAACCCGACCAGATAAACGGCACCGTCGACATCAACTGGGGACTGACCACCAAGAGCAACGACCAGATTGAGTTCTCGCTCGGCTACGGACAGACGGGCGTCATCGGACGCATCGGACTTAAGTTCAGCAACTTCTGCATGGCGAACCTCTTCAACAAGAACGCCATACGCCGAGGCGTGATGCCCATGGGTAACGGCGAGACATTCAGCATCAGCGGACAGACAAACGGACGCTACTATCAGGCTTACAGCGTGAGCTACATGAATCCGTGGTTCGGCGGCAAGCGTCCGAATACGTTCAGCCTGGGTGCTTTCTTCTCGAAGCAGACCGACGTGAGCGACAACTACTACAACTCCGCTTACTACAACAACTACTTCAACAGTTACCTTTATGGCATGGGCAACAGTAGCTACAACTATTATGAGAACTACTACGACCCAAGCAAGTACGTAATGCTCTTCGGCCTGACAGTTGGCTGGGGTAAACGTTTGCGCTGGCCTGACGACTGGTTCATGCTTTCTGCTGAACTGAGCTACACTCGCTACATGCTGAAGAACTGGCAGTACTTCCTCATGTCGAACGGCAACTGCAACAACATCAACCTTGGCTTGACACTGAGCCGCAACAGTACGGACAATCCCATCTATCCTAGAAAGGGCTCCGAGTTCGTCCTGAATGCCACGATAACTCCGCCCTATAGTGCTTTCATCAAGAAAGACTACGGAAGCCTTGCCACGAACCCCAACAGCGCAACCTACAACAAGGAAATGCAGGAAAAGTATCGCTGGATTGAGTACCACAAATGGAAGTTCAAGGGGCGCACCTTTACGGCTCTAAGCGGACAAGAAAAGTGCTTCGTGCTGATGACCCGTGTGGAATTCGGCATCTTGGGACACTACAACAAGAACAAGCGCTCGCCCTTCGAGACGTTCTACGTGGGCGGTGACGGCACCAGCGGCTACAGCACGACCTACGCCACCGAGACCATCGGCATGCGAGGTTACGACAACGGTTCGCTGACGCCAAGAGGCGAGTCGGGTTATGCCTACGACCGCTTCTCCGTCGAGCTGCGCTACCCTATCATCCTGAGCAACAGTACGAACCTCTTCGCCCTGGCATTCGCAGAAGGCGGCAATGCCTGGAGCGACATCAAGAAGTTCAACCCGCTGGACATGAAGCGCTCCGTCGGCGTCGGCGCCCGCATCTTCCTGCCCATGGTCGGCTTGCTTGGCATCGACTGGGCTTACGGCTTCGACAGCGTGTTCGGAAGCAAGACATACGCCGGAAGCCACTTCCACTTCATCCTCGGACAAGAGTTCTAAACCGACCCCCTATACATTATATATAATATAAAAGAGAGTTAGAAAACCAGACAACAAGAAAACTAAGATAACAAGTAACGATTATGAAAAAGATTATGATTGCAATGCTGATGCTGCTGGGCAGTTCATCAGTTTGGGCTCAGAAGTTTGCTTTAGTCGACATGGACTACATCCTGAAGAACATTCCCGCCTACGAGCGCGCCAGCGAGCAGCTCAACCAGGTAAGCAAGAAGTGGCAGGCAGAAGTCGATGCCCTGACCACAGAGGCGCAGACCTTATATAAGAACTACCAGTCGGAGGCTGTCTTCCTGAGCGAGGAGCAGAAGACCAAGCGCGAAGACGCCATCGTGGCAAAGGAGAAGGAGGCTGCCGAGCTGAAGAAGAAGTACTTCGGTCCCGAGGGCGAGCTCTACAAGAAGCGCGAAAGCCTGATGGCGCCCATTCAGGAGGAGATTTACAATGCCGTAAAGGACATCAGCGACCAGAAGGGCTACAGCCTCGTCTTGGACCGTGCAAGCGATGCCGGCATCATCTTCGCAAGCCCGAAGATTGACATCTCGAACGAAGTGCTCACCAAGCTGGGATATAACTAAATGAAAATAAGAAATTGGGGAAATAAGAAAATAAGATAATAAGAAATTGAGAAAATAAGAAATTAAGAAAACATTATGAAAAAGATTCTGATTGCCATCCTTATGATGGCTCCCTTGAGCCTTTGCGCTCAGAAGTTCGCTCACTTCAACACTGCCGACATCATTCCCAACATGAAGGAATACACCACCGCGATGGAGGAGATGCAGGCCATGCAGAAGCAGTATGAGGACGACATGAAGCTCATGCAGGACGAGCTGCAGAAGAAGAGCGAAGAGTACCAGAAGGAACAGGCTAACCTGCTGGACAACGTACGCCAGCGCCGCGAACAGGAGCTGAACGACCTCTACACCCGTCTGCAGCAGTCCTATCAGGACAACCAGGCTGCCCTGCAGAAGGCTCAGGCTGAGAAGATGAACGGAATCAGCGAGAAGGTGCTGGCTGTCGTCAAGAAGATTGGCGAGGAAGGCGGCTACGTCTATATCGTGGACACCAGCGCAGGCGTGATTCCTTACGTTAGCACAACCCTCAGCACCGACATCACCGCTCAGGTCAAGAAGGAACTGGGAATCCAATAAAGGTGAAAAGGTGAAACGTTGAAAAGTTAAAAGGGGAAAAGGCCTCAATAACCTGTAAACAATAACCAATAAGCATTAACATGAAACGCTTATCATTCATCCTCCCGTTCCTGCTTTTCTGCGTCGTGAGCTCGGCACAGATTCAGTTCGGCTACATCAGCTATGAGCAAGTGCTGAAGGAGATGCCGGAGTATGCTAAGGCAAAGCAAGACTTGGCAGCTCTGAAGGCCAAATACGAGGCAGAGGCGCAGAAGGGCGAAGAGGAGTTTCAGCGCAAGTTCGTCGATTTCCTGCAAGGGCAGAAGGACTTCCCGCAGACCATCATGCAGAAGCGTCAGGCCGAGCTTCAGGCTCTCATGGACAACGGCGTGGCTTTCCGCATGAAGTCGCAGGAACTGATTGCACAGGCCGAGAAGGACATGATGCAAGAGGCTCAAAAGCGCCTGAACCGCGCCCTTCTCGAGGTCGGCGTGGAGCTGGGCTACGGCTACATCCTCAACACCGACGGCAACAGCTGCCCCTACATCAATCCCGTGGTGGGCGTGGATGTGACGGACATCGTGCGCAAGAAGCTCGGGCTCGCCGTGCAAGAAGAAACTACGCAAGCCGCTCCTGCTCAAGCTGCACCTGCACCTGCTCAAGAAGAGAACAAACAGTAGACTGACAGATGACGAGCGGTCCTATCGGAGTCTTCGACTCGGGCTATGGCGGGCTGACCATCCTGCGGGAGATACGCAAGATGATGCCGCAGTACAGCTATCTGTACCTTGGCGACAATGCCCGAGCGCCCTATGGTGAACGCTCGTTCGAGGTCGTCTATGAGTTCACTCGTCAGGCTGTCCGCTATCTCTTCGGCCAAGGCTGCCCATTGGTCATCCTGGCTTGCAACACGGCTTCTGCGAAGGCTCTGCGCACCATTCAGCAGGTGGACCTTCCGAAGCTCGACCCAGGGCGGCGCGTGCTTGGCGTGATTCGCCCTACGGTGGAGGTCGTGGGGAATCTGTCCAGGTCGCGCCACGTCGGCATCATGGCCACCGAAGGAACCACTCGCAGCTGCACCTACGACCTCGAGATTGCGAAGCTCTGGCCCGACATCAAGGTGACCGGCGAAGCCTGTCCGATGTGGGTGCCATTGGTGGAGAACAATGAATACGACAGCGACGGGGCGGATTACTTCGTCAAGACTCGGATTGACCACCTGATGAGTCGCGACCCACTGATTGACAACGTGATACTTGGCTGCACGCACTACCCCTTGCTGCTCGGCAAGATTCGGAAGTACATGCCTGAGAGCGTGAACGTTATCGAGCAAGGCGGCTATGTGGCAACAAGCCTCAGGGACTATCTGGGCAGGCATCCGGAGATGGAGGAGCGCATCTCGAAAGATGGCTCCATCCGCTTCCTGACCACCGAGCGAGCTGAGCAGTTTCAGCAGAAAGCCGCCGTCTTCATGGGCGAACCCCTCGAAGCAGAGCGCGTCCAACTATGAAGCAAAGCTCGACGCAAGTCAACTATAGACTATGAACTATGAATTATGAATTATGAACTATAACTCCGACACTATCGTCATCATCCCGACCTACAACGAGCGGGAGAACATCGAGGCCATCATTCGAGCCGTCACTTCGCTGGAGAAGCCTTTCGACATCCTTGTCATCGACGACGGGAGTCCCGACGGCACAGCCGGCATCGTGAAAGGCCTGATGGCTGATGAGTTTGCAGGGCGCGTGCATATCGTTGAGCGACAGGGCAAACTGGGACTGGGCACAGCCTACATCTGCGGCTTCAAGTGGGCGCTGGAGCACGGCTACGACTATGTCATCGAGATGGACGCCGACTTCTCCCACTCACCCAACGACCTGCCCAGGCTCTATGCCGCCTGCCACGACGAGGGCTTCGACGTCTCCGTCGGCAGCCGTTACATCACGGGCGTCAACGTCGTGAACTGGCCTATCGGTCGCGTGCTCATGTCCTATTACGCCTCGGCTTACGTCCGCACGGTGCTCGGCATCAAGCTTCGCGACACCACCGCCGGCTTCGTCTGCTGGTCGCGCAAAGTGCTCGAAACCATCTGCCTGGACGACATCCGCTTCAAGGGCTATGCCTTCCAGATCGAGATGAAATACACCGCCCTTCGCCTCGGCTTCAAGATAAAGGAAGTGCCCGTGGTCTTCGTCAACCGCGAGCTGGGCACAAGCAAGATGTCCGGCGGCATCTTCTCAGAAGCATTCTTCGGCGTGCTGAAACTGAGGTTCAAGAAGTACAAGAGGCAAACGCCTTGATTTGACAAATTGACAATTGGACAAATTGACAATTGATTTGTAAAATTGTAAAATTGTGAAATTGTAAAATTGTGAGGTTGTGAAATCGATTAGGGAGCTTCTGAGCCACAAGGAAACGCAGCAATTCGTACGTTTCTGTATCGTGGGCGGCACCTGCGCCATGATAGACGCAGCCATCTTCTACGTCGTGCGCCTCTTTGCTCCTTACCAGGTGGCCCTTGTCTCGGGTTACCTCATCTCGCTTTGCGTCAACTACTTCCTGACAGTCTATTGGACATTCCAGACGAAGCCTGCCGCCTTCAACTTCGTCGGCATCATCGGAGCCCACATGTTCAACCTCTTTGTCGTGAGGATGGGTCTGATGCTGCTTTTTGTGGAAATCCTCGGCCTGAAGGATTCGATTGCCTACATCCCGATGGCAGTCATCAGCGCTGTCACCAACTACCTCGTCATCCGCACCGTGGTGAAGTACACCAGGAAGAGGAAGGAGTAAATATTTTTTACCTGAACAGAACAATAGAAAGCCCCGAGAGTGATTCACAAGGCCCGACGGCATGCTCTGCCCGCACTTCCGCCAGCCCCACTGCACGCAGTATTACACCTTCAGGGATTTCTGCCGCGAGGCTTCGGAGGAACTCCTCATGATAGCTGGCCTTGTAGAAGAGGAAATGAGTGATTGAAGTTTCGGGAGTTAATGAAGTTAAAGGACGATACCTTGGGATGCGGTGTGCATTCAGCTCAGATTTGGCTACAAAAGCTATTGTCCTTTAACTTCCCCAAGCGAGCATAGCGAGCTAACTTCTTCGGCTGTCGCCTCAGGCGCAGGCGGAACTTTAACTTCTTTAACTCCCATAAAATCACAACCTCAGAAACTTAAATGAGTGAGTAATTAACGGCTTAGAATCCGACAATAGACAGTTCCGACAATAAAAAAATGAGGTACAATTAGGCGTATAGGTCAAATTGCAGGATAGTTTAGTGGTACTTTGTTTCAATGGATCAAATTGCAGGATAAGAAAATTGGGGGATTTTTCTTATCTTCTGCAAAGATACAAAAAAATATATCACATTGACAAATAAATGGTTATATATAATCATGACATTTGGCGATAAGCCCTATATTATTCGCCGATTTTTTCCTCAAGCTGCTTAATCTCTCGGAATGCCTTTAAATACTGACATCCCGAGAAATTTTATCCTGCAATTTGACCCATAGACCTACAATTACCCTTATAAATACTATATAACTAATTAATATATATATGGTTATATATAGTTTTGTCAGAATTGTACCCCCTCGAAAAATAACTGTCGTAACTGTCTTCTGTCGGGAAGTAAATCCAATATTCTTCTAAAAAGCAGATTAACAATGAGATACGACATTAGTAAAGCTTCTGCTCCCCAGATGCCAAAGCTCGGAAAAGGGACAGAATGCATCAAAATCCTGCTCTCGCAGGTATCGAAAGACGTAAGGGAACCCCTCGTTCCTATGATTTTTCCCATTTTAGGGGCACACCTCAGCGGCACGGAATTTCAATATCCTGACCTTACATGGAAGGAAACGACGGGCATGATGGCCAATTTGGTGGCCGAAAGTGGGGGAAATAAGGGTCAACTGTCGCATTTGGTAGAGGCAATTTGTCGCGATTTCCGCGAGCACGACGAGACTGAACTCCGCAAGCTGGTGGAGTGGCAGAAGCAAATGAAGACGAAGGGTGCGAACAAGGAGAATATCATACATAGGCAAACGAGGCACAACTGAAATGCCAACGAGGCACGTTAATGTGTGCAATTAGACACGTCACGTTCAGTCACGAAGCAATTCTATGGCAGTAATATGTTAGAAGTTCAAACACACTGCGCCTGAGGCGACAACCGAAGAATCACTACAGCCATAAACTCACGTTAATTATTTATTTTCTTTGAAAATAATTTCCGGAAAAGCTTGCAGACTTCAGATTTTATTCGTACCTTTGTAGGCAAGAATCTAAATACATACGCATATGAAAAACCTCACGACCTCCTTTGCAAGGGCAGCCATGCTGTTGCTGCTTGCAGTGTTCACAACGACAACGGCTTTGGCGCAAAGCTCCGATCCGATTGTCACTGGCTATTTCCCCATTGGAGGTACTCCTGGAAACTATGACTCGCATACCTTCACGATGCTGGTGGACGGCGACCGGACAACGAAGTGGTGCATTACAAATCAAAACTTTCCGTACTACATCGAGTTCTATAGCTTGGAACCCTTCGTCCCGACAGGCTATATTATGACCACAGGCGACGACAATGCAACATGCACCGGCCGCAACCCCAAGAGTTGGGTTATCAAGGCAAGGCCGAGCCTATCGGACGCTTGGACAACAATCGCCACTGTTACTAACGACAATGTGTTGCAGGACGTGAACACAACAGACTTCGAGTTTACGCTTAACAATAACACTACCTACAAATACTTCCGCTTTGAAGTTTCTGCTGTTAAACACCAGACAGAAAAAACATTCCAGATGGGAGAGTTTCGTTTCAGAGGTCACGAAGAGGTAGTAGAGCCTGTTACCACCGATCTCTCGACCATTACGTCAAACTACACAGCACAGAATGGCGAGGTGCTGACTGGCACACTCGACACGGAGAACCATCCCGTGAAAATTTCCATTGCCGACGGCGCAACCGTGACACTACGGAATGCAACCATCATTGGTGTTGATAATAATGACTATCGATGGGCAGGTATCACCTGTATGGGCAATGCCACCATTGTTTTGGAAAGCGGCACGACAAATTCCGTGAAAGGATTCTACCAACACTATCCTGGTATCTTCGTTCCTCAGGACAAAACACTTACCATCAAAGGCAGCGGCACACTCAATGCCAGTAGCTATTACTATGGAGCGGGCATCGGCGGTGGCTCAGGCGTAAACTGTGGCAATATTGTCATCGAGGATGGCACCATCAACGCCTCAACCAAAAGTCATGCTGCA
>JAEEGL011222455.1_pt1 | contig 10065 bp, 6 predicted proteins | sample 9134231 | NCBI WGS metagenome assembly JAEEGL01 (sample SAMN16246548, study PRJNA631951) | gut metagenome | biome: gut microbiome; feature: rumen; material: fiber-attached | host: Bos | place: Iran: Karaj | collected 2018-10 | reverse complement strand
TAAGCCTTCAAGTCATCCGTATCGACCAGCCCCTCATGAGAGACCTTCTCCCACATGAGGAAGCGGCTCAGGACCTCATCTCGGGTCTTCGCTTCCAGCACGTTCCCCCCGTGATCGTACACCGCCCCGTCGATGATCTCGGGCCATCCGTCCAGGCCGCCCTTCAGCAGGAGCCTGTCCGTGAGTTCTTTTGGAAGGGACTTGTAATAGACATCCCCGCCTTCGGGTTCCGTCTTCACGCAGAGCTTGCCGATGGGGCTCACCTTGGCACGCAAATAGGACAGCAGCCGCCCCACATCCACCGGGTTACGGAAAAGCGACAGGCCCAGGAGGAAGAGCTGTGCGGACTGGGGCGCTCCCTCGATGCTCGAGCGGAGGGTCGCCAGCCCCATCACGCGCAGGGTGTCGTTCATCCTCTGCGGGGCCGGGTTCACCAGGAGATCTCCCCCCGCGGCCCAGCCGCGGCTGTTCTGGGCAGCCCATTGGTGCGCGTCATAGCCGAATCCGAAGTCGATCAGGCGGAAGCCCCCATCATCAGGGAGTTTCGTTTTACCCGTGCCCGTAAGTCTTCCGAGCAACGCGTCCTGAGCCATCCGGAGCGCAGTCCCCTCCCTGGCTTGGGATTCATCGCAGACCTTCACCACAACCGTCATTCCTCCTTTCTCAAGAACGGCCAGCGCCTCGCGGATCACCGGTTCGAGGGACTCCATCGGAACGCGACATTCCACTTCGAGATCCGGAAGGACCGGCCGGCCCTTCTTCAGGAACGACGCGACACGGCGCCAACGGTCCGGATACCCCGCCGCGCGGAAGTGCCTCTCCGTTGCGGCAATACCCGCGAGCTTGTCGGTCGCGTCCATATCCGGCGTCCACATGGCCATCACGAGCGTGTCCCTCCAAGAAAGGATGACGCGGGCCGTTCCCAGCTCGTCATTGCCGAACGAATCGGCGAAGAACAGGCCCGGGTTCTCATCCAGGGCCTTCCGCATGGCCTTGACGTACGATATGAGCCGGTCCATCTCGGGCATCTCCTCCCGGGAGAGCCCCGTCCGGAGCTCCAGCTCGTCCAGGAGGCCCTCCGATCCGACGGCCTTCTCGCCGAAGAGGACGCCGCCCCTGTCGGCATAGTTCACATAGGGGCGGGATCCATAGTAAGGGCTGTATATAATCTTCATCTATCCTTGATGTTATGTCTGACGTTTCTGTCCGGTCGGGTACTACTTACGGCGGATGGCATCCGCACCGATGAGTCCCATCAGGCGGTCGTGCACCTCGACGTCCCCGGCGATGGCCGCCCAGTGGGCCTCGAACCGCGGCCTGGTATAGTCGAACTCCTTGCGGGAGTTCCTCTCAAAGAGGACCAGGCGCTCCTCGTCGCAGATCCCGAGGATGCCCGCGTCGAGCATCTTCGCATAGGAGCGCGCCTGCTTGTAAGCCTCCATCCGCTCCCTTTCGGAGCTCATCTTGAGCTTCGCCTCGATGACCAGCGGGGCGACCTCGGCGTGCGCCTCCCCGTGAGGGAAGAACACAAAGTCCGGGATGGCCTTTTCGCTGCGTCCCGCCTTCTGCCGGAGCTGGCGGGTCCAGTCGCGCTCGGTGTACCCAAGGTCCCTCAGACAGGGGATGAGGATCTTCTCCTCGACGTCCTTCTCGAGACGGATCTCGCCTGGATCCCAGCTTCGCGCCTCGTAGAGGACCGGCACGGCGGACAGGTCGCCGCCCTTTTCCCCGATCATCTCGAGGAGCCTCTGGTAGGCCCACGCGGGAAGCCGCTTGCCGTTCACGCCCTGGAGGTTGTTGTTCAGCATGGGGAGCTTGCCGAAGACGGGGTCGTCCTTCATCTCCTGCAGGGAGATGTGCGGGATGTCCACCCGGTCGGTCAGCCTGGAACGGGCCTGCCGGTAGTTGAAGGGGTTGAACGACCCTTCGGAAGAAGCCCTCCATATGGAATGCAGGCAGCTGTTGGGCGAGACAGCATAGACCACCACGATATCCCCCTTGCGGGTATTCTCGTTGCACTGCCAGATTCCCGTCTGCAATCCCGCCTCGAGCTCCTTGTAGTCCTCCTTGCTGGCGCCGGTCAGCCACACGTTGACGGGCTTGGGGAGCGGCTCCTCGGTGGCATCCTCCATCAGCATCTCGGAGAAGTCGTACAGGCAGGCGCACGTCTCTTCGTCCGTAAAGCCGTTCTCCGCCTGGAATGCGTTCAGCGCCTCGCAGAAGTCGTAGTACCAGAGCATGAAGCCCCGGTAGTCCTTCGAATGGGGATAGGGCGGGAATTCGATCTCCAGGACCTCAAACGCCCGGACGATGAAGCTGAAGTTCCATGGGCAGAGCATGGGCTTGAAGAACGGGTGGAGGAAGTAGAAGAAGACAGAAAGGTTCGCGACCCAGCTGTTCTTCTCCCGGAACTGGTCCGCTGCGACCAGGACGCCGGAAGGGGTGTCATCGACCATGATGCGGTCCTCCTCCTGGTAGCACCGCCTGATGACGAAGCGGTCCACGAAGTCCTCGTACCATTCCCGGGTCATCACCTCAGGCACCTCGAACCCCTGGGAAAAGTAGTTTGCCTCAATCCGGAGGATGTCGTTCGCGATATCCTCCCAGAGCTCGTTCTCCTCCGAGAGCTCGGCCAACTTCTTGCTCAAAGCGAAGAACCCGTCGATCGGATCCTCCAATTCCGTCTTGAACGTCTCCACGGCCTTGCCGTAGCGCTCGCTTCCCTTGTACAGGTTATTCCACAGTTTGGTATTCATCGTTTTCTCGTGTTAGAATCATACGGTCTATTCCTATATGCAAATTTAGCAGATTGATTTGACATTTTCCGTCAATCCCTTGTTATGCGTCGTTTTTGTTCGTTTTAATCGGTTTTCTTTTTTAGAAGAGCCGCACAGCACAGACCTGTGCGGCCCCTCCGACGCTACCCTTGGAAGACGTCCACCGTTTTACACACCTTCATTCGGCTATTTGATTATCGGACGTTTTCCAAGGTCTCAGTTCCGGCAAGGGAAAGAACCAGGGGCGTCTCCCCCTCGCCGCCCCTTCCCCGATTTGCAGAACGGATCCTCCCTGCAAAGAGTCTCCATCGGGGACGGGATGCCCGTGAAACCCAACCCGCGGATAATACGGTCTATTATGTCTTCACTCCTCGTTACTTTCGTCCTCAAGGAGGCAGTCGTTGAACTCCTCCAGCTCGAACTCGACACCGTGGTCGTAGAGATAGTCGGTCATGAGCTTCAGCGCCTCCCTGTCAGAGAACCTTTCCACGATGACGCGGTAGAGGTCGAAACGGTTGTCCACATCGAACGCCCGGTAGGCGTCCTTCAGCTTGAACGTGAGATCCCGCATCAGCTCCCGCCCGTCCAAGGTGACGATTCCGTCAGACTCGAGGTCGTCGTCGATGTCCAAGTTGATGTTGCTGGCTATGCACGCCTCCTCCGGATAGATGTATAGGCAGACCGACGTGCTAGGCGAGCTGAAGAGGGTGGCCTCGAGTTGCGTTGCGTCGATCTCCTTCGAGTAATCGATCCCCGTTCTGTTCTTGAACAGGTCGGGGTGGGCCGCGAGGTGCTCCTCCCAGAGGGTCTCCAGGCGACGGGCCCATCCGCTCCGGAGGACGCGTCCGGACGGGCCTCCGTCCCAGCGGAACCCGGGGATCTCACGCTGGAGCCTCTCCACCGTGATAAGAGGGGCCGTCACGGGATTCAGCACGTGGGTGACGGCAATCTCCGCATACCACGCATGCGCGTTCTCCTTGTACCAGTGCGAGCCCCGGTACGCCGGGCTCGAGACGATGCCGCGGAGGACGATTCCGCCCGAAGGAGCATCGCAGCGGACCAGATAGCAGAGGTCTCCGACCTCCACCCTGTCGTGGGAGTGGACCTCCCACGTGAAATCTCCGCCGCCAAAGTCCTTCATGCCCATCCTGAACGAGGTCACGGAGACGTCGGAGATGGCGGGGTTCCAAAACAAAATGATGGTTTTCATAAGGCTTCTGTCTTTATTCCGGAGGCAAAGGTACCCCTTCCATTGTCAATTTGTGACAATGTGTAAAATTTGTATGAAAAAATGTGTATTTTTGCAGAAACCACGACTGAAACGCCCATGGACCAGCCCAAGATCGAGCGCCTGCTCCGCCTGATGATGATGCTCTCCAGCAACAACACTTACAGCATCCAATACATCGCCGACCGCCTCGGCGTCAACTGGAGGACCATATACCGGTACCTGGAGACCTTCAAGGACGTCGGCTTCTCCGTCGAGAAGGTCGGGGATTACAAGTACCGCCTCTCCTCGCTCAAGACGGGCATCGCCGACCTGTCGAACATCATCTATTTCACCGACGAAGAGGCGCACGTGGTCAACCGCCTGATCGACGGGCTTGATCAGGACAACGTGTTCAAGGCGGGGCTCAAGGAGAAGCTCAAGGCCATCTACGACTCCACCTCCATCGCCACGCGCGTCGACGGTCGGTCCAACGCCCGCACCGTGGAGATCCTGGAGGCGGCCGTCCGGGGGAAGAGGGTCGTCGAGCTGAAGGACTACGTCTCCTCCTTCGCCGGGCAGACCCGTTCCTTCCGCGTCGAGCCGTTCGAGTTCACGGACAACTTCGCGAGCATCTGGGCGCTGGACGTCTCGTCGGGGAAGAACAAGCGTTTCAAGATCGCCCGGATAGGCGACATCGTCCTGACTGACGAGCCGTGGACGATGGAGCATGCACACCATGCGGATCCGATGGACGCGTTTCATTTCCACGGGGATGCGCAGCAGCACGTCGTACTCGCCATGAACAACGTCGCGAAGAACCTCATGGTCGAGGAGTTCCCCCTGACGGAGAAGGACATCCATGAAGGCGAGCCCCTCATTGTCGACGGGCAGCCGGACCAGACGTGGATCTACGACGGATACGTGCGCGGCGTCTGGGGCATAGGCCGTTTCGTGCTCGGTCTCAACCGGAACATCGAGGTGCTCGAGGGGGACGAGCTGAAGGAGTTCCTTCTCGCCAACGCGGACGACATCTATTGCATGTACGCGCCCGCGATGGAAGATGCTCCCGATGACAAGGTTTCGGAATAGTTTCCGTCGGTTATTTCAATGCGAAGATCGGGTTCGCCCGAACCTTCTTACCTTTGCAACCGAAGGAAGGCGTCGGACGTTCCGCCATTAAAGAAATTTGATTCTTTTCTGAGCGAACTTCCACTTCGTCAAGACGCCTTACCTTTGCAACCGGATTCAGGAAGAAATCCGTATATTTGTAACCCAAAGGTCTTTGACATACCGGAGCAAACTTTTGACTTTCGTCTGTCATGTTTGACAGATGTCCGGGCAACCGGACACGCCAAAGGGTCTAGCGTTACTTGCGTCTTAACGTTCCACTTCGTTGCACATTAAGACGGGATATGTGTGCGTTGCCCACATTGGTTATGAGGTTACGATGAATATAGAATGGGATTCTATATTCCGTACTGCGTACACTCCGTACGTATACAAAGAAAACGAACTCCGGTATGTCAGGCCTTTTCTTATTCATCCGCCCATGAACAGAGAAGCGATTGTAAAGGCAGCAGCAAAGATGGAGACCACCCATGACCTCCTCGTCCTCTTGAACAAGATCAAGATGGACGAGCTCGGGGACAAGGGGCACCCCTTCACCATGCCGCAGCTCAATTACTTCATCAACCCCAAGCGGAACAAGAAACACTACAGGACCTTCACCATCCCGAAGAAGTCCGGAGGTGTCCGTACCATCTCCGCACCGGAGCGGATGCTGAAGTCCCTGTTGACCTACACCAACCGCATCCTCCAGGCCTTCTATGAAGCGCCGGACTATGTTACCGGCTTCGTCCCCGCCAAGTCCGTCGTGGACAACGCGGAACGGCATCTCGGGATGATCTACGTTTTCAACACGGACCTCAAGGACTTCTTCCCCAGCATCCCCCAGAAACGCGTCTGGGGAGCCCTCAAGACACGCCCCTTCGAATTCAAGGAGAAGATCGCGTCCGCCATCGCCGGACTGTGCTGCTCCGAGATCACGGTCGGTGACGAAACCCGCTACGCCCTCCCCCAGGGTTCCCCCTGCTCCCCCATCCTGACGAACATAGTCTGCCACAACCTTGACTGGAAGCTCAACGGCCTGGCCCGCAGGTTCCACCTCAAGTATTCCCGCTATGCCGATGACATCACCTTCTCCAGCAACCACAACGTATACCAGGAGGACAGTGAGTTCATGAAGGAGTTCCGAAGGATCGTCTCCGAACAGAACTTCACCATCAACGAGAAGAAGACGCGCCTCCAGAAACGTGGCGAGCGGCAGGACGTGACGGGGCTCGTGGTCAGCGACCGTGTGAATGTCACGAGGAAGTATGTCAGGGGACTCGACAACCTCCTGTACATCTGGGAGAAGCACGGACACAACGCCGCCTTCGCGAAGTTCATCGCACACTATACCCCGAAACTGAACCGGCATTCGAACAACCCCGACATGGCCACGGTCGTTCAGGGAAAACTGATGTACCTGAGAATGGTCAAGGGCGAGGACAGCCCCGTCTGGAGACGGTTGCAGAAGCGCTTCAACCGCCTTGTGGAGCGCAACGAGACCGCCGGAGGAACGGACATCGTCTATCTGCATTCCTGCTCCATCGAAGCATTCGAGAAGGCTGTCGGCTGCACCATTGAGTTCTACGGAGAGCAAAGGCCCGACGCTTCCTGTCCAACGCCCGCACTGTTCATCGATCCGCACTTCACCGTAAACGGACACACGTACTTCGTTACCCTCAGTAAATATGCGGTGACGCGTCTGAAACACGTACTCGAGAGCGGCGACGAAGCGTTGCTTTCCAAGTTCAAGCAGCGGTTCCAGATTGCAGAATGCAAGTATGCCAAGCCCTCCGACCCCGGCACCAAGTGGTGGATGATCTATCGGGGCATGCGGAAAAAGAGAAGCACCACCCTCGAGATATCCGACCTGGATCAGCTGCTGGAAATCGCCGCTCTGGAAGACCTCCCGGCCGACGACGCGATCACCACAGAAACCACCTCCCAGGGGCTGTCCTCCGACGAGGCGCTCAAGGCCCTGGTGGATTCCGGATTTGACCTTAATATCCTGGACAGATGGATAAAGACAAACAAAGACACCTGACACAACTGTTAAATTTCGTCAAGGAGCAATACGATCATCCCGACAACAAGGAATTTGCTGCCGGGATTCAGTCATTGGTGATTAACGACATCCGGAAGGAGGAAAGAGGCAAGTGGTCGGAACAGATCTCGGAGATCTACGAACTCTGCCTGATGAAGAACCTGCGCGAACAAGCGGAGGACCTATACAAGGTCTTCCCTCTGACAGGGATCGCTGACAAGTTGGTCGGATACTATGTGGAAATGGAGAACGCAAGGAGGAGAAACGACTTTGATTCCTTTGGTTTGAACCTGTACCTTCAAGTTGAGCTTATCGCCGAGACCATCATCAGGGATGAAACGTTCATCAAGGCCTATGACGGGATCCGTAAGCTGAAGCCTCTGACCCGATACGACATGGACAAGCAATCATATGTCCGAATCAACGATAAGAGGAAGGATTCCGAAGGCAAAGATGTCTTTGTCGATACGGTTGACAAATACCTCATCTATAAATCCGAAAACTACGGCAAGCCGCTCGTCAGCCTCTATGCCATGGACAAGGTGAAGATTGTCATCTATATGGTCTGTTTCCTCGCCAAGGTGGAGAAGTATCCAAGGAACGCCGTCTATTCCGAATGTATGGACACCCTGTTTGCCCTTTACAATGTCCGTTGTCACGACTCCCATAGCGGTGTGAACGTTACGCCGGAGCAGGAGGCTAAATATGAAAGGCTACACGAAGACAAGACCATGAACTATCTCCGATTCCTTGGGTTCCTCCTCTCTTTCATCAAGGGGGTTTCTCAGAATTTCCCCCTTCCAGATTCCGTCTTGTCACTCGCCGGGATTGCAAAGTAAGAACACCATCTCTCCACGAAAACCTCGCATATCGGTCGGTCCGACTCCAGGGCCGACCGATAGCTTTTTTCAGCGACCGACAGGCATACTGACATATACGCCCCTTCCCCTTCGATGGTTTTGGCAGAAAGCAGCCGCTCTCTTGTTTCCGGATTCGACAACGCTTCCAGAGCCAGACGGAGATAATGCGCATGCATCCGAGCCGCGGCAAGGTGTTCAGCAGGATAATCGTACGAGGAGAAGGTTTCCGCACAAAAACGGATGAAGGATTCGTCAAAGCCCTTCCCTATTACGTCGGCAATCTGTCGGTTCAGTTCTGCTGTATCCATGAAAAAAGTGTGGACTCCCCTTGTCGTTGCCGAACAGGGCCGCCAGGCGCCTCTAAGTCATCAACAAGGATCAACGCCCACACTATGGTGAGGTTGTTCCCTCGTTGCATTGTGACTTAGATCTACTAACCTGGCGTTTAGTTCAGCACAAGCAATAAGCGAATAACATGCATTCTATGTCTCTGGTGCTCCTTCAGGAACACCGTTACAAAGATAATCTTTTTCCGACAAATGAGGAAATCTCCCAAGGGCGGACCGCCACGCTACTTTATATGCTTTGAAGCGTCCAAAAACCATTTGAATTCTTGACGACATTTGTCAAAACAACCTGGTAATTTTGCAGCCGTTTCATAAACCCTGCACCCCTATAAGGGCACATAACCACACATTACAAAAACACTAAATGATTTAGTAAAATGCTTAGGATTCAATTGATCAGAAACGGTTTACAGAGCGTGAAGAGATTCTTAGAAAACAGGCGGGATGCCCTTTTGATTGGATTTCTCTCTGACGGGGTTTCTGCTGTTTCACCTTGTTCTTCCCCAGCATCCACTAAAGACGACTCCTTCAATTCTTTTGTAGAAAGCCAGTCCATGCGCATTTAGCGAGCTGCTATGCCGTCCCGCTTCTTCATCCCATCCAAGAAGTGGCCCGAAGCAGTCATCGAAGCATTATCCCGTATCACGGACTTGCCCGAACACGGATACATCGACGATCCCGTGTTCCTGCTCGGTCCACCTTCCCGCGGCAGACTGCCTTTCCGGATCAGAGCGAAAGGACACACGACTCCGCTGTGCGAACTGGGCGACGAGTATCCGTTCCTGGACGAACTCCGGGGATGGATGGAACGTTGTCTGGAGTTCGACAGATACGGAACGTTCCACCCGGAGATTGCAACGCTGGACACTCCGGACGGCGTATGCTTTCTCCTGATGGTCCACGCGGGTTGGGAGAAGGAACGGCTGTCCGAGGTTTCCCCCGTTTCCCAGTTCATTGTCGTCAAATCGGATCAGGGAAGGCCGGTATTCCGCTGTTTCTGCAGAACGAGGGAAACCGTCGGGAATCTCTACGGAGCCATTCTCCGCACCATCAGGGAATTCGGGGCGAGGTTCGACGACCCCGCGGATTGGTACGATACGCATGCGTTTTCCGCCCTGGACAAGATCAGCACGTCGTCCTGGATGGAAAGCCGAATCCGCTCGAAGGACATCGAAATCAAGACGAATTTTCGCGACCTATCCGTTGGTTGACGATATTTGTCAAACTTCGTAAATACCTTTGTTCCGTCAACAAGAATCAAGATGAAAACGTTTATCCTGGAATGGAACCCCGCCGTCTCCGACTACAAGGACGAAGACTTCAGGAAGGACATCGGCTTCCTCGAATACGGATACTTCAACTGGAGCGTCTGGGAGCATGAGGACGCCCGGAGCGGGGACAACTTCTACCTGGTCCGCTGCGGCGTCCCGCCGACGGGCATCGTGATGAAGGGGTTCTTCACCTCGGCCCCGTACCGGGGGGAGGACTGGCCGCGCGGGGGGCGGAAGGTATACTTCATGGACATGCGCCCAACCTTCATGGTGAGTCCCGACCATCCCAGGGGCTTACTGTCCACCGGAGTCCTCGAGGAGGCCATGCCGGAGTTCGAATGGAACGGCGGCCATTCCGGCCGACAGCTGCCCGAAGCTTACCGGGGGATCCTGGACGGTCTGTGGGGCAGCTACGAGTCCCGGTTCCGGGCAAGGGACCTGGACGGCCG
>JAEEGL011067738.1_pt1 | contig 10065 bp, 9 predicted proteins | sample 9134231 | NCBI WGS metagenome assembly JAEEGL01 (sample SAMN16246548, study PRJNA631951) | gut metagenome | biome: gut microbiome; feature: rumen; material: fiber-attached | host: Bos | place: Iran: Karaj | collected 2018-10 | reverse complement strand
ATTTTCAACCGCGTACAACGCAACTTTATGGACGTCATCTAACGCTTTCCGACTATGAGTAACACTGTTATTGAATTCAACAACGTAGGCAAACAATATATCCTGGGCTCCATCGGTACAGGCACACTGAGTCAGGACCTCAATCGTTGGTGGGCCCATATCAGAGGTAAGGAAGATCCCTATCTTAAGATTGGCGAAACAAATGACCGCACGCAAAAAGGTGATAGTCGTTTCGTTTGGGCTCTGCGCGACATTAATTTCAAGGTAGAGCAGGGCGATGTAGTCGGCATTGTTGGCAAAAATGGTGCCGGTAAATCTACACTCCTTAAGATATTATCTCGTGTCACCTCACCAACTACAGGAGACATCAAAATTAAAGGCCGCATCGCTTCACTACTGGAAGTAGGAACTGGCTTTCACCCAGAGATGACTGGTCGTGAGAACATCTTTATGAATGGTTCTATCATGGGTATGACCAAGGCAGAAATTAAGAGCAAGTTCGACGAGATTGTCGACTTCGCTGGTGTTGCCAAGTATGTAGATACGCCAGTCAAACGCTATTCTTCAGGTATGATGGTTCGTTTGGGCTTTGCCATTGCTGCTCATTTGGAGCCTGAGATTTTGGTGGTTGATGAAGTCTTGGCTGTTGGCGATGCAGAATTCCAGAAAAAAGCCATCGGCAAAATGCAAGATGTAAGCAAGGGTGAAGGTCGCACTGTGCTTTTTGTTAGCCACAATATGGCAGCGGTTCGAAGCCTCTGTACACGTGGCGTTATGTTAAAGAATGGTATGGTAGACTTTATGGGCAGTATTCCTGACACATTAAATCATTATTTGAAAAACGATGGAACAGACCAAAAGTCTAGGATTGTTGAGAGCATCAAATGGAAAAAAAGTACGCTGAAAATTAACTCCATCAAAATTAATAGAACAGAAGCATCTTCATCAACCATTCATAACGGACAAAAATCATTAGAGATTCTCATTGAAGGTTCCACTGAAGAAGACATGAACTACGATATCATGCTCACCTTAAAAACCAAAGATGGAATGCCTCTTGCCACATATGCTATGGGACATTATTTTGGAGAAATCCAGCATCTAAAAAAAGGAGACTTTTCTCTCAAACGAGAAGTTGAGCTTCCACAAATTCTTAGTAAGGGAGTTATGACGGTAGATTTATACATCCATCACCCTATGGTCGAATACCTGATGCAGGCACCAGACTGTTGTACACTTGAAAGCGAAGGATTTCAAGAAGGCTATGGAAGAGCTTTGAGCCAAGAACACAATGGTTTTATGGGATTGAGAAATTATGAAGAAAAATAGAATCATATATAGCCTTTCTACGCGTGGCTTGTACTCAGAGTTGTTCAACTTGAGTCTTGCCATTGTCTATGCCAACCATTGCCAAAAGCATCTAAAGCTAAACACATGGTTATGGAACTCCCGTATAAAAAAAGGTTGGGAGGATTATTTTGATGCTACGCTGGATTATTCCAACAATCCCTTTTCCGCTCAAGACAAAGTATATACCAATGAGAAACCTTGGATTGGCAAAATTTATTACAATCCAAAAGAATTCTTTTCATTTTATTACAGGTTGATTCTTAATGACATCTATCAAATCTTACATCCTCATCATCTACTGACAAAAGATGTTTTTGAAGAAATGCGCTCCAATAAGTTCATTCATGACATTCTTGGAAAGGACGCGTTCTATCTTTTGGCATCCTCCTTTAAGCAAATGTATGTATTAAACAACAATACTAAGAATGTCTTAAAAGACATGAAAAACAGCTTAAAGCTCCCAGATGACTATATAGGTGTCCACATTCGTAGAGGAGATAAAATTACTTCAAAAGAAATGCAGGAAATTCACCTTGACAAATATGTCAACGCGATTATCAACTACAAAAATATTAGTTCAAATGTATTTTTTGCAACGGATGATACAAGCATCATTAACGATATCAAGGAAAAGTTGTGCCCTCATGGTTTTAACATCTTCTACAACAGTTTGAATCAAAGCACTGGGTTTAATGAGACCCTTTTTAATAACGCTTCAAAACAAGCAAAACGAGAAGAAACAATAAATGTCCTATTAGACATGGATGTACTTATACACTCTTGCTTCTTTATTGGAACATACACATCTAACCTTAGTCGTGTTGTCCCTTTCTTTTTAGGCTTAGACAAATGCATCAGCCTGGATAATGACTGGAATATCATTAACAGTATGAACGGAATGTAAACATTATGAAATACTCTATCATCACCATCAACTATAATAATAAGGAAGGTTTAGAAAAAACCATCCAAAGTGTTCTTGCTCAAACCTCTCACGATTACCAATTCATCATTATTGATGGTGGCTCAACAGATGGCAGTGTAGATATTATCAAGCAAAACGCCGACCATATAGATTACTGGGTATCAGAGCCTGATAGAGGCAGGTATCCCGCCATGAACAAAGGTATCAAACAGGCAATAGGCGATTACCTCAACTTCATGAACTCTGGTGACACCTTTCATTCACCAACTGTATTGGAGGACATTGCCAAGATGAATTTTTCAGAAGACATTATTACTGGTGGGTTTTACGATCAGGAAAAGGACATCAAACATATTATCAAGCCTCAAGAGGTTACACTTCTGACCATGCTAAAGAATACCTTCAACCATCAGGCGACTTTCATCAAAAGACATTTGTTTAACAAAAGGCTATATGATGAAAACTATGTCATACAGTCTGATGCAAAATTCAATTATCTGTCTATCATCTATGATAATTGCTCTGTCAGGATTATCGATTATATTGTAGCTAACTACGATTTCAACGGTATCAGTTCCAACCTTGCCCTAGTCGATAAAGAATGGGACAAAATGCTTGCAGAGCTGTTCCCCAACAGAATTCTCCAAGACTACAAGATGATGTTCACACCAGATGAGGTGCCTTTGGTAAGGTTATTGTCTGATTTAAAGGAGTCTCCTTCTATTCAACGTTGGATCTACCGATTTGGAACATTCCTATTGAGATGTAAACGCATTATCAGATGAAAATACTATTTGTCATAGATAAAATGCAGAATTATGCAGGTATAGAGCGAATTCTATCCTGTAAGATGAACTATATCTCTGAGCAAACGTCCCATAACGTATTCTTAACGACTTACGATCAACAATCCAAAGACTTACCATTTCAACTAAACGAAAACATCTCATATAATCCCATACATGTTCCTATGCCATTGAGGGATAAGATGACTTTTCTCAATTGGCTGACAGCTTATTTTCAAACTCGCAGTCAATTCAAACGTCATTTTTCGTCTTTGCTCAACAATATCCGTCCAGACATCGTCATATGTACAGTATACTCATTTCAGCTAATTGACATTATTATCAGTGTATGCCATAAGAAAGGTATCAAGACCATAATGGAATCCCATACTAAAGGTGAGACTGTCATGATGGCTCCAAAATTCAATTACAAACAACATCTACATAAGCTATTTTCACTATGGGATCATCATATCATGAAGAGTTTACACCATTGCTCATGCGTAGTCACACTTACACAACAAGATGCTCCATTTTGGCAACGTTATACCCAGCGCATTGAAGTGATTCCCAACATGTTGACTATCACGCCCAAAATGGTTTTGGATTATAGAGCGAAGCGCGTCATCTCAGCAGGCAGATATATGTCAGAGAAAGGTTTCGACAGACTTTTAAAAGCATGGGAGCTCATCAAAAAAGAATTCCGCGATTGGGAATTATTTATATATGGCAACGGAAATAGAATGCCTTATCAAGAAATAGCAGACCAATTACAATTAGGGGAATCAGTTCATTTGATGCCAGCTACCGAAAACATTGTTGACGAGTTCGTAAAAAGTTCCATCTATGTAATGAGTTCAAGATATGAGGGATTCGGTCTTGTGTTAGCAGAAGCCATGAGTTGCGGCCTGCCTTGCATATCTTTCGACTGCCCTTATGGACCACGTGAAATCATAACAGATGGAGAAGATGGGCTCCTTGCAGAAGATGGAAACATTGAAGATTTAGCAAAAAAACTTGAACAACTCATGGCTGATGAAAAACTCAGGAGAAAAATGGGTGCCAAAGGTTTACAAAATATCACTCGCTTTAATCCAGATACAATTATGGTTCAATGGACTAATTTGTTTAATAGCATATAGAACAACATGGATATAAGTATCATCATCCCCGTATATAATGTCGAACAGTTTCTGAATAGATGTGTTGACAGTGTGTTACATCAGGAGAATGTTTCCTATGAAATCATCCTCGTCGATGACGGCTCTACGGATTCCTCAGGAAAGATATGCGACGAATATGCTACCAAATATCCTGAAGTAATATGTATCCATACGCCCAACGCTGGTCCATCTACGGCTAAGAACTTAGGCTATGATGTAGCCAAAGGCAATTATGTAGCCTTTATTGATAGTGATGATGAAATCAAACCAGAAATGTTTAGTATGATGCTACAATCTGGCTATCAACACAACGCAGATATCGTTTGTTGCAACTATATACAGATTGATGAAGAAGGGAACTACTCACACATCGAGTACACTTATCAAGAATATGTCCTAACTCAAGACGAAGCCTTGAAGTCCATACTCATTAAAGACAAAATATTCTCTCAATGCTGGACAAAAATCTATAAACGGTCAACTATGCAGGAGAATGGCGTAAGAAATACTGAAGGTCTAAAAACTGAAGAGGATTTCATCTATAATATTCTGGCCTTCGCTTGCTGCAAGACTGTCTGCATCGTCGACAAGCCCCTCTATATCTATACACATCGTGATAATTCATTGTCCAAAGATTACTATAGAGATCATATAAGTCAGTACATAGACAACCGTATTCTACGCCTAGAATTGGTTGATAGCATCATACATGATCGATTTCCACATTTGCAGGAATATAGCACTTACCATTGTATCTTCTATTATAATGAACTTTTAGGGCGGATATGTTTGTTTCCCAAACTATACAGAGACTCAAGAACACAAAAGGTATTGTCATACATCAAAACTCACTCTACGATATTAAAGAAGTATCACCAAGAACTTGGCTTCAGCAAAATTGGTACGAAGTTAATTCTATATTTACCTAACGTACTATATTTACACTATAGACACTGGAAAAACATGTATAGATAATGGAAAGAATTGGAACATTTGATATTCTTAAAGGATTTGGAATTCTTCTAATGATTGTGGCTCATACATTTGGCCCAGGCAATATGCTTTGGAATTTCATATATGCATTTCATATACCCCTTTTTTTTATCGTAACAGGTTATTTTTATAAGGAATACCCAATACAACAACTACTAACAAAGAACATAAAGCAACTACTAGTTCCATATATAGTGATGTGCTTTACTGTTATTATTCTTACACAAATTAGGCAACCTCACCCAATTAAGACGGATATTTCTAGTATATTTATTGGCATGGGACCAGGATGGTTCCTGTTAGCATTATTTCTAGTCCGTATTTTTTTCTATTACATACTATATGCTTTCAAAAATGGGTATTTGGCTATATCCTTTCTAATATCTACAAGTACAAGTATTATATCATATTACTATAGCATGCCATCCTTCTTATCATTCTTTCCATCCTTACTAAGTTTATTTTTCGTGGCAATTGGATATTACATACGAGTACACTCTTTATTATATTATAATTACAGATATCCTTTTATTTTCTTGATACTTGGAATTCTTTGTTGGCTTTTCACATCATATTATGGACAAGTCGAGATGTCTCAATGCGTCTTCAAGTTTTCTATTATTGATTTTTGTGGAAGTCTTGGAGGTACATACATTTTTTATAAATTAAGTCAGTTAATTGACAAAAAGCAGAGTTTATTTAGAAACATTCTTTTATATACTGGAAGGTATTCAATAGTTATACTATTTTTTCACAGTATAGATTACTGTGTTCCATTATGGCATAAGATTGAGCCACTTTTCTCATCATCAATATTTCTATTTGTTGTTCTCGCAATTCGACTTCTTGTTGTTAGCACATGCGTAATTTTCACTTTGCATTCGAATTGCCTTCGTACATTTTTTTGTATTAAATAAATCAATTTCAAATGAAGAAATCTCTTTCAATAATAAAGAACCGTTTATTTAATCTAAAGGAGACTGCAAGCTATATAATCTTGCAGAAAAAGTATCCCCTATTGAATACACGCCTGCGAAAAAAAGCCATGGACAAAGGTACATCAGGTGTTGTTTTAATGCTTCACAGAGTTGCTGAATATAACAAGTCTAAACTTGTTCCCAATGAAGACTTAAAGGTTTCACCTGCATTTCTTCAAATGACCATTGACAAATACAAGAAAGCTGGCTTTGCATTTTTATCTCTCGATGAGGTCTATGATGTTATCATGGGAAAGAACAAAATTGAGAAACCATTTGTCGCATTCACCCTAGATGACGGTTATTTAGACAATTATACTACAGCATATCCCATCTTTAAACGGAATCATGTCCCCTTCTGCATCTTTGTTGCAACTGATTTTCCTGATAAGCGCGCAATCCTATGGTGGATTTCTATTGAAAATCTAATCTTATCTAATAACAAAATACAATTATCTGATGGGACTACCTACATCTGTGAAACCTATCAACAGAAATGGGATACATTCCGTCTTATTAGAGAAAAGATTCTCAAACTTGATCAAAGGAATCTACTTTATTCTCTTCAAGAACTTTTTGACAACTATCAGATAGACTGGTTGGCGCCAATACAGAAGATGGGCATGTCATGGGAGAATATCAAGGAACTCGGCAAAGAACCATTATGTACGATCGGAGGCCATACAATGAGCCACCCATCTTTTATTCCACTCACACTTGATGAGATTAAAGAAGAGATTAACGGTGGAATTGAAAGGCTAAAGTCTGTTATAGATTATGACATCCATCACTTTGCTTATCCATATGGCTCCATGAAGGAAGACGGAGAAAGAGAATACGAATATCTTAAATCATTTGACTTTAGGACTGCATTCATTTCATTTGGAGGATTCATCACTAAAGATGACATCAACAACATGACGCACCTGCCTAGATTTATGCTACACAAATAACTCTCGTATCAGCGACCACTTTTCCTCAACTTTTTTACATTATAGAGAATTTTCTTTTTCACATCATTTAACGACTCAAGCATCAGCATCACACGTGCCTTTCTCCTAAATGGTATATCTACACAGAACAGATTCTGTATAATGGGGCTAAAATGTTGAATCTTATAGGCATACGTACCTCTACCGAAATTAAAGATGCCTCCTCCGTTTTCATATACGGAATTCATAATCTTTAGTTTCGCCTGTAGATTGTAAGCCTTATCTGAATAAACAATAATCCATTGTATACACATACCATTCTTACACTGATAAAAGAAACTGATTGAACCCAAATTCTGCCCCTGATAAATCTTTCCTATTTTCAGAACACCCACTTGATATAAATCCTTTATGAATCCAAGTAGATTATCCGTAAAATATGTAGTTGAACGAATTCCTTTATCAATCATAATATGAACTAACTCATTCACCTCTTTCTCTGGATAATCATCACTCTCTATGGATATTATTTTGAATGAAAGATTTGATGCTTTCTTTTCAATATTCTTTAATCTGTTTCGTTCTTTTGCTGTTAAATGACGTAAGGAATCGATAAATGACTTATCATCTTCTTGGCTTTGGGAAATCGGCAGATACGAATAACTTTCTGTACCATACAACTGGGTATAAGAACTTACGTGTCCTAAATAGTGTAGAAGCAAATCATCATGGCGGATATGATTCAAACAAATTCGATGAATAAAAGACTGTTCTTTGATAAACTCATAAATATCCTCATACATTTTGAGATTGGACTTTTCCGACTCTTTAATCAGAGCTGTTTGAAAATCTGAATGGTCTTCATTGATGAATCTAAGACAATGCTTTGAATCAATGCAAAAAGGGAAAATGGCACAAGGAATCTTTTCTTGGTTTTGATAAAAGAGGATTACAAAAAGGGAATCCCCCTTTTTACAAAATCTATTCCAAGAGATATAGATATAATCAAAAGACTGAAATGGTGTACAATTGGTATCTACCTCATATAAGGCATTCCAAAACTCCCGAATTTCCTTCAGTTCGTTGATATTTTTAATTACCTTTATCATAACTAATTATTTATTTGATTATATAATCTACAAAGAAACTGCCACACCATAATTCTCACTTTATCAAACAATATTGAGAGGATATAGAAAAATGCTATTAAGCCTGAAGTATATAATAAGAACAGAACTATAGGCTCTTTTTCATACCAATATTTAACTAAATTTATGTAATATGGATAGAAAATAAACGGAGAACAATGAACCAAATAAGCAGCGAAACACGACAGAGACACCCAATTAACAAAACTATTCTGAAATGATATCTTCATGAAAAACATGAAGAAATATACAGAACTGACAATCATTAATGGACAAGAATTCTGGAACAACACCGTACCAACCTTACCAAAGAAGTATACCATCGACAAGGAGCACAATGAGGTAATCAATGACACTAATAAATAAAGTGATATATCTATAGATTTTTTAAATTTTGTAAACCAACAAGGATAAAGGCGCATATATCTAGCCAAAAGATAAAGCCCCATAAACGATATCGGCGAATATCCACTAGAGAACCATCCGATGTTAATAAAAAATCCATAGATTGTCTGAACAACATAAAATGAAATCAGAAAATATTGTAACTGTTTTCGACTACAATTATCAACAAAAGCATTCAATATAGGAGCAAAAACATACAGCACAATATAAGCTTTTATAAACCAATAAGTACCATACCTGAAAAACAATAATTCTATCCATCCATCTATTCCGATTGTTTCGGTCATTCCAAATACTTTCATCAAAGAATATAATACAACCTCTATAAAAAGTATCTGGAAAATAAATTCCACGAAACGAATTAATCGACTTCTTATACCAAACCAGCCAGAAATAAGAATAAATGTATTTACTCCAACATCTGATAAGGATTCACTAAGACTCCTCAATAGGGAACTACTAAATGACGCCTCTATATCAGCCTGAGTAGGAGGCCCCAAAGACACATAACTAGCATGCGTCAACAACACTAAGAACATAGATATTATTCTCAAAAGCTCAACATTCGAATCTCTTTTCTTCAATATTTCCATTAAAGCAGATATTTTAATTCTGCAAAAATACTAAAAATCGGGCAATATCAACATTGAAAAGAAAAAAAAAACATATATTCACAAAAATAGTATCCAATTATTTCAAATGGCAACCGGGTGACTTACTAAAATCTCGTATACATTCAATGAAGAGAATAAAAGAAGATTTCCATGTCACATATCACCTTTGGAGGACGGTAGGCAGAATACTAGTACAACGACATGGCTCCAATCATAGAAAAAATAATACAATTCTAAACTCATATATCATTGTGAAGCTATTGACTTACCGATAGGATCAAAAATTCCTATACAATAATTCTGATTATTTGACACTTTTACATTTCCGACATACACCTGAATGTATCGAGTGTCACGAGATTTTAACCTTTTCCTATAGAAATACATTTGGTTCGAGGTGAATAATTTCCTTATAGAAAGGTAGTAATTCTCGATACACTAGAATCAAAAATATGATATATACTATAGTATATATCATATTTGAAGTTTCATGCAAAGAAAGACAAAATTACCACATTTTGACGTTCAACTTACTTTTGAAGAGTAATCAACTTAGAAAAATTATTTTTCAATCTGTTTTTGAGTCAAAATCAAGTTATTTTTTGAATAACCCACGACATACGAATACATGTCACAAAAATCAGGACAAAATCCTAAAATCGGAACATCTGACAGAACTTCTCACCCTCACGGAAGCCTTCCTCGTAGAGACGTTCCAACTTTGCGACATCGCTACAGGTTCGCCCCACCTCCATCTTGCGCTGTGGACGGAT
>JAEEGL010296091.1_pt1 | contig 10065 bp, 8 predicted proteins | sample 9134231 | NCBI WGS metagenome assembly JAEEGL01 (sample SAMN16246548, study PRJNA631951) | gut metagenome | biome: gut microbiome; feature: rumen; material: fiber-attached | host: Bos | place: Iran: Karaj | collected 2018-10 | reverse complement strand
TAATGTTGGCATCCAACTGTTTTGAAACATTACTGGTAACATAATTAATACCTCCTAGTTATATTTTAGTTAAACATTTTGTTCTTTGAACATTGAACATCGAGTATTGAATATTGTTCGTTACTTTTTGTCCTTCGTTCACTAAAAGTAATACAACTATTGTGCCAGCTGGTGTTACCCTGACAGATTGGGCCAATGTGTCATAAAAGGCGGCAGAACGGCTTCTTTTGTGCCTCTGTTAGTTCTTTACGGCAGGCTTTCTGCGACGTTCGGTACGGCGACCTATCATGTAGCTAGACACAAGTATGGCAGAGAAACAGTCCAAGAAAAAGAATGATATTCCACAATAGCACCGATTAACAGAGGAATCATTATTAGCATCAATAATGACGTAAGAATGACCAGTGCACTTGCATCCTTATATCATTAATATTAATAAGGTATATGGCATTGTTGATTGTTTTCTACTGCTGCTTCAGTTTCAGTATAGCCTGACGAACGGTAGGAGCAAGGGCGGGAATATTATGCTGTTTCTCGTATTCCTCCAGCTTGCTCAGCTTTTGTGCGTTCTTGTATTTCTGCTTAAGTTCATTCTTTTTGTCTTTCCACTCTACCTTATTTATATAGGCATGGTCAACGGCATAGGTCTCAATGATGAATTTTACGTGGCCCTTCTTGTCGTTAAACTCCCAGTGGTCAGACTTCATGACAAAGTTGCTCACATCATAGTCTTTACCGTCATCGCCGATATAGATCAGGGAGTACTGATACTGGTAGCCCTTCTCTTGGCGAAGCTTCAGTTGTTTCGTCTGTCCTTTTGCCTCGTTGACATACATCTGCACCTTGCCTGCATCAAGAGTTAAGTGCGACTGACCGTTCGAGATTATGCAGTTTCCAACTAAACCCTTCGGGTTAGAGAATACCTTATGGTTAGGACTGTTCTCGGTAGCTGTAATGTAATATTTATCTTTCAGGTATTTATCCGACAAACCACCTGTTTGCACCAATCCGGCACGAAGGCGTTGCGCCCTGGCACCCCAATTGACAGCCACACCTAACTTCGGGGCATATTCTGCACAAGCATGGTAGTAGCTGCCGTGCTCCCTTTTCTTCTTCTGCGGGTCGTAGGCATTAGGCATAATGCCCGTCAGGAAGTAACAGAGCGAGTCGTTGCGATATACATAGACACGATAGTAAGTCTCGACATAGATATACTGTTTGGGCGTAATGGTTACCTCTCCAATGGAATAATCCTGATTCTCCATCACAACGCGTCCGTTCTTTATCGTTGCAGCACTAATAGTCAGTGGCTTATAGGCCACATGGGTAACGACTACCTTCTGTGCACCTGCCATATCGAAAAATCCATCCAGATTAGTGGTACCTATCATAACACCATCTTCGGTAAGGATACTGGCCAAGGGAATACCCATCCCTTCGTCGTCCACAACCTGAACCTTCTGTGCCTTAACACCTATTGCAGCCGTCAGAAAAGCAACCGCTACCAATAATATTTTTCTCATAATTATATATTATAATGTCTAACATCTAATGCCTAAAGTCCAAGGTCTAACATAGACTTTCCGCTGCAAAGATACACGTTTTTCTTAATTTTAAGAATCAAATTGGAAAAATTATTATTTAACTTACATTCTGTTGCTAATTAAGTTTAAAAAACAAGGTATGTCACCTTTGATTCATCGAGATAGGCTGAACGAGTTGTTCCCCTTATCTCCACGACTCATTCAGATAATCCCTTACCCCCCTAAAGGATTATCCGAACAACTCGTTAACCCTATCCGAACAAGTCATTAAGGCTATCTGAATCAAAGTAACCCGTTTTTCGTTCTTGGCAGCAAGGGATATCGAGATAGGCAACTGCCATCTGATAGCTATTCGATAGATTGGAATTTGTAAGCGAATGCATATATAAATAAAATGAAGTTTTTGCCAGATAATGCAATGATTAAAATAAAAAGATGTATCTTTGTTCCCATGAAAACATCTCGTAATTCGTAATTTGGTGCCATTGAAAGAGGCCGATGTCGAGCTAAAGCGCATCAATATATTGTAACCCAACCTAACAAGACGAATCCTATACATTAACAAATATGAGAAAGAACGCATTATCCTTTTCCCTCGGTCTCTTCCTGGCCGTCGGAACGTCGGCCGATGAATGGAAGGCCAGTGAGTGGCCCGTACTGCGCCATTACGACAGCTGCCACCTGCACGAAATTGCCCTGCCGCTTGGTGGCATCGGCACAGGAACTGTGTCTCTGGGTGGCCGCGGCGAACTGCGCGACTGGGAAATCATGAACGTACCTGGCAAGGGGTTCAGCACCGTGACGAGGAGCAACAACACGCCCTTCGTTACCATCTATGTAAAACCTCAGGGCGAGGCCTCGGTAACCTCCATGCTGGCAGGCCCGCTCTACGATGATGAATATCTGAACTGCGAGGGGCGACCAGCCAACAACTTTGGCATGCCCAGGTTCGAGGAGGCGTCGTTCGATGCCGCCTACCCCTTCGGACAGGTAAACCTGCGAGACAGTGCCATACCCGTTACCGTGCGCATAAAGGGATTCAACCCCCTCATCCCCTGTAACACAGACGACAGCAGCCTGCCCGTAGCCATTCTGACCTACGAAGTAACCAATACCGGCAGTAAAACGGCCGAGGTATCGGTATGCGCCTCGCTGCGCAACTTCATCGGACAGGACGGCACGCGCTATAACACGAACGGCAGCGAATACTTCCCCTATGGGGCCAAGCAGAACAAGAACCTGTTCCGCGAGCAGGACGGGTTGAAGGGCATCTTCTACTATAGCGACGGCGTGGAGAAAGACGACCAGGCATGGGGTACCATGGCCCTGACAACAGATGCCGCAGGCCAGGTTACATACCGCACCTGCTCGAAGCCTAACCACTGGGAGAATGCCATACTGAACTTCTGGGACGACTTCAGCGCCGACGGGCTTCTCACACAGAAGGAGTGGCCGCTGGAGAACGACCCCCTGGCCTCACTGGCTGCAAAGAAGAGTATTGCTCCGGGCAAGAGCGAGACGTTCAATTTCTACCTGACGTGGAACTTCCCCAACCGCAAAGCATGGTCGCCCACGGTGGTGGGCAACTATTACAGCCAGCTCTACGAGGATGCCTGGGACGCGGCCCGGAAGATTGTGCCGCGCATCCCGCAGCTGGAAAAGGAGACAAAGCGCTTCGTCAACACATTCCTGCAGAGCAGCTATCCCGATGTGGTGAAGGAGGCAGCCCTCTTCAACCTCTCCGTCCTGCGCTCGCAGACCGTGTTCCGCCTGCCCAGCGGACACCTGATGGGATGGGAGGGTACGCGCGACCACGTTGGGTCGTGCCAAGGCTCATGCACCCACGTCTGGAACTACGAGGTCGCCACGCCCCTCCTCTTCGGCGACCTGGCTCGCACCATGCGCGACGTAGAGTTCAACTATGCCCTGCGCCAGGACAACGGCCTGATGAACTTCCGCGCAGCCCTGCCGCTGAGCGAGGCCGCCAAGGGAAATGGAGCAGCCGCCGACGGGCAGATGGGCTGCATCATGAAGTTCTACCGCGAATGGCAGCTATCGGGCGACGATGCGTTCCTGCGCCAGAACTGGGAACATGTAAAGAAGGCCCTGTCCTTTGCCTGGGTAGAAAAAGGATGGGACGGCAACCAGGACGGCGTGATGGAGGGTTCCCAGCACAACACGATGGACGTGAACTACTTCGGACCGAACCCGCAGATGCAGTTCTGGTATATGGGTGCCCTGCGCGCTGCCGAGGAAATGGCATTGACACTCAAGGACAAGGCCTTTGCCAGGAAATGCCGCACACTCTTCGAGAAGGGCAGTGCATGGAGCGATGCGAATCTCTTCAACGGAGAATACTACGAGCATAAGATAACAGACCCGCAGACATTCGAATTCCTGGACATGAACGACCCCAACACGAAGGTTCCCGACTTCCAGCTGGGACGCGGCTGTCTGGTGGACCAGCTGGTAGGACAATACATGGCACACATCTGCGGACTGGGCTATCTGGGCGACAAGGCTCACATACAGACCACCCTGCGCAGCATCATGAAGTATAACTTCCTGCCCGACTTCAGCCGCCACTTCAATAATATGCGCGCCTACGTATTAGGCAAGGAGGCAGGCCTGCTGATGGCCGCCTGGCCCAACGGACGGCTGGAGGTCCCCTTCCCCTATTTCCCCGAGTCGATGACGGGTTTCGAGTACTGCGCTGCCGTAGGTATGATATACGAAGGTATGGAGGCTGACGGTCTGAAGTGCATCCAGGCCATCCGAGACCGTTTCGACGGATCGAAACGCAGCCCCTTCAACGAACCGGAATGTGGTCACCACTATGCACGCTCCATGGCCAGCTGGGCCAGCATACTGGCCCTCAGCGGCTTCCACTATTCGGGTGTCCGGGGCACGATGTCCTTCACCGAGCGCCCGGGCCGCTATTTCTGGAGCAACGGCTATGCCTGGGGTACCTGTCAGGTGAAGTCGGGCGGCAGTTTCGACCTTACCGTGCTGCACGGCTCCCTCACCCTGAACAGCTTATCCATCGGCAGCACGACTCACAAGGCACGCGCCAAGGTCATCTCGCAGGGCGAGACCTGGAGCAAATGATTAGGTCGATTCACGCATCTTCAGTCACTATTGCGAGAAAAACATCCAAGACGTATGAAAATGTTGCTGACGTTAGGTTTTAAGATGACGAGAAAGGAACTTATTGACAAATTAGAGAGTGTTGGGAGGAAGGTGAAGGAGATTCGGAAGTACCTTTCTCGGAATGATGGTGAACAGGTGGCTCCTGTGGGATTTCCTTTACCTTTGGAATCGAGCATCCTTCAGATAGTTACATACCAATGACTGTTTCTGCACCTATTGTTGTATGTAAATACAGGGCCATCCAAGCCGAGGAAATACAAATCTGAGGTGATAAAGGTGGAGAGCTTTTTCCTGCCGAAGCCTCGTTATTAAATGGATGGCATGGTCGCGATGCCCGTCGTGCTTGAAGTAGTTATGCATCTGCAGGAGTTTCTTTTTCAACGAGGATGAGTATTGAAAAAAAGATAAGCGATGGAACTCAATAGTCTCATCGCTTATTTTTATTTTATGATGTCCAGTGCAAAGATACAAGTTTTTCTTTATTATAAGAATCAACTTGGATAATTTATTATTTAACTTACTTTCTGACGCTAAACAAATTGAAAAAACAAGGCATGTAAGGATTGCTGACAATCATGCCGTTAATAATCATGGGAAGTACAACGGGTAAGGTAACCAGGTCCTCGCGGTGGTCGGTGGTAACACCATAGCTGATGCCGTTGTCGTCCAAGTAGTAACGCATATAGCACAACGGGCTCGTCTGTCACGCTGGTCGATGGGTAGTTGAGTTACAGGCCATTCGGTTGCTCAGTGTCGTAATATACGGTTCCAACTCGGTGGAAGGCGTCGGCGCTTGTGCCCATGCTCATTGTACCACTGCACACAGCAATACTAAAACGTAAAATAAAGAATTCCTTTTCATAATCTGTTTTTATTAGAAAAAGTAGTAGAGTTCGTAGCCATCAGCCTTCTTCTAAAGCCACTGCGGGCCAGCTGTAGTCCTGATAGAAACGAATCTTCATGTCGTGCTGGCGGACATACCATTGTAGTTGTTCCTTGCGAGCAGCCTCACGCACTTCCTGGTTGCCGTTCATGTTCTGAAAGACATCGAAGTGCTTACCAAAGATGCGCTTGGCACTGGTCTCATTTTCTGACCCATCAACCGTCTGTTCAAACACCGTCACCACGAGTTTGCTATCCTTCTGCTGAATGGTCATGCAGCCGGAATGATTGCCTCCCGACACCGTCTTCAGCGTATCGCCGGCTACGTTGTACCAGTACACCCAGTTGTCGCACCAGACAAGCGTGTTGTCACCTTTCTCCTCCTCTGCCACAATCAGCAGCGTGGGGATGCACACCTGTCCCTGCAGATAGCGTGTGCCAATCTCTTTCACCAAATAGTCACTCATCGCAAGGCGCAGAGCCTGTTCTTTGCGACTGATGGCGATATGGCGGATGCAGTCCTTCTTATGGTCGTCAAAATCGGATATCAGCCACCGTCCGTCCACCTTTTCCATATATAGCTTGTGTTCTTCGATGTCGCTGCTCTCGTCGAACGAACCGTCCTCCCACTTCTGCCGAACCTTGACGGTCGCTACAGCATGAGCATCATCCGTCAGCTGCACCCCCACTACCTCGTAGTCGGCTATCGAGCCGCCATTACCCGTCACAAAGTAGTACAGCCACTCATGATCCATCGCCTCATGTTCTGGCAGACGATTGAACATCGTGTCCAACACGGCATAGAAGTCTGACGTCATAAAAGCCTTCGACTCCTCCTGCAGTTCATGGTCAGGAATAAACTGACACAACTCTGCAGCCCGTTCCTGCAACTGCTTTTCCTTGTTTCCACAGGCAGCCAACAACATCGCTGCCAAAATGATTGTCATAATCTGTTTCATCGTCTCTTCGTTTTGTTTTTGTGATATTATCTCACCTACTTCCATCTTACATCTTCCATCATACATCCTCCGCTACTTTCAGGTAATTCCCACCTTCTTCTTCCAACTGAGAGTACATCTTACTTCTTACATCAGCCATCTTACATCCTCTGTCTTGCAGCCAGATGTGATTAAGCGTGAAAGCAAGTGATTCCAACGTCTGCTCTCTGACTTTAGGTTTCAACTCACATTCCCAGATGGTGATGCAATGCCAACCCATTGCCGCCAGTTTCCGCTGCTCCTCCTTGTCCCGCTCCATGTTCCTCCGAATCTTCGCTACCCAGAATTCCCTGTTCGTCTTCGGAATCTTACAGCACTCCGAATCCTCAATCGTAAATTGTAAATGGTCAAATGGCAAATGGATGTGGTGTCCGTGCCAGAAGCACCCGTTCACAAAGATACACGTACGGTATTTCCTCAGCACCAGGTCCGGATGCCCAGGCAGCCGCTTATAGTTTAAACGATATCGGAATCCTCTACTCCACAACCCACGCCGCACAATCATCTCAGGCTTCGTATCCTTACTGCGGATAGCAGCCATGTTTGAATGTCGTTGTTGTGGAGTCAGGCGGTCCATAGGGATATATCTTACTCGAATTTCTACTGCAAAGATAAGGATTATTCTAACATAGACTTTTGTCTGTCGAAGAAAAAGTGATTCACACCTCAACAAATGTTCTTGATTCCATTCTGTATGATATGGAAAACTGATAGGATATCAGATAAATGGGGATCAGCAAGTGCAGACTCACGGGGCTGGAAATTATTGAATATTCGCAAAACAGGTAACACCTAACTTAAGATAGTGATTGTACCGACAACCATCGGTGATGACAGCGTGTTACCTGTTTGCCTAACAGGTAACTAACAGGTAACACACAGGTAACATCAGAAAATTATGATTTCGAGATTATGATGAGTTACCTGTTAGTGAGGTGTTAGTTACCTGTTGCGACAACAGGTAACATCGCATGAGAACGATAACCATCGGATCTTGTAGCCATTTAGGGTATATGTTAGGTTATTTTTCTTAGAACCATCTTCGGAAAAGAAGAGAAAAAGGAATTATCATTACAAAATCAGAAAACCACTTAACAAGCCGTTATTTACTGCTTAACCATGAAAAACTTACTCCCACGTTAGGCAATTTTTACTGCCTAGTGTGGAAGGAAAAAGGCCCCTCTCCGACTCCCCCAAAGGGGAGAGAACTAAAGGAATAAGAATAATCTTTACATTTCCGAAAGTGTCTTAAAATACCCTCATTTGCAGGTATTAATAGAAACAAGTGCTACTATTAATAGAAAAATTTGTTAGTATTAATAGTAGCAAAAGAAGTGCTTAATACGCTTTGTCAGAAGCCAATCATTGGATAGAGAAAAAATAAGACGTTAAAAATAATGATTGAATGATTGGGGATATGAGACCTTTCTCCGACCGATTTTATCACTTTTAACACTTAAAAGGGACGCATATTCAAAAATATAAGATACCTTTGTGGTCGTAAAAAATTTCCCAACTGAGGATGAAACGACTCCTGCCCATACTGATAGTATTCACGATAGCCTTAACAGGTTATTGGGGCGATACTATGACGATCGAAGTTAATACTTCGGAGGAGATTACGGTTTCCGACAAAGGGAAGGAATATTCTATTACCGACACACAGCATGAGCGACACAGCGAGGCGACATTAAACGATTCAAGAAGCATCTTCCGCCTGTGTAACATACGGCCGCAACGTCTCTTGCCAACACAGAACTCTAATTCCGGCAAGAATATAGCGAGGTTACTTGCTTTTCGGCGGTCTCAATCCAAACATTTATCTTTTCTATACAATGGACGGCGAAGGCTGGAAACAGCTCCGTTCCAATCTGCGGCCTCACGTGATTATTATGTGCTTGCGCTGAGGCATATTCTTTGTTAGCAACGGAGATTAATTAGGTGAATAGCGATTGAGTATTACATTATCCGTTTATTAACAAGAATTATTTTATCATGTCAAATATCAAGAACTTGGAGATGGCCGAGGCTGTCTCCTCTAAGAGTTATATCAGTAGCAAGAATTCGTTTTTCGGGCTCTGCCAGAAGACCATATACAAGCCCACAGGCAGCATTGTCAGGGCGCTAACACAAGAATATTCTTCCGATGAAGGTGAACGGTTAGAGAAATTACTATCCATACCCCTTGAGAAGTTGGAAGCAGAACTGGCGTGGAAAAGTAAGCCGGCGACCACAACTACAGGCAACTACCAATTGCAAGCCTGTGTGAGCGATGACCATCAGTTTTGTGCCGTGCAGCTGTTCCGCTTTTTCGACCTGATGTATCATCCATTGGGCGAACCATGCTTTTATGAGGGGAAGGAAGCTGAAACGATTTCCAAATTAATCTGTTAATCATGATTTCGTACATATTATATACAGTTATTGGGGGCATACTTGTCCTTGTGGGTGCCGACAAGCTAACGGACGGAGCTGTGGGCTTAGCTGAAAGACTTGGAATATCAGAGATGGTTATCGGTCTTACGATAGTGGCTTTTGGCACATCTCTCCCAGAATTTATCGTTAGCTTGCTGGCAAGTGTCTCCAACGACAACTCTGCTACAGCACTCAGTGTGAGCAACATTGTAGGAAGCAACCTTTTCAATGTCTTGATTATAGCAGGATTCTCAGCTGCCATTTGCCCTATCAAAATAGCCAAAAGCACAGTGCAGAAAGACATTCCCTTGTGCCTATTGGCCAGTATCGTCTTAACGGTCTTAGCCATTGATACAATATTTTCCGGCTACGAGGCTAATATGTTAACCCAAGGTGATGGTATAGTACTACTGGGCTTCTTCGCCGTTTTCCTTGCATATTCATTCAGCCTGGCCAAGCAGGAAGTATCCGTCAACCAGACGAGCCAAATGTCTGCAACCCGCATTTCGATTTTTCTTGTACTGGGACTTGGCGCACTGATAGGTGGCGGAGAGCTATTTGTTGAAGGCGCTTGTGGAATCGCGAGGACAGCAGGCGTAAGCGAAGCGGCCATTGGCCTGACACTCGTTGCTGGCGGTACCAGCCTGCCTGAACTGGCCACAAGCGTTGTGGCAGCCCACAAAAAGCAGAGCGCCTTGGCTATTGGAAATGTTATAGGCAGCAATATCTTCAACATCTTCTTTATTCTGGGTGTTTGTGCTACCGTTAAACCTCTTCCAGTTACAGGACTCACCATTGTAGATTTTGGCATGCTCTTATTCAGTGCCATGCTATTTTGGATGTTCTCATGCAGTAGCCGCAAAATATCACGCAAAGAGGGAATCGTTATGGTATTGGAATACGGATTATATCTGGGTTGGCTAATCGTCAACATGAATAATTGAATTACAGTCTTTTACGAGCAATTTTGGGAGTCAACGGTTTTGAATTTGTATCTTTGCAGCCTAATTCAACAGGCTACAATGAATCAAGGTCAATACGTTTTCTCTCAACTGGTCAGTCATTTGGACAGAAAC
>JAEEGL016977761.1_pt1 | contig 10066 bp, 9 predicted proteins | sample 9134231 | NCBI WGS metagenome assembly JAEEGL01 (sample SAMN16246548, study PRJNA631951) | gut metagenome | biome: gut microbiome; feature: rumen; material: fiber-attached | host: Bos | place: Iran: Karaj | collected 2018-10 | reverse complement strand
GGGCGTCTCCCTCGTAAAGACGACCGCTTCGCCGCACAGCAGCCCCAGCTTGGTCCCGCCGATGCTGAACGCGTCCGAAAGCGCCGCAAGATCGGAAAGCGAAAGCTCGTTTTCGGGACAGCCCAAGGCGTAGCCGAGCCGTGCGCCGTCGATATAGAGCTTCATATCGTATTGATCGCACAGCGCGCGGACGCGCTGCATCTGCGCTTTCGTATAGAGTGTGCCGTACTCGGTCGGATGCGTGAGATACACGAGCCCGGGGCGCACCATATGCTCGTGCGTGGCGTCGGCATAGAATTCTTTGAGATACGTTCCGAGCGCGTCGACATCCAGGACGCCGTCGTTTTCGGGCAGCGCGATCACCTTGTGACCGGTAAACTCGATCGCGCCCGCCTCATGCACGTTGATGTGTCCGGTTCTTGCCGTGAGTACGCCCTCGTACGGCGCCGACAGCAGATCGATCACGATCATGTTGGTCTGCGTGCCGCCGACCAGAAACGTCACCGCCGAAACCGGTATGCCGATCGCCGCCTGAATCTTTTCGGCGGCGCGCGCGGTGTACGGATCGCAGCCGTAACCGCTCATCTGTTCCATATTGGTATGTAAGAGCGCATCTAAAACCTTCGGGTGCGCGCCTTCGGTGTAGTCGCATTCAAACGTCCGCATCGGTCTGCTCCTTTCCTTCCCGCAAGAGGTTCCGTAGGATCTCATCGAGCTCCGGCAGCACGGTCTGCACCGCAACCATCCTGCCATCCCTGATGAAGCAATGCTTGGAGCCCGCGAGCGTGCACACGGTCCCCTGCGTGAGATTGCGAACCGTATAGCCGAGCTCCAGAAGCTTGCCGTTGTAGCGCGAAACGCGCACGTCGACCGCAAATTCCTCCGCAAAGCGCACCGGCCTTTTGTATGTGAGCTCGATGCCGATGACCGGCACGGTGACGCCCTGCGCCTCGATCGTTTCGTAACCGAAGCCGAGCGCCTTCATAAACGCAACGCGCGCCTCCTCCATCCATTTGACGTAGTTTGCATGATGAATGACGCCCATCTGATCGGTTTCGTGATACTGCGCCGTGCGCACATACGGTTCCATCGGTCCGCTCCTTCGACTTGTTTGTACTGTTGTATCACATTCCGTCCGAAAAAGCAACAGCACCTCGGAAAAAGCCCGAATCTTCGGGGAATTTCCCTTGACTTTTCCCGAAAAAGCCGTTATCATGATTGCCTGCGAGGTGAACGGATATGAAACAGAGCACAGATCAAAAAGCAAAGAGCAAACAAAGCATTATCGGCTATTGCAAGAAGGTCGGCTGGAAGGGCATCGGCCGCGATTTCCTATACGATATTCTCGGCAGCATTCTGTATGCGGCGGGCATCTATACCTTTGCCGCAACCGCAAACTTCGCCCCGGGCGGCATCACCGGCGTCGCCATGATCATCAACCATTACTTTCCGTTTCTGCGCATCGGTCTTCTATCGCTGATTATCAACGTGCCGGTTGCGATCATCTGTTATCGGCTTTTGGGTCGCGTGTTCTTCCTTAAGTCCGTCAAAAGCATGCTGATCTCGGCGCTCTTTCTGGACGTCGTGTTCCCGCTGTTCCCGCAGTATGACGGTGCGAACAATCCGCTGCTTGCCGCGCTGTTCGCAGGCGCTCTGTCCGGCATCGGTCTTGCGCTGATCTACATGCCCGGCTCGTCGACCGGCGGCACGGATTTCGTCATTATGTCCATCCGCAAAAAGAAGCCGCATTTGTCGATCGGGACGATCTCGATGATTGTCGACGGCTCGGTCATTCTCGTCGGCGGCGTCGTGTTCGGCAATATCAACGCGGTGCTCTACGGCGTTCTGATGACAATTGTCAGCACCACCGTCATCGACAAGGTCATGTACGGCTCCGGCACGCGGCGCATGCTGCTGGTCATCAGCGACAAGGCGGCGGATGTTGCAAACGCGATCATGGAAGAAACCGAACGCGGCGCGACGCTTGCCGATGTGCGCGGCGCATACACCGGTCGGCAGCATCAGATGATGATGTGCGTCTGCTCAAAGGTCGAGGTCTTTACTGCGCGGCGCATCATCAACCGCATCGACCCCAACGCGATCGTGATGCTCACTACTGTCGACGAGGCGTACGGCGAAGGCTTTATGGAATCGGACGCGGATTGACAGGCTGCCGTGTCAGACCGTTTGCAGCGCCGTGCTTGACAACGCGGCGCTGTTCTGATATGATAACAAAAAACACAGGAGGCAAACGAGCGCATGCGCAACTGATCCGTCTTTTTTTGAGCAGCGAAACCCGATTCGATCGGGCGGATTGACGTTGCCGAAAAGCGGATCGCCCTCCTTTTTCATAACCGTTTCATACGGTTTTTGGGTCGTTCCCTGCTTTCGGCAAGGAGCGATTTTTGTTTTTCAGGAGGAATACCATGGACATACAAACCGAACGATTGACCATTTGTGAATTCACCCCCGATATGGCGGAAGCGGTGCATCTGAACTCTCTTGACGAGGACAACCGCCGCTTTGTGCCCGACGAGGTCTTTGAAACAGTCGAGGACGCCGCGGAGACGGTCGACTTTCTGATGTCGCAGTACGGCGGCACGAAGGGACCTTTGGTTTACCCCGTACTTACAAAGGACGGCGCAAACATCGGCTATGTGCAGGCGGTGCCGCTCGATGACGGCGTGTGGGAACTCGGCTATCACATCGCAAAGGCGTACACGAAACAGGGCTATGCAAGCGAGGCGGTCAAGGCGTTTCTGCCGGTCATCATGGACCGGCTGCACCTTGAAAGCATGCTCGGCGTGTGCCTTGCGGACAATTTCGCGTCGCGGAGGGTCATGGAAAAATGCGGCTTTGTGAAGCGCTTCGAGGGCGTAGGACCGTATCAGGGGGCAGAGCGGCCGATCTGCCGCTATACCTTTACGAGAACATAAGAAACAGGTGATTGTTACGATACAAGTCAGAAATTGTACCATTGTGATTGACCGCGATCAGAAGACGGTCGTCGAAAACTTTTCCTTTACGGTCCCGCGCGGCAAAAAGGCGGCGCTGATCGGCGAGGAGGGCAACGGCAAATCCACGCTTTTGAAGTGGCTTTATGATCCCGCGCTCGTCGAGGGCTATGCGACCGTGTCCGGTGACGCTTACATTGACGGCACCGTCGGGTATCTGCCGCAGGAAATTCCGAAGGCTGAAAAGACACTGTCCGTTTCCGAGTATCTTGCGCTGCACTGCGGCGAACACATTGAGCCGAAGATGCTTTCCCGCGCGATGAAGGATGTGAACCTTCCCTACGACTTAGCGTTTTCCGATCAGACGATGGAAACGCTGTCCGGCGGCGAGCGTGTAAAGCTTGCGCTGTGCACACTGCTCATGAACGACTGCGACGTGCTGCTCTTGGACGAACCGAGCAACGATCTCGATCTTTCGACGCTTTTGTGGCTCGAATCGTTTTTGCAGTCGGTGAAAAAGACCGTGCTGTTCATCTCGCACGACGAGATGCTTTTGTCGCGCACGGCGCAGATGGTGCTGCATCTGGAATTGGTACGGCGCAAGAAGATTCCGCGCGCGGTTGCAGCGAACATTCCGTACGAGACATACATGCAGCGGCGCGAGGCGGCGTTTGCACATCAAGCCCAGGTCGCGCAGTTCGAACAGAAGGCGTTCAAGGAAAAGAAGGAACGCTACCTTACGATCTACAACGCGGTCGATCATGCGCAGACGGCGCTCTCGCGGCAAGCGCCTTCGGAGGGACGGCTGCTCAAAAAGAAGATGCACACCGTGCTCTCGATCGGCAAGCGGCTTGAAAAGGAACAGGAAAATCTCACCGAAGCACCGGAGGCGGAATGGGCGATCCTTCCGAAGTGGCTCGGCGGCGAAGTCAAGAGCGGCAAAACGGTCCTGCAATACGGTCCCTCCCCGCTGTTTGTCGGCGACCGGCTGCTTGCGGAAAACGTGCAGCTGCGCATTTCGGGACCGGAACGCGTCTGCATCGTCGGCGACAACGGCTGCGGCAAATCGACGCTGCTGAAAATTCTCAAGGACGAAATCGCCGCACGCGGCTATCATACATTTTACATGCCGCAGGTCTACGCGGACGTGCTGCCGCTCGATCGGCTCCCGGCGGAATACCTTGCGCCCGACGGCGACAAGGAGTCGGTGACCGAGGCGCGGATCTTCCTCGGCAGCATGAAGTACACGACCGATGAGATGTCACACCCGATTCGCGCACTTTCGGGCGGACAGCAGGCGAAGCTGCTGCTGTTGAAGGCGATCCTGGACCGCGTCGACGTGCTGGTGCTCGACGAGCCGACGCGAAACTTAAGTCCGCTGTCTGCGCCTGCGGTGCGCACGCTTTTACGGGACTTTTCCGGTGCGATCCTTATGGTGACGCACGACCGCAAGCTGATCGAAGAAGCCGCAACGCGCGTGCTGCAGTTCACGCCGGAGGGGCTCAGACCGTTTCGGCTGTAACTATCCGAGCAGAATATCCAAAAGTGTCATCAAAAAGAAGCCGCCTGCCATGCACAGCAGTCCTTTGAGGCGCCTGCCGCGCCGAAGCGTCTGCGGAAGCAGTTCGAACCCCACGACATACGCCATCGCACCGGCGGCAAAGCTCAAAAGGAGCGGCAGCACGGGCACGGCAAACCGCGCAAGCAGAATCGTCAACGCGCCTGCGACCGGCTCGGACGCGCCGGAGAGCACCCCGCAGAAGAACGCGAGGCGCTTCCCCATCCCCTGCGCATGCAGCGGCATCGAAATGATAGCGCCTTCGGGAAGATTCTGCAGCGCAATGCCAAGCGCCAGCGCAAACGCGCCTGCCGCCGTGACGGTTGTATTGCCGGACAGAAGCGCTGCGTACGCCGCGCCGACCGCCATGCCTTCCGGTACGTTATGAAGACAGACCGAGAGCACAAGCATGCGCGTCGCATGATTGACGCCGCCCGCGGTTTCGATACGAAGGGTCACGCGGTCCCACAGCGCCAACAGCAACATGCCCGCAAGAAACCCGCAGGATACGGTGAGAACTGCCGGACTGCCGTTTCGTTCCGCCTCCGCAAGGGCGGGCAGCAGCAGGCTGAACACACTCGCCGCAACCATCACGCCCGCCGCCGCGTCGTTCAGCAACAGCGAAAGCGTTTCGGATGCATTCCTGCGCACGCACCAGACACCCGCCGCGCCGAGCGAAGTGCCGAAAAACGGCAACAGCAGTCCCTTGATTGCCTCCGTGATCATCCGTCCGCCCTCCTTGCATTCCCTGTATCGTATGAAAACGCGATGCGATCGGTGACGCGGGCTGCAGTCTTTGTTTGCCGTAAGCAGTCTGCCGCCTTTACGACGGTCTGAAATGAGCACAAGTTTTGTGCCGGTTTCTCTTGACATCATTTGCGCATGGGGGTATACTGAAATCGGGAACGGGCACAAGCCCTTCCGCTTCGAAAACACGCAAGGCGGCGTCAATCCGTCCAATTTCAAGTACAGAAAGGAATACGAGTATGGGCAAGTTTGAAGTCAAAGAAGTCAAATCCGGCATCAAGTTCAATCTGAAAGCAGGAAACGGCGAGATCATTGCAACGAGCGAGATCTACACCACCGAAAGTGCCTGCCTGAACGGCATCGAGAGCGTCAGAAAGTGCGCCGCGGGCGAGATCGAAGACCAGACGGTGGAACCCGTAGCCGCCAAGAAGCATCCGAAGTTTGAGGTTTACAAGGACAAGGCGGGCGAATTCCGCTTCCGTCTCAAAGCGAAGAACGGCGAAATCATCGCGGTTTCCGAGAGCTACAAGGCAAAGGCAAGCTGCCTTAAGGGCATCGAGAGCGTCAAGAAGAACGCGCCCGAATCTCCCGTCGTCAAGGTCGAAGCGTAAACGCATTGCAAGCGACAGCCCCGCATTTCTGCGAGGCTGTTTTTTTGTCGACAGAACGACAAAAAACACTTGTACCGACATGCCGTGCTTGCTATAATAGGAAAAGAGTGAATGCGCTGCCCGCAAGGGCAAGAAAGAAATCCATGGAGAAACGCCGTTCTGCACGGATGGCGTCTGCTATCTGCCGTAACATTGATTCGTCGATCCGATTTCGTTTTGTTTCTTTCGATCACCGTGAGATGCCTGCGCATGCGGGCAAGAAAGGATGTACCTCTATGAAAAGAAAGCTTGCTGCCCTGATTCTGTGCCTGCTGATGGTGCTGACAATCCTCCCGACCGCGGCACTTGCGGAAGAAGCAACCGCGCGCACGACGCCGGATTTGTCGTTTGATACCACGACGATCTACGGCGACCCAATCAGCAGCGATATCATTAAGAATTTTGATCTTGTATTCGTCAATTTCTGGGCGGAATGGTGCTCGCCCTGCGTCGGCGAGCTGCCCAGTCTGGAGAAACTGCATCAGGAGTATCCGAACGTCCTGTTCCTCGGTGTCTGGATCGGCGATTCTCTGGACAATGCGAAGCAAACGCTGTCGGATGCGGGCGTCACTTATCCGGTCATTGAGCCGAGCGGCACGCTTTGGAGTTATCTGTCCGGCATGCAGTGCATTCCCGTCTCGTTTTTCTTCAACAGCGACGGCATGCAGGTCGGCGAAGACATCTATGTAGGCAGTAACTCCTATTACGGTTGGAAGGAAATCATCGAAGACTTGCTGCCGGAGGAAGAGCCGCTTCCCGAAGAGGAATTTGACGGCACGATCGAATGGAATCCGCAGGATATCCAGTACAAGGGCAATACTCCGTATCGAATCTTTGACGCAGCCAATTTCATCTGCACGCCGCGCTTCACCGTCAAGGACAGCGGGGGCAATGCGGTCGATCCGTCGAATTACGATTATGAATTCCGGTATAACAACATGCCCGGCACGGCATACCTGTTCGTCACGATGAAAGGCGCATACAGCGGCTTGCTGAAGGGCTGGTTCAAAATCTATCTGCCGGCGTCCGAATGGCTGACGGTTGAAAACGTCGCAGACGGCGTCCTTCTGAACTGGGCGCCCGTTACGGGTGCGGCAGGTTACGTCATCTATCGCCGCGCATGGAGCACCACGACCAACGGCTGGACGAGCTTCGAGCGTTGGTGGAACGTTACCGGAACATCCTGGACAGACGGCACGGACAATCATGACGTCTATGCAGGTTCGCGCTATCAATACGGCGTCAAGGCATATTTCTCTCGTCGCTACGACCCGATTGCGAAAGAGGAAATCGGCGGCAACGTCAATGAAAACTCCGGGAATTACAACCTCGGTGTTGTTTCCGATCTGAAGACGACGGTCCGTATCACGACCCGCAAGCTGGAATCTGTCGAGGGCGGCGACAGGCAGATTACGCTGAGATGGAGCCGTTCAAAGGTTTTCTCCGGCTATCAGGTACAGATAGCAACCGATGCGAATTTCAAAAATAATCTGATGCAGGCGAAGATCGACGACTGGAAGACCGGCGCAAAAACGTTCAAGAACCTTCCGAACGGTACGGTTTACTATGCGCGTGTACGTTCCTATCACATCTTTGAGGGTATGACGTACTACGGGCAGTGGTCGAATGTTCTGAGTGTCAAGATCGGTTCCAATCAGACGGTCGAGCCGTCGCCGACGGTATACCGTGCGTTGCTGATCGGACAAAACAATTACAACGACAGCCCGCTGCGCGGCTGCATCAACGACATGAACGCCATTGCGGGTTCGCTCAAAGGACTTGCCAACAGCTTCAAAACCACGACCATAGAGGACGCCTCCAGAGCGCAGATTCTGAACGGCATCGAGACCGTGTTTGCCGGCGCAACCGACGATGACGTTTCCCTGTTCCACTACTCCGGCCACGGCGTCTATTACAGCACAGATACGTCGGACCCGTATTTCCAGAAGTTTCAGGGCGCACTGTGCACGATCGACGGCAACTACATTTACCTGTCGGAGCTTGCGGATGCGCTGTCGAAGGTCAAGGGCAAGGTCATCGTAATACTCGACAGCTGCCACAGCGGCGCGGCGATCGGCAGATCCACCGAGAGCGAGCTTGACGCATTCAATGCCGCCGCGATCGAAGCCTTTATGAATGCTTCCCACGGCGATGACGGTGCAAAATGGCAGGACTTCAACAATTCGAAGTTCATCGTCATTACCGCAGCATCCTATACGCAGTCCTCGTATGACGGCCGGTTTGACGGCTCCGGATACGATCAGGGAGCGTTCTCCGCGGCGTTTGTCAAGGGACTCGGCTGCAAGTATCCGGACGGGGCATTCACCGGTTCGATGCCCGCCGATACCAACGGCGACAGAAACCTGACGCTCGGGGAGATCTTCCAATACACCTCCGATACGGCGTACAACTGGACCGGTTCGCAGCGTGCGCAGTGCTACGGAACCGACAGCGAAGTCCTCTTTATGAGATAACAGATCCGATTTCCAAACGCCCCGCGGTTCCTTTCCGCGGGGTTCTTTTTATGTCGGAATCATGACGGAAAATCGGTGATTTTGGAACCGAATTGTAACCCCGTTATGAATAATCGGATATTTTGAAAACACATTATAAAGAAACATCGAAAACCGGCACAAGCGTTTTTTTCTGTGGTACGATACCTCGCACAGGAGGTGGATTTGCATGATCGGCAGAAGAATATCGCTTGCGTTGCTGGCATCGGCATGTCTGTTTGCTGCGCTTTTTCCGAACGCTGCCGTTGCGGAAAGCGACGTAAAGCCGATCGAAACGCAGGCCGCCGAACCCGTTATCCTCCAGACCGAGCAAGAGCCTCTCGGGGATGAAACACTGCTTTCGCAGATTGCCGATACCTACAAGCGCGTCAAAAAGAAAGCAAGGGTCAAATCCTTCAAAGGCAAGTGCGGCAGATATGTCAATCTGCAGCTCGTAGCGCTCGGCATCAATGAGAAGTACATCGGATGCAACGGCAACCGCGAATATGACGTCTATTGCCGGATGGAGCAGAGCTCCGGCGGTTTCTCGATCCGTGCATACGGCGCAAAGAAGTATACGCTTGAACAGGCATTGCTGGCGATCGAAAACGAGGACCCTCATGCGCGCAACATTCTGATCGGCTTTCAAAAGGGCACGAGCAAGGCGGGCAAACGATACGGACACACGCTGTTCATTCACGGCATCGAGGACGGCATGGTCTATTTCTCCGACAGTTTTTCGCAGACCGTGGACGACATTCGCTATAAGGAAGGCGAGCCGATCTTCTGCACGATCGAACGGTTCTGCGCACTCTATCAAAAATACCGTCTCGACGGTGTGATCTGGTTTACATAACCCTCCGGGGACACGAAACATACATGCAGTGAAAAGACGCCGAAAGGCGTCTTTTCGTCATGCTGTCCATAGTGGGACAGACCGTTTGCAGCGAAGATCGATTGCGCAATGCCGGTCGGAAGAAAAGGTGAAAATAACGCCTTTTCTTCTCGTTATTTCGCTGCAAACGGTCTTTGTTTTTTCGAAACAGAAAAGGCGCCTTACGGCGCCTTTCGGGATTTGATTGGATTACCGACCGAACTGGCAGTCGTTGTTGCCGGAGACGGTGGTCCACATCTCGAGCATGTTGATCGGGTCGTTGAAGTCCGCGATCCAGCCTTCACGCGCGAAGTCGAAGTTACCGGCCTTGCGCTCCTCAAGGAAGACGTTCCAATCCTGCTGCTGGATGCTGAGCTCGATGCCGATCTCCGCAAGGTCCTGCTGGATGGATTCCGCGATCTTGACGTGGCCGGAAGTGGTGTTGGTGAGGTAGACGATCTGGATCGGGGTCTCCGCGGTCAGCTTGCCGTCCTCGCCGAACTTGTAACCGGCTGCCTTCAGAAGCGTGCGGGCACGTTCAACGGTCGCTTCATGATCCTTGTTCGTTGCCTTCGCATCGAAGTAGCCTTCCTCTGCGGTCTTCTTGAAGATGCCGCCGTTGCCGTCTGCCATGCCGAGCGGGATGAACGCGTTTGCCGCAACCTGACCGGTCTGGCCGATGTTCTCGCAGATGTAGTCACGGTCGATGAGGATCGTGAACGCTTCACGCATGCAGGCTGCCTGTTCCGGCGTCTTGCCTTCGAAGATCTTGCTCTTGCAGTTGAACGCCG
>JAEEGL016520367.1_pt1 | contig 10066 bp, 9 predicted proteins | sample 9134231 | NCBI WGS metagenome assembly JAEEGL01 (sample SAMN16246548, study PRJNA631951) | gut metagenome | biome: gut microbiome; feature: rumen; material: fiber-attached | host: Bos | place: Iran: Karaj | collected 2018-10 | reverse complement strand
TCGGCATCCGCGGCGGAGCCGCCGTTGCCGCACACCATCACCATACCGTTTGCCTCGGCGCAGGCGAGCAGCAGCTCGTAGGCCGCTTCGATCTGCCCGCGGCAGGGGGCAAGCGCCGGGATTCGTGTAAACAGATCTTCAAAAATCTCGTCTTTCGTTTTCATGGCTTACTCCATCACAAGGGAGAGGGCGGCGATGTCGCCGAGGTGCTCGTCGAACGCGGCGGGCAAAATCTTACAGGCCTTTGCCGCGGCGGGCAGCGCCTCTTTTGAGATCACGTCGCGCACGATATCCTGAAACAGCGCCGTATCGCGGGTGTAGATGCTGCCGATCACGATGGCTTCGGGGTTCAGAATATCGATCAGGATCGAAAGGCCCTGCCCGAGGCGGATGGCGCTCACGTCGTATACCTCTTTGGCGACCTTATCGCCGTCTTTTGCCGCCTGCGCGATGCTCTGCGCGGTGAGCGTTTCCTGTTCGTCCAGTGAACTGAACTCTTTGTCTGTGAGAAGCTCGGCAAGCTTCACGATGCCGCCGCCGGAGCAGTATCCTTCAAACGAACCGGCCTTACCGTAGCCTTCGGGGCCGTTGGCGTTCAGCCTGATATGGCCCACTTCGCCCGCAAGGTCGCAGGCGCCGGTGTAGAGCCGGCCGTTCAATATCAGCCCGGCGCCCATGCCGGTGCCGAAGGTGAGAAAGATCATATTCTTAAAGCCTTTGCCCGCGCCGTATTTCCATTCCGCAAGGGCGCAGGCGTTGGCGTCGTTCTGCAGTACGCAGGGCGCGCCGAAGTGCTTTGAAAACAGCTCGGTGATATGTACGTCGTCCCAGCCCGGCAGGTTGGGAGGGGAGAGGATCACGCCGTTTTTGCTGTCCAGCGGGCCGCCGCAGCTTATGCCGATGCCGATGATGTCCGAAAACTGCGCGCCGTTGCGCTCCAGCAGGTCCTCCGCCGCGAACACAAGGTCGTCCAGCGCAGCCTGAACGCTGCCGTGAGGCGTGGCGATCCTGATCTTATCCACGATCACGTCGGTCACGTCTGCGGGCATTTCGCTCTTGCCCAGAACCACGGCGCACTTGGTGCCGCCGATGTCGATGCCAAGGGTATACTTCATAAAATCCATTCCTCCGTAAGCGGCAGAATGCCGCCGATATCCGTGATTTTTCCGCCCGTGAGTTCCAGCGGGCGGACGTTATGTTTTTTAAGAAAATCTTTTATCTTTTCGCCGTCCCGGTGAGCGGAAAGAGAGCCTGTAACCGCAAGCAAGTCCGGCGCGATCAGTCCTGAAGCACCGCCGAAAAAGCCGTAATGCGCTTCGCTTAAAAAGACGTCGCCGGGGGCGATCGGCAGCACTTCACGCCCGGTTTTGCGCAAAGCGTCGGCGATGCCGGTATCTTCGGTGATGAACGCGTTCGCCGTAACGAAGCACAGAGAACATTTCGCGTAGCCCTGCTTTACGTCCAGCAGCTGTTTGCCGCAGGTTTTGAAAAACGTGTGCAGCTGATGGTCCGCGTATAAAAATCTGCCCAGTACGAAATCCTCGCCCACGGCGAAATTCAGCCCCACGTTTCGGGGGTAATCCTTTTCAGGCGCGGCGCAAATGCGCACGTCAAAGCCAAGTTTTATCAGTTTTTCTTTGAGCGCCGTTTGTGCGGATGATACAAAGACATCCCTGCCGCCGGTATGGCAGCATATGAGGTCCGCATGTTCGCGCTCTTCGTATGAAAGCCCCGGTTCCGGCGCGGGTGAGAGTGCTTCCATGCCGTGCTTCCGCAGCGCTTTGGCAAATATTCCCGCCTGCAGCAGGCACGTTTTTACCTGCCCCTTCGGCAGATTCGGCGAATCAAGCGGCTTCTTCACTTGCAAACTTTTTCCACGGCCGGATGGCCAGGAAGCACATCGCCACGCCGAGCGCCGCGATCACGACCCATACCCCGATCACGATGCGCCAGTTGTTGTTCGTGGTTTCCGAAATAAAGCCGAACCCGTAAAGCGCGGCTGCGCTGCCCACGTAGGTCAGCGAATTGATGATGCCTGACATGGTGGATACCACGCCGTATTTTTCAAATTTGAGCGGCACGATGCAGATCAGGAAGAAGTTTATGGCGTGCATAAGGCCCACCGAAACGGCGGAAAGCGCAAGCGTAAGGTATTCGTTCTTATCGTGGAAGAAATACAGCGCCGTGAGGCAGGTGAGCGCCGCAATAAAGGCGATACCTGCGCCCCTGACCTCGTTCTTGACGTATTTCTCGTTGATGTAGCCCACAAGCTTGAGGCTGACCACGCCGATCACGGGCAGGATGACCGCCTTCAGTATCGCCTTGTCCGCGGTAATGCCGAAGGTATCGGAGATCATTTTGGGGTCCCAGTCCGTAATGCCGTCGCGCAGCATGCCCTGCAGGATGATGCCGAGGGCGATCAGCACGAAACCGGAGCCGAGAAGGATCTTCATGTTGAGTTCCTTGGCGCAGGCGCTTTGCTGATTTGATTTGGTGGATTCAGACGGAAGGGAGTTAAAATCGTTCTGCATAATTGCCATTGATACAATACTTAGGCCGAAGATTCCAAGCACCAAATAAGCAATTTCATTTCCGGTTGCAGAATATCCATGGTTTGCGAAATCATCTTTTAATATTTTTCCACGGGTAAACCACCAATAAAGAGAGTAAAAAGGTACAAATATCAAGCACAGCATTTCTCCGGTACAGCTTGAATCATCTTTCTTGATTGCTCTGGTGTTTTTGACGAGTAAATACTCCCAGTAAATGAAGTATATTCCGAAAGTTACAATAGACAAAAGTATACTTGTCGCGATATTTCTTTTGTTGATTAGGGTTATGCCGCCGGTTTCGGCTTTCGCCTTTCTGCCTTTGAACTGAACGCGCGGATCCTGCCTTATGGAGCGGAACCCGAACACCCAGATTGCGAGTATCACGCCGCAGATGATCGCCGAGCTGAAGAAGGTCGCCCTCCAGCCGGACGTATCGAACAGCTTCTGCCAGATCAGCGGATAGGAGAGGTATAAAAAGATGGTTCCCCCGATGCCCGCCACGTTTACGTTGGCGCAGACGCGGCTGTAGGTTTTGGGATCCATGGTTTCGGCCATGATACGTACCAGCGGGGGCCAGAGCATGCTCTGCGCGAAGCCGTTTACGAACCATACGATCTCGCGCATCAGATTGTTGGGGCACACGGGCATCAGAAGGTTGCAGGCGATGGTGGTGGAAAGCCCGCAGATGATGATGCGCTGTGGTTTGAACTTATCGCCGAGGATGCCGCTGATCACCTGACCCGCGCCGTAAGAGATCAGCGCGAGCGTTTCAATGAGGCCGGCAACGTCGTCTGCCATGCCTTCGTTGGCAATGATGGCGGCCATGATCACGCCGTAGTTTTTACGGGTGAGGTAACTGGCAAAATAGATGAGCGGGCAGAGGACGCAAAGAAGCTTTACAACGCGGTCCGCCGCGGTTTCCTGTTTTTGCAGCGTGCTTTCCATATTATTTTCTCCCTGTGGAGCCGAAGCCGCCTTCGCCGCGTACGGTATCGCTGAGCTCTTCGCTCTCGGTAAACGCGGCGCGGATGAACGGCACGATCATAAACTGCGCGATGCGTTCAAAGGGCTCGATCGTCTGGGGCGTATCGGAATGGTTAAAAAGCCCCACCATGATCTCGCCGCGGTAATCGGCGTCGATCACGCCAACCTTGTTCGCGGGCGCGAGGCCGCGTTTGATGCCGAGGCTGCTGCGGGCGAAGATCAGCCCTACGTACCCTTCGGGGATCTCGGCGCTGAGGCCTGTGGGCAGCAGCACGGTTTCGCCCGGGGCCACGGTTACGGCTGCGTCCAGCAGCGCATACAGATCCGCCCCCGCCGCGGCGGCCGAGCCGTATTGCGGAAGCCTTGCTCTTTCGTCCAGTTTACGGATTTTTACTTCCATCGTTGTTTCCTCTGAAAACCTGAGTTTCTGGCCACTGACCACTGACCACTGGCCACTGGCCACTCAATTCTGTCATTTTATAAACTCGTTATAAATGGTATTGATCGTCTTCTCGTAATTCTTCTCTTCCACCGCAACGATGATGTTGATCTCGCTCGATCCCTGGTCGATCATGCGGATGTTCACGTTCTCTTTCGCCAGCGCCGTGAACACGCGGGCGGCCGTGCCTTCGGTGTTCACCATGCCGCGGCCTACCACGGCGATCAGGGCGAGGTTTTCCACCAGCGTGATCGAATCGGGGTTCACGGCCTTCACCATTTCGGCGGTGATGGCGCCTTTGCATTCCTCGATGGATTTCGAGGTCACCAGCACGCTCATCGTATCAATGCCCGAGGGCAGGTGCTCAAAGGGTACGTTATGGTTCTCGAGCACCTCAAGCACCTTGCGGCCGAAGCCGACTTCACTGTTCATCATGTCCTTTTCCACGTGGATGGCAGTGATGCCCTTCTTGCCCGCCACGCCGGTGATGACCGTGCCCACTTCATTTGTGGTGGCTTTGGGTACGATCATGGTGCCGGGCGCGCCGGGATCGTTGGTATTGCGGATGTTGATGGGGATACCGGCCCTGCGCACGGGGAAGATGGCGTCCTCATGCAAAACGGTCGCGCCCATGTAAGAGAGCTCTCTGAGCTCCCGGTAGGTGATCTCCGGGATGGGCAGTGGATCTTTGATGATGCGGGGGTCCGCCATCAGCATGCCGGAAACGTCGGTCCAGTTTTCGTAGATATCCGCGCCCGCCGCCGCCGCAACGATGGATCCCGTGATATCGGAGCCGCCGCGTGAAAACGTGCGGATGCTGCCTTCGGTGTTGATGCCGTAAAAGCCCGGGAGCACGGCGTATTCGTGCAGGCTTAAAATGTTTCTCATCGCTTCCTCGGTTTTGTCGGGGATGAAGCGGTTCTTCTCGTCAAAGAAGATGCATTCCTCCGCGTCGATAAACGCAAACCCGAGATATTTCGCAAGGATCTTCGCGTTCAGGTACTCGCCGCGGCTGGCAACGTAATGGCGGCCCACACGGTGCAGCACGGCGGTTTTGATGCTGCAAAAATCCTCTTCCAGCGAATAATCGAGCCCCAGACCGGCGATGATATCGCGGTAACGGCCGCAGATGCGCTCGAAGATCTCGTCTATGTTCTTTTTCTCTTTGGCAAGATGGTAGCACTGCAGAAGAAGGTCAGTCACCTTCTCATCGTGCGAATCACGTTTGCCGGGGGCGGAAGCCACCACGTAACGGCGGGTGGTATCGCTTTTCACAATGTCTGCCGCTTTCCGGAACTGCGCGGCGTCCGCAAGGGAGGAGCCGCCGAATTTTGCCACTTTGAGCATAGTGTTCACCTCAGAATCAAAATAATCTTATATATTATACTTATTCTTCTGCAAGATTACAATATCTTTTTTATATTTTTTTATTTTCACGCCCGGGGCGTTCCCGCCGCTTGACAACGCCGTAAAAAAGCATATAATGAATGCAAATAAATAAAAAAAGAAGGAACAGAACCATGAAAAAAATCACCGCTGTTATTTCCGTATTGCTGGCGCTCGCGCTGCTGTTCTGCGCCTGCGGCAAAACGCAGAACACCGACCCCTCTGAATCCACCGATCCCGCCGTGCCCACCGATACCGCCGAACCCGCCGAAAAGGCGAGCGTGAACCTCGGCCTGCTGAAGGGCCCCACCGGTATGGGCGCCGCCCTGCTGCTGGATGAAAACGAAAAGGATAAAGCCCGTAACGTCTATAACGTAACGCTTGCCGGCGCGCCGGACGCGCTGCAGGCGGCGCTCATCAGCGGCGAAATGGATATCGCCGCGCTGCCCACCAACGTGGCGTCGGTGCTTTACGCCAAAACCGAAGGCAAGGTGCAGATCCTTGCCGTGAACACGCTGGGCGTATTGTATATCATGAGCAAGGACGCAAGCATTCAGAGCTTTGCGGATCTTTCCGGCAAAACCGTGCTCTCCGCAGGGCAGGGAACCACTGCGGAATACGTGCTGAACTATCTGCTTCAGAAAAACGGCGTGACCGACGTAAACGTTGAATTCGCCGCCGAACACGCCGAGGTGCTTACAAAGGCTGCCGCCGGAGATTACGATACCGTGCTGCTGCCGGAGCCCTTCGTGACCCAGATGAAGAATACCGACGCTTCCTTTGAGACCGTGCTTGATCTCACCGCCGAGTGGAAGGCGCTGGGCGGCGGCGCGCTCACCATGGGCTGCATCGCCGTGCGCAAGGCCTTTGCCGACGAGCATCCCGACGCCGTGGAGGATTTCCTTTCCGATTACGAAGAGAGCATCGGTTACGTGAACGCCAGCCCCGCCGAAGCGGCCCAGCTGATCGAGACCTACGAGATCGCCAAGGCTGCGATCGCCGAGAGCGCGCTGCCTCGCTGCAATATCACCTTTATGTCCGGCGATACCATGAAAGAGAACGTATCGACGTACCTCGCCGTTCTGGCGGAGGCCAACCCCCAGAGCGTGGGCGGAAAGCTGCCGGACGACGGCTTCTATTATATCGCTCTGTCGCTCGCGGATGCGAAATAACCCCGTTCTTACAAAAACCCTGCGCGGGATCGCCGTTGCGGCCGCGTGGATCGGCATATGGTGGCTCGCGTCCGCGCTGGCGAAAGCTGCGGGCGCGGCGCTTGTGCTGCCCACGCCTCCGATGGTCGTGAAAGCGCTGGGCGCTTTGCTCACGCAGAAGAGTTTTTATGTTTCCTGCCTGAGATCGCTCCTGCGCGTATTGGGCGGCTGGGGGCTCGGCATGTGCGCCGGTACGGTGCTGGCGCTGGCTTCCTTTTTCAGCCGTACGCTGCGCGCGCTGTTCAGCCCGATGCTGCATATCGTAAAGGCCACGCCCGTAGCGTCCTTCATCATCGCCGCGCTTGTACTGATGGGTGCGGGCAGGGTGCCGGTGTTTACCGGCATGCTGATTTCAACTCCCGTTGTATGGGCGAACCTGAGCGAGGGGCTTTTATCCCCCGCGCCCGCGCTGCTCGAGATGGCGGGCGCTTTCCGCATGACGCGCAAAAACAAGATCCGTTTTATCTATCTGCCCGCCGTGCGGCCCTATTTTACGGCTGCCGCCACTACCGCCATGGGGCTTTCGTGGAAGGCCAGCATCGCCGCGGAGGTGATCTGCACGCCGAAAGGCTCCATCGGCGCGGGCATCTATAACGCCAAGATCTATCTCGAAACGCCGGAGCTCTTTGCGTGGACCCTTGCGGTGATCGTTCTGAGCGTGCTGCTCGAAAAAGCGCTTTCGGCGGTGCTAAAGGCGTCCGAAAGGAGGGCTTCAGCTTGATCGAAGCAAAAGAGATCGCCAAACGTTACGGCGATAAAACGGTGTTCGAGCGTCTTTCGCTCACCGTGGCACCCGGCGTGTGGACCGTATTTACCGGCGCATCCGGCCTCGGCAAGACCACGCTCCTGCGAGTGCTTGCGGGTTTGGAACCGCCGGACGAGGGCGCCGTTACGGGGATGGAAGGCCTTAGAAAAAGCTTTGTATTTCAGGAGAACCGCCTGCTGGACCACGCCTCCGCGCTGGATAACGTGCTCTGCGTGGCGCCGGAGCGGGAACGCGCCGTTAGAATGCTGGAGCTCGTCGGCCTCGGTACGGAGCTTTCAAAACCGGCGGGCAAGCTTTCCGGCGGGATGCGCAGGCGGCTTGCCATTGCCAGAGCGCTGGCCTACGGCGGCGACGTCTTCTTTCTGGACGAACCCCTGCGGGAGCTGGATAAGGGCACCGAAACGCAGATCGCCACACTGCTGCGCGAGGAATTGCAGGGCAAAACCGTGCTGCTCATCACGCACGACGAGGATTTTGCGAACCAACCGGGCAACACGGTTCTTCGCTTCGTCGGCCCGCCGATGCAGCCGGAGCCCTGACCCGGGAAGCTTTGTTCCTGTACGAACGACCCGGACTGTTCACAAAAAACAGTCCGGGTCGGATTCTTTTTATATTGTTTATTCTTTTGTGATCTCAACGGCGTAAAGGTGTTCGCAAGCCACTTCTTCCGGGTCGATGGGCGGGAAAATCAGCTTCAGTCTGCCGCCGTCGTTTGCCGTTCCGATCGGCGCTGGGTGGCTCAGCAGACGGGCTTTTGCGCCGGGGGCGTAATCCACCGCGTCCAACGTTACTTCTCCGAAGGGGAAGCGGTTCAGGATCGCAAAAACCTTATCGCCCTTCTTTGTGTAGTATACGCCTTTCTGCTGCTTTGCGGTATACGCGCGGGTGCCGTAAATGGCGTCGCCGTTCACCTTCAGCCAGTCGCCGATCTGCGTGAGGCGTTCCTCCATGATCACCGGGATCGTGCCGTCCGCCGCGGGGCCCACGTTGAGCAGGAAGTTGCCGCCCTTGGATACCAGATCGCAAAGCATTTCGATCAGCTCTTTGGCGCTCAGATAATCGTCCACGCCTTCGATGCGGTTGAGCCCGAAGCTCTTGCCGATGCCGCGGCATTCTTCAAAGGGACGGTCCAGCGTCACGTCCGTGATCGCGCCGAGTTCGCCGCCGATGATGCCGTATTCGGTGGTGAAATTGCCGCCGAGCCGCCCGCGGGTCTCTTTGCCCCAGCGGTCGTTGGGTACGATATAGTCCTTCACCGGGCTTTCGTTATACAGCCACGTCAGAAAATCGGTGGAGTGCCACACGCTGCTGGGGTGGTCCCATTCGCCGTCCGTAAACAGGGTGTTGGGTTCATATTTCACAATGAGTTCCTTCAGCATCGGCAGCAGGTGCTTCAGCGCGTACTCCTCGGGGTCTTTCAGGTAAAGCGGATTGTACCATTCGTACACGGAGTGGTAAACCCCGAAGCGCACGTCGGTTTTCGCGAGCGCGGCTTTGAGCTCCGCCAGAAAATCCCGGTGCGGGCCCACGTCCACGCTGTTCCAGTTCCAGGCGTAATCGGAACGGTACATGCAGAAGCCGTCGTGATGCTTTGAAACGAAATTAATGTATTTCGCTCCGGCGCGTTGGAACAGTTCCGCCCATTTTTCGGCGTCGAACAGTTCAGCTTTGAAGCCGGAAACGAGATCTTCGTATTTTGCCTTGCCGTAAACGCGGTCGTGAAACGCGACGACTTCGGGCTTGCCCTCTTCAAGCTGTTTCGCGTACCACTCGGCGTAGTCTCCGTTTTTTGTGTATGCCGGTACCGAATAAACGCCCCAGTGAATAAATATACCGAATTTCGCGTCCGCAAACCATTCCGGCACAGGGCGGGTATTCAGGGATTCCCAGTTGTTTTCATACTTCATAAAAGCACCTCGGTCTTTTTTCTAAAAGTATACCGCATCTGTGCATAAAACGCAAATATTTTTTTCAACGGGGTTGAATATTGTATATTTTTATTGTATACTATGAATATCTGTAAATATAAAATAAGGAAGTGTACCCTTTACCGATGACTGACGCTTATATCAAAGGACTCATCTCTTACGCGCTGACCCACGGCCTTATTGAGCCCGCGGACGGCGTATACTGCACCAACGCCATTCTTCAGCTGATGCGGCTCGATTCCGTTTCCGAAGATACGCCCCCCGCGGACGACGTGCCGCTGGAGGCGATCCTGAACGCCCTTTGCGACGACGCCGTTTCCCGCGGCGTGATCGAAGACAGCATTACGTACCGCGACCTGTTCGATACCGCGCTGATGGGCGCGCTCACGCCCCGCCCTTCGCAGGTGATCAGCCGTTTCAACGCGTTATATAAAGAAGATCCCCGCAAGGCCACCGACGACTATTACCGCTTCAGCTGCGATACCAACTACATCCGGCGGGACCGCATCAAAAAGGACCTCAAATGGCAGTATACCGGCGAATACGGCACGCTGGACATCACGATCAATCTCTCCAAGCCCGAGAAAGATCCCAAGGCCATCGCCGCAGCGAAGAACGCGCCGCAGGCTGGCTACCCGAAGTGCCAGCTCTGCCGCGAAAGCGAGGGCTATGCCGGGCGCGTCAATTTCCCCGCAAGGCAGAACCACCGTATCATTCCCATCCGTATTCAGGGCGCGCCGTGGTTTTTCCAGTATTCGCCCTACGTATATTATAACGAGCACTGCATCGTGTTCAACGCC
>JAEEGL015909796.1_pt1 | contig 10066 bp, 7 predicted proteins | sample 9134231 | NCBI WGS metagenome assembly JAEEGL01 (sample SAMN16246548, study PRJNA631951) | gut metagenome | biome: gut microbiome; feature: rumen; material: fiber-attached | host: Bos | place: Iran: Karaj | collected 2018-10 | reverse complement strand
GGGCACATTCCTGCACGTAGACGTTGCACCGGCGACCACCATCCCCGCCTTCCGCCGCTTGGCTTTCTTTCGCTTCGCTCCCGCTTCCTTCTTCCCCCCGTCAAACATACTCCGTCGCAAGGATTCTACTCACTTGAATTTTAATTGACTTTACTATTGAATTCGGGGTGGGGTTTGGGTATGAAGGGGACATGAAAAAGCTACTGAAACTCCATTTGGACGAGACCGAGCGCCAGGCGTTGCTCGAGCAGACGCGCTCGAAGACAGCACAGGTCCGGGGCGTGCTCCGGGCGCGCATCGTTCTGTCCCGCGCGGAGGGCCTCACGAAAGCGCAAACCGCCCTGAAACTGGGCGTTTCGCAAGTGACAGTGCAGACTTGGACGAACCGCTACCGCGCGTCCGGGCTCGCGGGGCTCCGCGACAAGCCTGGCCGGGGCCGCAAACCCAGCCTTCCCGCGGGTACGCAACAACGCATCGTCGAAAAGGACACGCGCGTCCACATTCGCTACACGCCGATGTCGAGCTCGTGGATGAACCTCGTGGAGCGGTTCTTCGAGGAAATCACGCGGGACTGCATCCGTGACGGGAGCTTCGGAGGCGTGCGCGCCCTGGAAGTCGCCATCGACGAGCGCATCCTGCTCCACAACGAAGCGCCGAAACGCTTTGTCTGGCACGCGGAAGGGCTGGACATGTTGCGCAAAATCAACACGGCGAGACTCGCCCTGGTTTTTTCCCTCCTGTCACTGGATACCCATCCCGCCGCCGGATAGGAGCCGAACAGTAAAGCTATTTCAAATTCAGGAGACTACTATATATGTATATACTTGACTATTGAGGCTATGGTAGATAATATGTCACTATGAAGAAGAAAAGGGTTGCTCAAGCCGGAAAGTGTTGCCAACTTGTCTCGACAGCATCAGCATGTTGGCAATCCAGTTCTTCTTCTCGCTGTCACGAGCAAAGGCCCTGTGCGGCATTCTCGAGTTTTTCTGTGGCCTGAAAGTTCTCTCCTACGGTTGCATGATGAAACGCATTCACATTTTCATTTTCCCTAAAGAAGCTCGAGAGCCATCCGAGGGGGATGTCCTCGGGAAAGTGAATGTGCTGTATCGCGAAGCGAGACTTGAAAAGGCTCTTTGCCCTAATCGAATCTATGCAATGGATTGATCGCCTTTTTTCCCTGATGTATCGCCGTGATTTCTTCGGCGCAACACTGTATTCAGTATTGCGGAATCTTCACTTGTATGGAATCTTCGCACATGTTTTGGGAACAATCGATACAAAGCTTCAAAAGCATGATGCTCTTCCACGGTTTAACATTGCAGTATGCGCGAACATGAGCGCTGGGAAATCGACACTTGTAAATGCATTGTTGGGGAAGGATTTGCTTCCGTCTTGCAATGCGGTGACAACTGCTAAGATTACAAGTGTTTATGATCGTGATGGGATGGATAAGGTTTTTGGCTGTTGCGTCTCGAAGGGCCGTGTAGTTCGTGTTGCCTGCTACACCAATGTGAATCGGCAGCAAATTGCCGCCTGGAATTCGGACCCCGATGTGAAACGCATTTTCCTTCAGTCCGATTTGAATGGAATCGGCAATAAGGCAAGGGTTGTCGTGGTGCACGATACGCCAGGAACAAATGCGTCGCAGTATCCTGCTCACCGTGATGTTACGCTTGCCTTTTTGAGGCGGGAAAACCCGGACGCCTTGCTATATGTAGTAAACTTTGAGAACATGATGTCGGATGATCAGGAAGCCCTGTTGCATGACATTTATTCTTTACAAGACTTCGAGAAAAACAAACCCGTGGTATTTGCAATCAACAAACTGGACAGCGCTGATTTATCAAAAGAGAATACGAATGCTAATCTCGGCAAATTCCATTCGCATGTTCGCGAGATCGGGTATTCCAATTATGTTGTTGCACCTGTGGCGGCCAAGGACGGGCGCCTTTTGAAAATGGCTTTGCTCGGAAGGGCTGGGGACTTTACGGAGAAAGAAAGTGATGATTTTGAAACCATTTTCCATAAATTCTACAGACGTATGGATGTAAGAACTTTTTGGCCGTCATCTCCGTCATGTCAAAAGGCTCTGAAAACATATGGATGTCAATCCGCAAAAGTTATCGTCGCAGGTGTGGAGTATCCCGTTGAACAGCTTGCCGTCGCACTTGCCAACACGGGAATCCCCGCATTAGAGGAATTGCTTGAAAATCTCAACAACCAGTAAAAACAAAAAGAGGAATGCAGTCATGGCTGAAATCAACTTGAAATATAATCCCTACACGCGAGAAGTCGAACGCTGTCAGATCAACGGTGATGATAAGGTCTTCACAGGTGTTTGGGGCGATCAAACGCGAGAACTCGGAGAATGGGCATATCCATTTATTGAAAAACTTGACGCCACTTACAACGATGATCGTTATGTCATCGCTTTTACGGGAATTGAGCGCGATTTCAATTTTCTTCAAGATGCCGCTGCAGAGTATATGAATAAGGTGCCCGGCGTTACGATGACGGTAAAACCGGAATCGATTCAAGCCGTGGACAAGGGGTTTGATGAGTTGCGAAAATTGTTTGATATAATGCAAGCAGAATCCCCTTTCCAAGAGTTGAAAAGCAACACAGTGAAGGAGCTTTTTGAAGAGGCTTTGTCTTCTGAATTTGAGATGGCTGTTGTGGCTACGATGTCAAGTGGAAAGTCGACTTTGATTAACGCAATGCTGTGTCGCGACCTTCTGCCCGCCCGCGCTGCGGCGACAACCTCGAATATTGTGAGAATTCATGATATTGACGGTAAAAAGGATTTCAAGGCGGTAGCCAAGAATGGAGACGGGGTTGAGCTTGAAACAATTGAGAACATCACGCCAGAGGATCTTGATCGACTAAACTCATTGGGCAACGACGAGTCAAAGGAAAATTATGTGTCTGTATGCGAATTGTACGGTGATATCCCAGGAATTGACTCAACGAATGTCAGATTGGTTTTGACAGACACACCTGGTCCGAATAACAGTCAAAATGTTGCGCACAGGGAGCACACCTATAGTCTCTTCAAAAAGGATTACAAACCGCTGATACTCTATGTCCTTAATGCCAGTCAACTTGGAACGAATGATGACAGCCTCTTGCTTGATCGCGTGGCAGAGGCAATGGCAGAGACCGGCCGGCAATCTCAAGACAGATTCATTTTTGTGCTGAACAAGGCGGATGAGTTCGATCCCGAGAAAGGTGAAACCCTTGAGAAGAATATAGACGACGTAAGGACATATCTTGAACAGCGGAAAATTATGAATCCGCGAATCTTCCCGTGTGATGCAAGATCGGCAAAAGTTTTCCGGCAATATCTCAACGGTCAGCCGCTGACAGAAACGGAAGAAGATGACATACTTCCCAGACACAGCAAGATTGTTAAACGTGAGTGGCGCCATTTCTCGAGATTGTCTCCGTTGTCAAAGGCCAATGTGGCGCAACAACAGAAAATGCTACTTGCAGCAGCACATGAGAATGACGAAACAATCAAATCCATAAAACAAGCAATAGTCTACACGGGTGTTCCGGCAATCGAATTGGCGATAAACGAATATCTCATGAAATATGCCTTGCCGGCAAAACTGTCCAAGGCTGTGGATTCCTTCAAGCGGAAAATAGTCAAACTGCGATTGGAGGCCAAGGCAGAATCCGAGTTGAAGGGCAATGAAAGAAAAATTGCAGAACTGCAGCGCTCGCTTGAAGAAGTCGAAAAACTTCTTAGCTCGGGTGAATTGGGAAAGAAAATTGCGGAAGATTTGAAAGGTATAGACATCCGCAAAACAGTAAATCAAAAGTTTGAAGATGCAAGTGCCAAAGTTTTTACAGCATATCAGCATCGTGTCGGCAACTATAAAGTCCCCAGCATGGATCCTTTGGTCGCGCAACAGTGTGCAGGGCAAATTCATAGTGCGCTCCAGGATGTTCAGGCTGAGTTCAAAGTTGATATTGATGATGCAATCAAAGACGGGGTTCGCGAATGTTTGACCGAGACCCTGAAAAAGTTGAATTCTGCAATCAGAGGACTGCTCGGACCTCAGTCTGGATTTGACATTGGTTCTGCAATCAGTATCCTTGACGATTGTGAGATGGATTTTGATGATTCGATTCATGATTACACCTTCAATGAAAGTAAGAAGACAGGCACTCGATGGGTGGAGAACACGGATAAACATTGGTATAAACCATGGACATGGTTTCAGGCTGATGGGTGGAATGAGGATGTATTTACCGATGTTGAGAAAATCAATTTCCTAAAATTTGTTGAAGAGCGGATTGAGCCACAGGTTGAGAGTTTCATCACTTATTCACGCGAGTTAATTGATAAATTTGCGACAGGAGAGTCTGTTCGCCTTAGGGATTATTTGACTGGACAAATTAAGTTGATCCAACAAAAGATTCAGGAGAAGGTGGAGAGCAAGCGTAAGTTGCTCGCCGACAAGGATCGTTTTGAACGTGAACTTGAGCAGAATGAGAAAAGCCTCGAATGGTTGCAACAATTGAAATGCAAGATCGACTTGATTCTTGCAATCTGAAAGGAATGTTATGGCACTTTCATCAATAATCAAAGACAAGGTGGCAAGGCGGGATGTGTCGGGAATTCGTGACGCTGTGTTTATGGCGACGATGAAAGATCCCGGATTCTCTCAAGGTGGCGCTGTCGCCGAGTTGTTGGAATATTGCTTTAGCAACGGTATCTCCCGAGCAGAGTTGTTTCAGTCAGATGATGGGAGGGAACTCCCGTCTGAGGTGACAACTGATGCTCTTGCAAAGATATGTGCATCGTTGCGGACAAATTTTTCCGAGCGCAAGCTTGCGGCAGCCCAGAAAATGGGACGAATGCTCTATCCTGAGCCTAAATCTAAGGAATCCGATACCGAACCGCGCAAGAAAAGGAACTCTGGCGCGTCAAAAAAAGTTTTAGCGGCGATATCGATCGCCGCTCTGTTTCTGCTTCTCGTGATGGTAATAATCAAAGGTTGTGGGAAATCGAATCCGCCGACAACCGCAAGGGAGAAACTGCCGACAAATATTCAAGCGGAGACAGAGATGAGGAAATAGAAAAGGAGTTTGCCATGCAAAATGCAAATGAATTGAAGCCTACTGATGAACAGGAACCTGACGCATTGAATACTGCATTATGCGTTGCCGATGCCGTTTTGAAACGCACCTATCTTTCAGATATTGGCGGGGCTTTTCCGATTGATAAATATCCGGCTGATGTTCCTGAGAAAGCAGCATATCATAAAGAAATATCTCCGAGGGTTCGGTTCTGCAAGATTTCGAAAATCGTGCTCAAGAAGGGCGAAAACATTCGTGATAGCATAGTCAGTGTTTTTAAAAGCGTGTCCCATGACAACTCGTCACTTTTGTTTTTGATCCAGGGGGATGAATCTTCTGTGGACTTCTACATGGGAGTCAGAAGCGATAAAGATGTTGACGTAGACCTTAAAGAGCTGGGATCTACTTTGACGGGTTGTTTTCCCGGGTCGAAAGAGGATGGGTTGCGAGGTTCGAACTTTGCCGAGGCAATATTGCCAACGTTCCAGAAGAATGACTACGTTAGTGCGGTATCAGGAATACCTGCGCTCCGCATAGAAAAGGAGTCAGAACGTGAGGACAATAAGTTTGTCCAGGGACTGGAGAAATTTATTGATGCCATGGTCGGCAAGAAATATGCGATGTTAGTTATTGCGGAATCGAAAAAACAGGGTGATATTGAAATCAGTCGCCGTGCAATGGAACACCTTCATTCGCAATTGGCACCATACGCGTCTGGAGTGTACAACTATAGTGAAAATGAAAGCGAAGGAGTGAACACTTCGGTGGCAAAAGGAACGGCGAATGCCATTAGTCAAAGCATCAGCAATTCCCTAACACATACAACGGGCGTGAATGATTCCAAAACAGTCACAAAAACGAATACAGTCGGAACCAATATTACCAAAACGGTAGGTGGGTCATTGGGAGGATCGTTTACTGGTGGATTCCGCCCATTTGGCATCGGGGTGGCTGGTGCAGTAAATAAAAGTGTTAATGCATCTCTTGCGGTGGGAGGGTTCGTTTCTCATTCAAGAAGTGTCGGAGAAACCCATGGAACTAGTTCATCGGACGCTGAAGGGAAGATTACAACTAATGGAACGACCAAAACTGTTTCTTTCACAGCCACCGAGGGCTTAACTCGTAGTCTGGGGAAAAGTCACGGATACCAAATTAATTTCGAAAATCATGCGGTTCAAAAGTTACAAGAGCGGATTGAGAAGCAATTAAGTCGCTATGACCAATGTGCCGATCTTGGGATGTGGAATAGTGCCGCATATTTTCTGGCAGAGTTACCAGAAGTGGCGCGAATGGCTGCGTCAACCTATCAATCATTGATATGCGGAAAGGACAGCTCGCTTGAGAACCATTATATTATAGATTGGGGCGAGAGTGAGTCGACCTTTGTCAAATCGTATCTGATGCGTTTTGAGCATCCGGTTTTTGAATATGAAGCCCGGAAAGTTACGCCAGGCACATTGATTTCCACTTTTGAGTTAGCGATTCAGGCTGGCTTCCCGACTCGGTCCGTCCCAGGCTTGCCTGTCTTGGAAATGGCAGAATTTGGACGGTCCGTGAGCATCGTCTCTGAAACGAATAACGGAAGTCCGATAAAGATTGGAAATGTTTCGCGATTTGGCGAAAGCGAAAAAGTGCCAGTCTTTCTTGATGTTGATTCTTTGGCGTCGCACGTTTTTGTTACAGGGAGCACTGGGTCTGGAAAGTCCAATGCGATTTATGGTCTCCTAAAGGCATTGTATGACAAGAAGATTCCTTTCTTGGTAATAGAGCCTGCCAAGGGAGAATACAAGGATGTGTTTGGAGTCGATTCGGATGTCCGTGTCTTTGGCACTAATTCCAACTTGACTCCGCTGTTACGGATTAATCCGTTCTCTTTCCCTGCGGGCATACACGTAATGGAGCATATTGATCGTTTGATTGAAATATTGAATGCCGTTTGGCCGATGTATGCCGCAATGCCCGCCATTCTCAAAGATGCGGTTGAACAAACATACGAAAAACTCGGCTGGAATCTTACCACCTCCAGATGCCGTTATGGTACGGATATTTTCCCGGATTTTCATGATTTGCTTTCAGTGTTGCCTTCGGTTATCTCCCGGTCTGGGTACTCGGAAGAGGTGAAGAGCAATTATGTTGGTTCATTGGTAACGCGAGTCAAATCATTAACGAATGGCTATTTTCGGGGAATTTTCAGGAAGGAAGAAAACTCCGTTAAAGAGCTTTTCGAAGAATCTTGCATCATTGACATTTCAAGAGTTGGTTCGACGGAAACGAAAGCGTTGCTTATGGGAGCGCTGTTCCTAAAACTTCAAGAATGGCGCATGGCCAATGCAGGGGCCGCCAACAGCGGGTTACGGCATGTCACTGTGCTAGAAGAGGCACATAATCTTCTTCGTAAGACTAGTGTTGAGCGGAATGCAGAAAGTTCAAATCTCCAAGGCAAGTCCGTAGAGATGATTACCAACGCCATTGCTGAGATGCGCACATACGGAGAAGGATTTGTCATTGCCGATCAGGCCCCCGGACTACTTGATCCGGCAGTGATCCGAAATACGAATACGAAGATTGTGTTCCGACTTCCTGACTACGACGATCGGGCATTGGTCGGCAAGGCACAGAATCTTGACGAAGACCAGATCAATGAACTTGCCCGTCTGCGGACTGGGTGTGCATCTGTTTATCAGAACAACTGGTTGGAGGCTGTATTGTGCCAATTCGAGAAGTCTGAAGTCCCAGGTAAAAAATTTGGTCTGGAAGATGAGGATACAAATGTCGATGGACGCGCTCAGGCGGACGCACTATGGCTCAAGATGTTACTCCTTGCTTCAGCTTGCTTACGAGATGGCCGAGAACTAAAACTGGAATGTGTGGATGACTCAAGCCGGAATTTACTGATACAGTATTATCCGGTCGAGTTCTCCAAGCTTGCCGCAAGCCATTTAAACAGCCGGGAAATTACAGACATTGTCTATCGCATGGCTGTCAAGCCCGCTATTGCCATCTCTCCCCGAATCGGATATGGACGTAAGGAATGGACAGAGCGATTTATCTCGGAATTACATCAGTTGCCAATAGTCAATGCGATTTGCCAGTCCGGCGATATGTCGCTGATTGATGAGCTTCACCGCATTGTGTTTTTGTCGTTCAAAGGACAGGAACTGACAAAGTCAAAGGATAATCCGGAGGCCATCGGTTTCTGGGATGCCAATCTCTCGCACATCGAACAATGGAGATAACACATGTCTATACTGTTGTCTGCTCTTGCTAAAGCTACTGAAGCCGTCGTTGAGGGGTCTGCGAGGGCTGGAGATGGCGCATTAAAAGCGACTGAGGGCGGGGCTGAAGCTGGCGGGTTAAAGTCAGTAGGAGAGACCTTTCCTGATTTTGCGAATAAGGAGATGTCGTCTGTCGATAGGCCACATGACGGCAAGTGGGGCGAATTGCCAAATTTTTATGAACAAGAAGCTGGTGAGAAAAGAGACTTGCCTGATTTTGACACGGAAAATGTCTCAGAGTCTGACGGCTTGCCTGATAAGGCGGCATCAGATGTGGTGGCTGACGGTACCTCACAGATTGAGGGAGATGCGTCTGAGAATGGCAATGTGTCAACAGAAGACGTCGATGGTGGAGGCGAAGGTTTGGAGGAACGGAAACAAGGAGGTCTCTATGGAGAGCTGACCAAAAATGATCAGTGGGGAGGGCATCTCGAGGAGTATCCCCCGCACGAGGTCCATCATATGCCCCCTGATTCTGTCAATGGTCTGGAACGGAATGATGGACCGGCAATCGTGATGGAAAAGTCTGACCATCGACAGACCGCGAGCTGCGGAAATTCCCTAGAAGCTCGTGAGTATCGGGCCAAACAGAAAGAGGCGATAGACCAAGGGAAATTCAAAGAGGCGATGCAAATGGACATCGATGACATCCATGAGAAGTTTGGTGACAAGTATGATATTGCTATCGCGCAAATGAAAGAAGCAGCAAAAGATAAAGGACTGATCTAATGAAAAGAATGATTACTGTTGAACCCCTTCGGAGGGTTGACCGAGTCGAATTCGGAATGCCACGGAATTCTGTACGGGAAATCTTCGGGGCGGAATTTTGTGAGTTCAAGAAGTCAAAATCTAGCGTGAATTCAACTGATGACTTCGGTTTTGCACACGTGTTCTACGACATCAATAATGCATGTGTTGCAATTGAGTTGTTCGATGAATGCGTTGTGTCAGTTGGCACGGCATGCTTGATGCCATGCGACCGCCAATCGTTTTGCGACTGGCTTAAAACTGTCGATAGGAAAGCCGAGATTCAGAACGAGGAGGCGACAAGCGTCGCCTTGTCTATAGGGGCGACATTTGCAGGAGGCAAAATAGAAAGCATTTTGTTTGCAAAAGAAGGTTATTATGCATAGTGGCGACAAAGGGACGCGACGCATAGGCCGCGCTTCCAATCATCTTGACACATCCACTAGTACATTATAAGTCCTATTCTCTCGCATATCACAACGTTATGTCATACCCTTTCTGAGCCCCATCAAAAGGAGTATGGACATGGGCAAGCACACAACCTACAAAGTCCCCCTTACACAGGAGGAACACAACAAGCTGGACAGTATCGCCAGCAAGGGCCGGCACACGGCGCGGAAATCCCTGTTGAGGCCGATTTGGTAGCGTGCGCCGCCGTTCTCCACCCATACGGTCCTCAACTGTCTGGTGAGACCGACGCCGAGGAGGTGGACGGCGCCGCCGGAGGCCGGAGCGCGGGCTTCGAGGACGTCAGGGAGCGCGGCCTTGCTGGCGAAGGCGACGTCGGCGTGGGGGAAACGCCGGAGTGCGATGGCGGCGGCGGAGCAGATTTCAGGGAGGTTGCCGAGTCCGGCGACGATCAGGATGGGAGTGGGCTTTTTCATCGGCGCAAGTGTAGCGCGAGGCGGACGGGGCGGGCGAGGGGAATTTTGCGGGAAAACGGCGTTTTGGGG
>JAEEGL015463109.1_pt1 | contig 10066 bp, 9 predicted proteins | sample 9134231 | NCBI WGS metagenome assembly JAEEGL01 (sample SAMN16246548, study PRJNA631951) | gut metagenome | biome: gut microbiome; feature: rumen; material: fiber-attached | host: Bos | place: Iran: Karaj | collected 2018-10 | reverse complement strand
TTTCAAGGGGCTGTCTCAAAAATGAGACAGCCCTTTGTATGTTTGTAATTAGTGCCGGTTTATCAGAAGTTTGAAAGATATAGCCTGTTAGTGTGATTTCACGGCAAACAAATATGATATAATCTTACAGGATTGTTAAGATTTTTTTATTTTGTGTTCCGGGGAATCATATGTATTGTAGTCGATGTGGAAGAGAACTGCCGGCTGGTGCGGCTTATTGTCAGTATTGTACTGATGCAGCCGTAAATACACCCGTGATAATAAGCAGTCAGCAAAATGCCATAGCTGCCGATCCCATGGCTGAATTGATCCCGTATACGGGTCAGGACAGGTTTTTTCCTTTCTTTGGACATCAGGTTTGTTTTTCGAGCGGAATGGATGCTTATATCCATTACAGGAAGGCATTCAAGCATGCAGCAAAATACATGATGCAGTATGTTATGCGTGACTGGAATATGAATGTAAAAGATCTTGATTCGTACTTTTCGAATTTCCCGATAATGTACATTCACTACAGGAGATATCTTATCGATGCAGCGATAAAGATCGCTGTAAGTCATAATATCTTTGACATTTCCCGTGATGAACTTGAAGAGGAGATGGCAGTTGATTTCAGCAGATGTAATGAACTCTATGATGTTCTTATAGACGCTTTCAATGCAACTATTGAATTGAATCAGGCAAGAAAAGCCCATCAGGCCAACATGCTTCCGGGAATCATCTTCGGAGGCGGAATACTCGGCTTCGTACAGGCATATGCTTTGAATGTTGCAACAGATGCCGTTGTTTCCGCAAGCATAAGAAATGCTAATGTTACCAGGGCACAAAGGGCAGAACTCTTCAGACGGATCGACCCTCAGGCTTTGGCCAAAGATGTCTATTACGATTACTGGTGTGTCCATTATTCACTTACTTTCAGATTAAACGAAAACGGGATAAATGTGTGGTATCCGACCCCTGAGGGGAATTCAAAAGCCCTGGGTCTGATGACTAATCTTCAGGATGGTCTTGTTCCTCAGGATAAGATCATTCCGGTGCTGTGCCAGATCCTTTTTGCACGTCCTATGCAGACTGGCTGTATGGACTATATTATTCAAAGGTTCGGATATACTCCTGAAGTTGTTCAGCTTATGAATTATCTCGGCTATGAAGATGAGATGGGAGTCTGACCATATTCCTCAATCAGCAGATTGACGACTTTGAAATGCTTTATTTTATTGCTTTTGCAATTTGAGGCAGTATAGATGCAGTGTTAAGATTAAAACATCTTACTATTCGGAGGTCTGTTATGGAAACATTGGTAACTTCTGAACTATTGTTGCTTGCCTTTAAGGCGCTTTTACCCGCAATTGTTGCTATTGTGCTGGCACTCATCACCAAGGAAGTGTACAGTTCCCTGTTTGTAGGTATCGCAGTCGGAGGATTGATCTTCGCAAACGGTAATCCTGTTGCTGCATTAGAGCACATTTTCAATGAGGGCATAATCTTATCACTGGCTGATTCATATAATGTCGGCATCCTTGTGTTCCTTGTATTCCTTGGAATCATCGTTGCCCTGATGAACAAAGCGGGAGGATCGGCTGCATTCGGTAACTGGGCTTCGGAGCATGTTCATTCGAGAGTAGGATCACAGCTTGCAACGATCGGACTGGGCGTGTTGATCTTTATCGATGACTATTTCAACTGCCTGACAGTAGGTTCGGTAATGAGACCTGTTACGGACAGACAGAATATCTCAAGAGCAAAGCTTGCATATCTTATTGATGCAACGGCAGCTCCGGTCTGCATCATTGCTCCTATTTCTTCCTGGGCAGCAGCCGTTTCCGGTTTTGCTCCGGAAGGAACAAACGGACTCATGCTCTTTATCAGAGCTATTCCTTATAACTACTATGCGATACTTACTATCGTGATGATGGTTTCGATGGTATTGCTTAAGATCGAATACGGTCCTATGGCACGTCACGAGCTTAATGCTAAAAACGGCGATATCTTTACGGTTAAGCCTGTTGTAGCTAAAGAGGATGAAAATACCGGAGATAAGAAGGGCAAGGTCATCGATCTGGTTCTTCCTGTAGTTGTTCTTATATTCTGCTGTGTTATCGGAATGCTCTATACCGGCGGATTCTACGGAGAGGATCTGGAAGGTACTTTCTTCACAAGATTCGTCGATGCATTTGCTAACAGTGATGCTTCTGTAGGTCTTGCTTATGGTTCGTTCGGCGGAATCGTGTTCACGGTTATCTTCTATCTTTGCAGAAGAGTCCTTAATTTCAAGGACAGCATGTCCAGTATCGAAGAAGGATTCAAGGCTATGGTTCCCCCGATCCTTATCCTTACACTTGCCTGGTCTTTGAAGGCTATGACGGATTCTCTCGGTGCAGCCGAATATGTTGCCGAGATCGTAGACAGAACCAAGGGCAATTTCGTAGGCATTATGCCTGCAGTCATATTCCTTATCGCATGCGGACTTTCATTTGCTACAGGTACATCATGGGGTACATTCGGTATCCTTATCCCGATAACACTGAAGGCTTTCCCGCTCGACGGTTCAAATGCTCTTGCTATCATCTGCGTATCGGCATGTATGGCAGGTGCCGTATGCGGCGATCACTGCTCACCGATCTCTGATACGACGATCATGAGTTCTGCCGGTGCTCAGTGCAACCACATAGCTCACGTATCGACACAGCTCCCTTATGCGTTATCTGCAGCTGCAGTATCGTTCCTGACATTCCTCGTTGCAGGTTTTGCAAAGAATGCCGCTATCTCACTGATAATTGGTATCGCAATAATGATCGGTATGGTATTCCTTCTTAAGTGGACTCTGCCGACTCCCGATTCTGCTTCTTTGCAGAAAGAGACTCCGAAACCTGAGAAAGAATGATCGCGCCGAACATGATAAGGCATCCTGCCATCTCTCTGGACAGCATGCTTTCGTGAAGGATGACGGCAGCAGTGATAACTGCGAAAACCGATTCCAGGCACATTAACAGAGAGGCAACAACGGGACTTGCTTTTTTCTGTCCCAAGATCTGAAAAGTATATGCAATGCCGCAGCTCATTATTCCCGAATAAAGAAGGGAAGGGGCTGCGGTCTTTATATCTGTGATAACAGGTTTTTCGAAAATGAACATAGCAATACTCGAAAGAACAGATGCAACAAGGAACTGCATAAATGACAGCTGTACGCCGCTTGTCTTTCCGTCTTCAACGAACTTATCTATGAGCATTATCTGAACAGCATAAAAGACCGCACAGATAAGTGCTAAGACGTCACCGAGATTGATGCTTGTTAGTTCAGCAGGATTTATGCAGAGAAGGAACAGACCGATAAGTCCGATAAAGATAGATACCCATGTAAGCACAGCGATCTTTTTCTTTAAGAACATGACCGAGAATAGCGGCACGAAGAACATATAAAAAGCCGTGATGAACGCGATCTTTCCGGATGTCGAATAGTAAAAAGCAAACTGCTGGAAGTTTTGCGCAAATGAGAAGACGATACCAAGGATAAGACCTTTTTTGAGAGTGCTTTTGCTTAAGTCAAAGCCCTTGTTGATTATAAGAGTGAAGGGTAGAAGGAAGAGCATTCCAAGTGCTGTTCTTATTCCGGTGAAAGTAAATGCATCGATGCTCTGCATGCCGATCGACTGGGCAACAAAAGACGAACCCCAGATGATGGCGGTAATGAGAAGCAGTATGACTCCCTGTGGTTTGGTCTTGCGCATCGGATATCCTTTCTTTTAAGCAAGAGAAATATATATTAACGCAGTGGGTTTTGCAAGATTTACTTGACGCATACCATATGGGGGTATATAGTTATCGAGTCTAGAGAATACCCTTAGGGGGTATATTACCGGAGGTAACACTATGGCTGAGAAGAAGTGTCCGCACTGCAGAACCAAGGATAGATCCGATGAGGAGATAAAGGAGCTCATTACGCGTTTAAACCGTATTGAGGGCCAGATCAGAGGCATCAGAAAGATGGTCGAAGAAGATGCTTACTGCGTTGATGTATTAACTCAGGTCAGCGCTGCGAAGTGTTCTCTGAATAGCTTTTCGAAGGTTCTTCTGGGAAGCCATATCAGAACCTGTGTTGCTGAAGATATCAGAAACGGTTCAGATGAAAAGACTGAAGAGCTGGTTGAGCTCTTGCAGAAACTTATGAAATAAATATCAACCTTAGAATGCGTATTCCAAATGGAAAACAATGAAGTAAGAACAGAAAAGTATCTCGTAACGGGCATGAGCTGTGCCGCCTGTCAGTCGCACGTCGAAAAGGCTGTGAACGGCGTTGAAGGTGTAAGTTCATGCAGTGTCTCACTGCTCACTAATTCGATGAGTGTCTCAGGATCGGCAGATCCTCAGGCTGTCATTAAGGCTGTCGAGGATGCCGGGTATGGCGCATCTCTTGAGGGTGCCAACGGAAAAGCTAAGGGACAGATTTTCGAGAGCATGGAAGAGCAGCTCGGGAATAAGGAGATCCCGCTTCTTAAGAAGAGACTGATCAGTTCGGTAATATTCCTGCTCATTCTTATGTATTTCTCCATGGGCGTATCCATGTGGGGATGGCCTGCTCCCCAGTTCCTTGAACACAACATGGTGGGGATAGGGATCATTGAGATGCTCTTGTCCGGCATCGTGATGGTGATAAATAACAAGTTCTTCGTGAACGGATTTAAGGCGCTTATTCATAAGAGCACAAATATGGATACGCTGGTCGCGATGGGATCGGGCGTTTCTTTTATTTATAGTTTTGTAACATTGTTACACATGACAACAGAAGGCTCTCACGAGGCTCAGATGGCATTGATGGATGAGCTTTATTTTGAGTCCGCGGCTATGATCGTGACTCTGATAACTATAGGAAAACTACTGGAAGCTATATCAAAGGGGCGCACCACGAATGCCCTTAAGGGACTCCTTAATCTCCGTCCCAAGACAGCTGTCCTGATAAGAAATGGCGAGGAAGTTACTGTTCCTGTAGATGAAGTCTCAGTCGGTGATATCTATGCAGTAAGGCCCGGCGGATCTGTCCCTGTTGACGGAAGGATCATTGAAGGCGAGTGCGCAGTTGACGAATCAGCTCTTACAGGTGAATCGGTGCCTGTTGATAAGACAGAAGGAGATAAGGTATCTGCAGGAACCATTAACAGGTCAGGATATATCAGGTGCCGTGCCGAGAAGGTCGGCGAGGATACGACTCTTGCGCAGATAATCAAAATGGTGAGCGATTCTTCGGCTACGAAGGCTCCCATCGCGAGGATCGCTGATAAAGTCTCGGGAATATTCGTCCCCGCTGTGCTTATTATCGCGGCAATAGTTCTCGTTATCTGGCTTGTTACGGGTGCAGGTACAGGCTATTCACTTACTAGAGCAATCTCAGTCCTTGTTGTAAGCTGCCCATGTGCGTTGGGACTTGCCACACCTGTTGCAATAATGGTTGGCAACGGCGTAGCTGCAAAGAACGGCATTCTGTTTAAGACTTCCACTTCGCTGGAGCAGACAGGCAAGGCGGAGATAATAGTTCTTGATAAGACAGGAACTATCACGAGCGGTGTTCCCGTGGTTACAGACATTATTCCAGTATCTGATGAGGCGGAGCTTATTAAGAGTGCCTATGCGCTCGAGAATAAGAGCGAGCATCCTCTCGGAAAAGCTGTTGCTGATTACTGCAGAACACATGGCATCACGCTTGAAGATGCAGATAACTTCCGCATTTATGCAGGAAACGGTCTTGAGGGAACATTAAACGGAAAGAACGTAAGGGGCGGAAACAGCAAGTTTATAAGGACTGTTGATGCCGCTTTCGAAGAAAAAGCAAAAGAGCTTGCAATGCAGGGAAAGACGCCTTTGTTTTTTGAATCCGACGGCAAGCTTATGGGCATCATCGCTGTTGCGGATACGATAAGGGAAGACTCGGAAGAAGCTGTAAATGAATTGAAGAAACTCGGGCTTTATACTGTCATGCTGACGGGCGATAACAAAAGGACGGCAGATAGCATAGGTAAGCTCTCCGGCGTTGATATGACTGTTGCTGATGTCCTTCCCGGAGACAAGGAAAAGATCGTTAAAAAGCTTAAGGAATATGGCAAGGTTATAATGGTAGGCGACGGCATTAACGATGCGCCTGCACTCACCTCAGCCGATATCGGGATCGCGATAGGAGCAGGTACTGATATTGCGATCGATGCGGCAGATGTGGTGCTAATGAAATCAAGCCTTAAGGATGCTGCAGCGGCTATAAGGATATCCAGAAGGACGATAAGGAATATCCATGAGAACCTGTTCTGGGCTTTTATCTATAATGTTGTGCTGATACCAGTCGCAGCAGGTGCTTATGCGGCTTTAGGTGTTGCCATGACACCGATGTTCGGTGCGGCTGCGATGAGCCTGTCCAGCTTTACGGTATGCATGAATGCGTTGAGGTTAAATCTTGTGAAGCCGTACGATACAAATCGTGATAAGGCTTTAAGCGATATCAGGAACAGACTGAATGAATTAGAAATCAATAATGAAAAGGAGATAAACACTATGGAAAAGACTATCACTATCGAAGGCATGATGTGCGGTCACTGCGAAGCAACAGTTAAAAAGGCATTGGAATCACTTGACGGCGTTGTATCGGCAGACGTATCTCACGATAAGGGAACTGCTGTCGTTGCGCTTGAAAAAGACGTGTCTGATGATGTCCTTACAAAGGCTGTGGAAGATAAGGATTTCAAGGTTACCGGAATAGCATGATCCAAAGCTCTTGCGGTAATATCTGTCTTGGAATTCATAGTCCCCATTAAGGACTCAAAAATAATTAATACCTTATCGCCCGTCTTAAATGTATAATTATATGGTATGAGGTGGTGGGGACTATGATACACATACTTATAGTTGAAGACGAGAAACCTATTTCTAACCTTATCCGGATGAGCCTTACCAAGGCCGGATATAACTGCACGTGTGCATATGACGGCGAAGAGGCATTGAATCTGATAACAAATAATGTTTATGATCTTATCCTTCTCGACGTAATGATCCCGAAGATAGACGGTTTTTCTTTGATGCAGTATATCCGCCCTATGAAGATGCCGGTTATATTCCTGACAGCCAAGAACATGGTCCAGGACAAAGTAAGAGGCCTTGAACTTGGTGCCGAGGATTATCTTCCCAAACCTTTTGAGATAATCGAGCTCCTTGCAAGAGTCAATGTCGTTTTACGCCGTTACAACAAGACTGATACCGAGATCAATCTGGCAGGTCTTGTTATTGATACTAAAGCCATGATCGTTTACAAGAACGGTTATCAGATACCGCTTACTCCGAAGGAGTATGAACTGCTCCTGCTCTTCGCGAGAAATCCGGGTATTGCAATGTACCGTGAGACTATCTATGAGAGAGTCTGGAATGAACCTTTCCCTTACGGGAGCAAGACGGTTGATCTCCATGTTCAAAGACTTCGTAAAAAACTCGGCTGGGAGGATGTGATCACAGCCGTTCCTAAGGTCGGGTACAGGTTGGAGGCCTGAAGTCGATGAGCTTCCGGCAGAAGATGGTGCTCGTAATGGTCTGGCTTCTCACACTGAGTTATGGTGTGGGAGGCGTTCTTCTGATAAGACAGAATTTTCAGAGCAGTCTTAATCAGATACAGACGAATACTGTTGAATCCTATGAGATGATCTTAAAGTCGGTACAGCTTGTTAACCTGGTCGACATTCAGCAGGACTTCACGAGTATAAGTAATACGCTTGAGAAGCTGAACACTTTTGAAAGTCTGGCGGGAATGAGCCTTAAAAGAGGTGAAAAGGTCTTATACAGATCCGGAGAAGGGATCGTAAGTGATGTTGAGAATGAAGCCGAATTCAGTTCTCTGTTATTCACCAGAGATTCAAAATATTATTATCAGATAAGCGGTGAGATCAAGACGAACGGTAAGCCTTTGCAGCTTGTCGTTTTGTATGATATCTCCTCTGTATTTCATGCAAGGGACGAACAGATAAGGACATACCATCAGGTATTGATCGTTCTTCTGGTTGTCGGAGGTGTAACCGCCTGGTTTACTGCTTACCTTATGACAAAGCCTCTTGTAAAAGTCTCGAAAACAGCACGTGCATTATCGTCCGGCAATTTTGACGCAAGAGTCAATCCCAAGACCCATGACGAGATCGGACAATTGGGGTCGGACTTCGATTTTATGGCTGAAAGATTATCTGACAACATAAATGAACTTAAGCTTTCGATGGAGCATCAGGAGATGTTCATGGGAAGCTTTGCACATGAACTGAAGACACCGATGACATCGATCATAGGTTATGCGGATCTGTTAAGAAGCGAATCACTTTCACAGGAAGAATCCCGGGAGGCGGCCAATTATATCTTTTCGGAAGGAAAACGTCTTGAGGCGCTGTCTTTTAAGCTCCTGGATCTTCTGATGATGAGGAATCAGAGCATTAACATGGTTCCGACTGATATGAAATACTTGATAGAAAATCTGATATATCATCTTCAGCCGGTATACAGAAAAAAGAATATCAATCTTCAGTGCAACTGCAAACCCGGAAAGTGTATGGTCGAGCCTGACCTGTTCTGTTCAGTGATCGTAAACCTTGTTGATAATTCACGTAAAGCTATGGACAGACCCGGAAACATCATGATCATGGGTGATGAGTTAAAGGGAAATTATTACAGGATCCGCGTGATCGATAACGGCAGGGGAATGCCCGAAGAGGCGATAAGACATATTACCGAAGCGTTCTACCGTGTTGATAAATCGAGATCCAGAGCTCAGGGCGGTGCCGGTCTGGGATTAACTCTTTGTAAAGAGATCATTGATCTTCATAAGGGAAGGATATCGTTTGCATCAAGAGAAGGCAACGGCACCTGTGTCACTGTAGTAATAAAGGAGATCGGCTAATGAAAAAGATCAGTATTTTTGTAACTGCATTTTTCGTCATTATGGCAGCCGCGCTCGGATGGTTTCTGCCTCTTGCTACATTTAACCTTGATGACAGGCTGACTGAAGGAAAACAGATGCAGCTTGATATTGAAAGAGTCAATCTTTCTTACAGGGATGATCTGTCTATCGCTCAAAAGATCAACATAGTTAACTACGAAGACAACTACGAAAAGATCGAGATTGACAGAGGTATTTATTTCCAGGAAGAGGAGATCAGGCAGATCATAATCGATTTTCTGGTTGAATTTACGGGTTACAAATTCGACAGTTTGGAAAAAGTGATACGCCCCAGACCGTTTCTTTATAATTCACCAAGCAACAAAGGCACTGTTGTCTTATGGGAAGTAACAGAATGTGTGCTGGAAAACGGCTGGTTGTTTACCTGTCATGTTGATGATAAGACAGGATCGATATTAAATTGTTTTTTCATCTGCAGTTATGGTGACTGGAGCACACTGATTTCCGATTACTACAGTTTAGGAGATCCGTATGCCGGTATTTGTGAAAGGTACCGGAATGCTATATATAATCATTATTCCAAGACTATCGATGCCAAATTTATAAATTACTACAGAAGCAATGAATTCCATTTCGGCGAAGAAGACGAGCAGGATTTCAAGCTGATCTTCAAGGATGATAAGAATGATACCTTTGATATCACTTTCAGCATCTCATTAGATTACTATTATTTTGGAGCCAATTAATTTTTTTCAATTGATGCCGTTTTGATGCCGATTTAGTACTTTTTTGATTTTTCCCTTTGCAATAATATGCTCAGAAGTTAAGCAAAGGAGGAAAGATCATGTTTCCGGATTTAGCTATCAGATTTAAGAATTATGCCGCAGATATGGGGAGCGGATTTGTAGTGATTGCGGGCTTTTTGCTCGCAATCACGATGGTTTTCGTTATTGTTTTCGCACGCTGGAACGGAATAAAGAACTCTGCTTCCTTATCCAGTTATGAGAATGAGGTGCCAAGAATCGAAACTACTGCCGATTACGCGGATCATGTAACGGTAATCATTTCAGAAAAGACCTAATCTTCACCTACGAAAATATTCCAGGATGCAATCTCTGAATCACTAATGGTCTTCATGACGAGTTTTGCATTATCGAGAAG
>JAEEGL015271639.1_pt1 | contig 10066 bp, 10 predicted proteins | sample 9134231 | NCBI WGS metagenome assembly JAEEGL01 (sample SAMN16246548, study PRJNA631951) | gut metagenome | biome: gut microbiome; feature: rumen; material: fiber-attached | host: Bos | place: Iran: Karaj | collected 2018-10 | reverse complement strand
TTCCCGATTAACGGGCATATCGGTTCCCATAACTTAAGATATTTTGTGGGCGATGTCTCACTTTACCTGTATTGCGACAGGGTGATTGATTTGGTGCTTAATCGCGAGGGCGAGAAGGAAAGGTTTTACGAAAAATACAACGAGACGTATGATAGTCAAAAATTTGGTTTTTAGTTTTTACACGTTCAAAGGTTTTATGGAGAATGAGGCGATAAGGCTTCATTTGAAATGCCTTAAGCGCTACTCGCATATATTCGATAACGCGCTGTTCGTTATCTCAATCAAGGACACCTCTGATATTGAGACGATAAAGGAGACGGAGAAGGCTATCATAGATTGCGGTTTCAGACATATCAAGTTCACTGTATCGCAGAATGACTATTATTGCGAGGGAAAGGCGTTCAAAGAGGAAATCATAGACAAGATAGATTCCTTCGAAGGGTTGACGTTCTTCGGGCACACCAAGGGCGTAACCAATGTGGAGAACCCTAAAATGGACAAGGTTTCCGTCCTGAAATGGATTGCCGGAATGTATTATCTGAATCTCAATTTCATTGATGAGGTTGAGAGGATGCTCATAAAGGAGTTCACCTGCGCCATGTATGGCGCCTATAAGGTGATTGACAAGAGTATAGAGAACGCCAATAACCGGTGGTACGCGGGGACGTTCTATTGGATAAACACGAACAGGCTCTCCAACAACATGAGGCAGAGGGGACGGAAATTCCCTAAACTTCATGACAGGGGGTATGCCGAGTTCATAACGGGGGAGGTTGATATGCTCGCGTCCCATGGGGATGCGTACCTTTATCCATTCGAGTATAATAACGCGGGTTTCCTGATTAATTTCCTACTCCTTAATGATTCCGGGGAGATTGAAAAATACCACGCTTATGAGAAAGAGGTTGGTGTTTAGTTTCTACGTGTCGGGGGATTGGGAGGAATCGTTCTCGAATCGGGTTCATCTCGCGTATCTCGAACATTACCATGACGTCTATGACAGCGCGTTGTTCATTGTGATATGTGATGACGTTAACGACGTTGGGCTTATATCCGGTTTTGAGAAGAGGATTGTGGATATCGGGTTCACGAATGTCGAGTTCAAGGTGACGGAGAATACATCACTCAGGGAGGCGAAGCCGTTCTATGAGGAAATCGTCCTTAAGATGAAGGAGCTTGACGGCATTGTGACTTGGGGGCACAACAAGGGGGTATCCAGCATTTATTTTTATCATGAGGGGATTTTCAATTGGATTTCCGCCATGTATTACGGGACTATGGGGCTTATGGATGACTGCGAGAAGAAAATGGTGTCCAACTATTATGGGGGTGAGAGATATTTTTACGGGGCTCCCCTCGTGGAGGGAAACGAAAAAGAGATACCTTGGATGTATAGCGGAACGTTTTTCAACATGAACCCGGCGTCCATAGTCAGGGCAATGAAGGTTGAGGGAATGGAATTTCCGAAATTATCAAACAGGGCGTACGCCGAAATGTTTCCGGGTTCCCTTTTTGGGTATGAGCGTATGGGTAGTTATAGGGACTCGTACCTTTTTCACAAGTTCTCTGATTTTTACGAATATTTTCCCGAGGATTGGGATGCCGCTTTTAAAAATATTTTCAACGATGAGTTTGACAAGTTCAAAGAATTAATGGAGCATATATGGAAAGAAAAGAAATTATAAACCATGTAATAAAGAAATACGGGTATAAAACGTATCTTGAGATAGGCGTCGCGATTCCGACGATGAATTACGACCTTATCGAGTGCGAGCACAAGGAGGGTTGTGACCCGTATACTGATGACACATTTGATTTCCACTACTATGGTGAGGAGTTCGCGGAGGAATGTTACAAGAGAATAACATACCGTATGACATCGGATGAAATGTTCGCCTCGATGGCGCCCGAAAAGAAATTCGATTTCATTTTCATTGACGGGCTCCATACCGAGGAACAGGTGAAAAAGGATATCCTCAACTCTCTTGATCATTTGAATCCCGGCGGAACCATCGCGGTTCATGACACGATACCTCATGCCGAGCTGTTCGCGCGGGAAGAGCGTGTCACGGATGAGTGGTATGGCTGCGTGTACAGGGCGATACTTGATTTTGATAAGATTGGCGGCAGATACGCGTCAGTCCGTCAGGAAAACAAGAATGGGGTCACCCTGATACCGTACCAAACGATTTACAAATGGCAGCGCGCCGAGTTCATGAAGAAAAGCACGTTTACCTACGCTGATTACGAGAGCGACACGGATAATAGGATGCATATCGTTAGCCTCGAGGATTTCGGGAAGAGCGTAATGATATATCATAACAGCGAGTATCTGAACAAGCCCGAGAATCGTCATTTCGGAAGTGACGGCTCACTCATTTTCGGGGGAACCGAGTCTTGGGTTGTCGGTGTCGCCGAGAGGCTGAGTAAATGGGCGTATGATGTGACGCTTTTCACTGACACGCTCCTCGGGGGCATACTTGATATCACCCGTTACAGGCAGAGGACATCGCCCGATGTCTACAACCATTTCGACGTCGCCATCGTGACGACGAACATAGAGATAACCAAGGATCTCCATTGTGACAAGATAATACTCATACCGACATGTGAGTTCTTCAACACGGAGTTCGGCGCGTTCGCCCCCGCCGACAGGGTTGGTATCCTATCCGAATGGCAGAGGGAGTGGTATCATAAGACATACTCAATCTCGCAGGGAATAATGTTCAGACATTTCCTTCCGAGCGAGCACAACCTGTATGATAACTATAAGGATTACAAGAAGAAAAACGCGATGGTATGGTCCTCCGCGCCGGTCAGGGGGCTCAGGTTCTTCGTTGAAAGGGTGTTCCCGAAAATAAAGGCGGAGATTCCTGATTTCGAGCTTTATATATGCGGGTACAATGAGGCTTACTATGAAAAGGAGTGGGCTAAATACGTGGATGGCGTACATCCGATGATAAACGCGAGCCATGGCGAACTCGCGGAATTGCAGAAGCAGGCGAAAATATGGGTTTATCCGAATATAGGCAGGAGTGAGACGAGCGGGTTCTTTTATGAGACGTTCTGCATAACAGCGGTAGAGAACGCGTTGGCTGGAAACGCTATCGTCTGTTTTGACAAGAAAGACGGAATAAGCAGCACAATTGAGGGCTATGACGGGTTCCTTGATGGGGATATGTTCAACACGAACGACAGGAATTTCATGTTGCATTACGAGGAAGCCGCCAATATTCTCGCCGAGAGGGCAATAAGCATCCTGAAAGACGACGAACTGCGCAAACACCTGTCTGATACCGTCAGAAAGATATGCGAGAGATACACTTGGGACAATGAGATGGAGATAATCCGTAAAGAAATATCATAAAATGACAAAAAAACTCGTATTCTCGTTTTTTGTGTCCGAGGACACGTACGGCTTGAAGATAAACGACATACACTTCAGGTGCCTTCACAGGTACAGGGACGTGTTTGATGCCGTGGATGTGACGCTGATAGTGAACAGCCGCGAGGATAACTGTATGGACTTCGCGTACGACGCAGAGACCAGGTTCCTTCGCATATTCCGCGGAAAGGATATCAGTTTCTCAATCATAGACAACAACGAGTTCAGGGAGTCGCGCGTGTTTTACGACAAGGTGGCGAGCAGGCTTGATGACAACGAACTCGTGTTTTTCGGGCACAACAAGGGCGTGTCGAACGTGACGAGGTTCAATGACAGGGAGATATACACATGGGTTTGCGGAATGTACTACTATTCCCTGAATTTTATGGATGAGGTGGATAAGGCGCTTGTTGGCGGAAAATTCTTCTCTTTCGGCTCATTCCTGACAAGAAACGAGGAGCCTGAGAGGTACAACAAATACGGATGGTATTATATCGGCACTTTCTTTTGGATAAACTGCGTGAAACTGAGGAGTTATATGCGAACGCACGGGATAGGGCTTCCCGAGATGGGCGACAGGTTCTATGACGAGGAGTTCCTTGGCAACATAATAGACACATGGCCCCTGATAATGGCGGGCAGCCATAATAACGCGTATCTTCAGAATTGCCGTAATTTTTATGAGAACACCACAGACTACATACAGTTGATTTATGATACTGACGGCGATGGATTCAATAATTTCTACGTCGATATGATATCCTGATTTTGTATATTTGCGTATATGAAAATCCTTTTTATAACCGAGAACAGCAACTACGACTACCTTAGGGATTCGATATTCATCGGGCTCGTGAATAACGGGCACGATGTCACTGATTCTAATTACCTATGGATGCTCGGACCGCTTTCTGATGGGGAGGCGCTGAACACATGGTGTAAGGGGTTCACATACGGGAATGTTCTCGACGGAAACAGGGAGTTCATTGGCAGGACGGGTATAGAGGACAAGATAAGGGAACATTATTACGACATTGTAATATACGGCTCCGTCAGGAGATGTTTCGACTATTATGATATGGTAAAAGCCCATTACAGCAGGTGGGAGATAGTGTTCCTTGATGGTGAGGACGATCAACGGATTGATTTCTCACTTGTGCGCGAGGGCGCGTATTTCAAGAGGGAACTGTCAGTTGACACGAGTTTCGCTCTCCCGATATCGTTCTCGATACCCGCATGCAAACTGTGCTATGAGGATGTGGAGAAGGTAAACGAGGAGGCGTACATAAACCCCTATGATAGAAGTACATACATATACACGAAAGAGAGTGACTATTACAATGATTACAGGAGTTCGGTTTTCGCTTACACATGTAGGAAAGGCGGATGGGATTGCCTGAGGCATTATGAGATAACAGGGAATAGATGTCTCCCGTATTTTATGGACTATGATGGGAAACCCCCGTATACGATGACGAACTGGCCTTCGGATTTACAGGCGGAGGCGAACTCCCTCTATAGGGCGTGGGATGATGATATGAACTATCATTGGGACAGGATTTACAAGTTAATAAACGCTTTCTTCAATTACACGCGTGAGAATTTGACGTGCGAGAAAGTCGCTGAATATATGTTGAACAGATTATGAGCAAATCAATTTTGATAACAGGAAACGCGGGCCTTTTGGGCGCCAGGCTCGCTGACTGGGTGTTGGAAAACCACCCCGAATATGAGGTTGTCGGAATCGACAATCTTTTTGGTGGTTATATAGAGAACGTTGACGACAGGGTTGTGTTCTATAAGAGGGAATTGTCCACCGACAAACTCACCGACATATTTGACAAGCACAATTTTGAGTATGTGTTTCATTTCGCGGCATACGCGGCGGAGGGGCTTTCCCCGTTTATGAGGATGTTTAATGACAGCAACAATATGCTGTCCACGGACAATATCATAAATGAGTGTATCAAGCACGACGTGAAAAGGCTTATTTACACATCTTCGATGTCGGTTTACGGATGGGGTGTAAGGATGGATGGGGGAAGGTTTGACGAAAACGATATTCCCGTTCCGATAGATCCTTACGCCATTTCCAAATATGCCTGTGAAATGAATATAAAAGCCGCTGGTGAACAGCACGGGCTTGATTGGTGCATTATACGTCCGCACAACGTTTATGGCGTTAAACAGAATATATGGGACAAATACAGGAATGTTTTGGGCATATGGATGGTTGACGCGTTGAACAACCGCCCCATGCTTATCTATGGTGACGGAAAACAGACGAGGGCGTTCTCCTACATAGATGACTGTCTTGAGCCGTTTTGGAACGCTGCGACATTCCCATCGGCGTCGAAGGAGATAGTGAATGTCGGGGGAATCAACGAAAGCACCATACAGGAAGCGTGCGAACTGGTCGCCAAGGTGACAGGCTATGATAATATCGAGTACAGGGAAAAACGTCATGAGGTGAAGCATGCGGTTCCGACTTATCAGAAGTCAATCGAACTCCTCGGGTACAACGAGACGACGAGTCTTGAGGACGGACTCAGGGAAATGTGGGAATGGGCGAAGACGCAGCCGAACCGCAAGCAGTATAAATGGGAGAATTACGAGGTAACAAAGGGCATATACAGCTATTGGAAATAAAATGGTGAATGGGATTAAACTGAAATTGGTGTCACATTTTTATTGCGGGAAGGATTGGAAGAGCAACCGCGCGATAAAGATGTGGTTTGCCTGCTTCCGCCATTACTCAAAAATGTTTGATGACTGCCTTGTCGTTGTGGCGACGGATGATGTCGAGAACGATGAGTTCAATCACGAGGCGGTGGCGAGAATCGCCGATGCCTCTTTCTGTAGAAATACCACCGTGAAGATAGAGAGGAATACGAGTTATCGGGAATCAAGGACATTTTTCGATGAGGTGGCGAACGCCACATATGACGGGCTCGTGTTTTTCTCCCACACAAAGGGGTACACCAATTACGGGACATATCCACAGGAAAACATAGACAGTTTCATTCTTGGCTTATGGTGGTACTCCCTGTCTGATCCCGCCGAGGCGGTGGCGTCCCTGACGTTCGACAGGGGGATAAATAACTTCTTCTTCGGCTCATTCCCGATAATGAACAGTGACAAGACGATATGCTTTGACCAAACGTATTACGGCGCGTTCTTTTGGTCGAATATGAATAACGTCAGGTTCGAGCTCGGGCATTCCATTGAGAACGTTTGGGACAGTTTTCCGCCGCCGTTGTCAAGCAGGATGTATTCCGAGAAATTCGCGGGGATGGTATTGGATCATTGGCGCGATTTCAAGGAGACAAAGGATATGACATTGGGCAAGAACAAGCTCGCGTTTATCTCGGGGCTTGACCTGTATAATTTCAATAACGGAGGGGAATGTGTCCGCCTGTGCTGCGAGCATAAGGATGCGGAGGAGTATAAGGATTTTCTCGCTTTCAGCGATAAAATATTAAAAGAGGTGGACGGAAATGGTTAAAAAAAGGTTCGTGTTTCATTTTTACCTCAATGAGGGATGGGATAGGAATTATGCCAATGACTTACACTTCAAATGCCTGTCGCGTTATTCCCACATCTTTGATGAGGCGAAGATTGTGATATCCGTCGACCCTGAGAACGAGCGGTTTGTCAACGACGTGAAGAAAAGGTTTGTCGAATGCATGAACAGCGGAAGCCTTGAGTTCAAGGTGCAGGGCAACGACTCGTACTATGAGGGTGGGACGTTCAAGAGGGAGGTGGTTGATCATCTCGGGGACTTGGATGGGCTCTTGTTTTTCGGGCATAACAAGGGCGTCGCCTGCCTTTCCACACATGGGGAGTATGACGAGGACAGCCTTGCCGTGTGGATATGCGCAATGTATTTCTATAACCTCGAATTCGTTGATGAGGTTGAGAAAAAACTGTGCGTCGACACGGTGCGGAGCATTTACGGGACACTTCTTTTCCATGGCGATTGGTTCAACAACGCGAGCCATATGTTCTATTCGGGAACGTTTTATTGGCTCAGCCCGGGACGGGTACTTAAATGGGCGCAGCATATACCTCAGATTTATGACAGGGAGTATGCCGAGTTTTTCCCCGGTGACGTGTTTGGGAGCGATATCACATATCCCCTGAGCTCGAGATGCGAGTTGATATTCGAAGCCAACGAGTTGTACACCCATGCCCGTGATTATGAGTGGGGAATAGGGAAAAACGATGATGACAGAATGAGGTTTAAGGCGTTTTTAAAGGATATTACAGGGCATGAATAAGAAACTTATATATTATTTTTATCTTACTCCCGAGTTCAAGGACAATCTCGCGAACAGGATAAATCTTGAGTGCCTCAGGAGATATGCCCGCGTTTTCGATTCCGCCGACATATACCTGTCATTGGATGACACGGGCGACGATGCGCTCATAAGGGAGGCTGAACACGAGTTCGTGTCAATGCCGTTCAGGGGGAGCCTCTCTTTCAAAATCGTGCACAACACGGGGTTTTGCGAGTCAAAGGTAATAAAGGAGGAAATCCTTGACAAGGTGAGCGAGATTGAGGATCTTGTGTTCTTTGCCCACGCGAAGGGATACACCAACATAAAGACATATTCTGAAACCATTGAAAACATACAGAAATGGATTGTCGGTTGTTATTTCCTGTCTTTGGAATTCATAAATGAGGTGGACAGTTTTATAGGGGATGGCGGCTGTCCGGAGATAACGTACGGCTCGTTCCCGATTTGCGCGCAGCACAAGATAAGCGAGGATGAGTTCCGCAATGATTACACGAGCATATTTTCGGGACGGATAAAATATAATTGGTATTTTTCAGGCACATTCTTTTGGGTGAATCCGCTTAAAATGCACAATTATATAAACGTGTTCTCTCCGACACTTCCGAAAATGGAGGGGAGATATTTCGGTGAGAGGATGTTCGGAAACATATTCAGGTATTACTCAAATGGAATGGGGCACAACTCAAGGGTGTTGTATCCGTGTAATTTTTATAACTCCGGCATAGTTGACGCGTCTTTGGAATTCATTCTTGAGGGCGATGAGCATGAGAGGTTTGACAAGTTTTATAGAAGCGTGATTTCAAACGTATGATTGAGGTACTTTACGTGGCTACGGATTCGTACGCCGAATACAGGCATGAGTTTTTCTCGACGTTCAAGTATTTCGCGCCGGGCAGGGAAAAGCACATCACCATACTCAGCAATGGGATGGAGGACTGCGACGGGATAATACTCGAGGACGGGACGAGGGTGAGTGTCGTAAAAATGTTCGACTTGCTTTACCCTTGCATAAACCTGCACAAATCCTATTTCATTGAACAACTTAATTTCAACGCCGATTACATATTTTATTTTGACGCCGACACGAAATTCAAGAAGGTTCCCGGATATGATTGGGACGCTATGTTCGGCGCCATGGATAACGGCGAGGTGCTGATATCGAGGCATCCTGTATATTCATTAAAGAAAGGGGCGTATCTCCTTGATTGGGAGAGGGATATGTGGATAAGCAATTTCTGCAGCGCGAACATGACGGAAAAGGACCCGCGCAAACAATCATACATAGCCAAAGACACTTACACGTATGTGATATCCTCGTTTTTCGCCGCATCCAACCTGACAATGCACACCCTCAACGGGCTGATAATAAAAATGAACAGGGCGGATTTGACACGCAACGCGTACGGGGCGGGCTATTACATACCGCCATATATGGATGAGAATTATTTCAACGCCCTTGTGAGCGATTACGAATCGGGGATACAGAACAACGGACTCAAGTTCTCCGTCAGGCAATATAGCCAGCTTTACGGCAAGGATGACGAGACGGTGTTCTATCCCGAGAGTTTCATATATCAAAAGAATTTTCCGGATCATAAAACAAACAGAAGATGAGCACACTTATTTGCTGCATAGAGAAACAGGAGAACCTTTACCTCAGGGATTTCGTGGAATATTACAAGAAGGTTGGGGTTGACAACATAGTTATGTATGACAATAACGACGTGAATGGGGAGTACCCTCAGCAGGTGATAGGCGACTACATAGCCAACGGGTTCGTGATATACAAGGACGCGAGGGGAAAGCACAGGTATCAACTCGATGCCTACACGCAATGTTACGAGGAATACAGGGACAAGTATGATTGGATATGCTTCTTTGATGTCGATGAGTTTATTGAGATACGCGATGGCAAGAGCATAAACGAGTTCCTTTCCGACGAGAGGTTCAACGGTTCTGATGCTATCCTTATCTATTGGCTGCTTTTCGGTGATAGCGGAAATCTTCATTACGAGAACAAGCCCGTATGGGAGAGGTTTGTCCAATACAAGGAACCTGACGCGCGGGCGAATACGTTCAAGGTGATTCTGCGCGGAAACCCGAATGTGTTCGTGTCGTTCTTTGATGCGAATATGTTCCAATGGAACCTTGGCGAGAATCGTGATTTCATAATAACCGACACGGAGGGGAACAGGATATGGGGAGGAACGGAATATCAGGCGTTCAATTATAACGGCGCGTTCCTTAAGCACTATAACACCTTCACAATAGAGGAATTCCTGTATCGCCGTTTCGGCAGGCGCTCATACGCCGACAGAAACAGCAACTTCAACAAGGAGACGGTTATGAACATATTCTACACCATAAACGAGATGACGGA
>JAEEGL015233892.1_pt1 | contig 10066 bp, 5 predicted proteins | sample 9134231 | NCBI WGS metagenome assembly JAEEGL01 (sample SAMN16246548, study PRJNA631951) | gut metagenome | biome: gut microbiome; feature: rumen; material: fiber-attached | host: Bos | place: Iran: Karaj | collected 2018-10 | reverse complement strand
GCCTCGCTCTTCTGCAACTGGATTGACGACTATATCTTCCTCGCCCGCCTGCCCTTCGAGACCGACGGCTATCGTACCTATCAATATCGTCAAGGCGATGCCAGGCTGATGGGTGGGGAGTTGTCGCTCGACATCCATCCCCTCAATCCGCTTCACATCAAGAACGACTTCAGCTTTGTCCGTGGCATACAGACCGGCTCGGAAGCAGAGGGGTGGGGGAGGTCTCTGCCCATGATGCCGGCGCCGCGATGGACTTGCGACGTGCGCTACGAGTTTCCGGACTTTGCCAAGGGGCATTGCAGGCGCACCTTCCTGGCTTTCGGCTCAGAATATAACCTGCGACAGAGCAAGTTCTATGCCGTAGATGACACAGAGACAGCGACACCCAGCTATGCGCTCTTCAACCTCTCGGCAGGCATGGACCTCCATGTCTTCGGTCATAACTGCATCGAACTCACCCTCTCATGCCAGAACCTCTTCGACAAAGTATATCAGCCTCACCTTTCCCGACTGAAATATGTCGATACGACCTCCCCTTCAGGCCGGCAGGGAATATCAGCGATGGGCAGGAACTTCTGCGTTAAAGTCAGCGTGCCTATCGACATACACATTTAGAAGATTGAAGATTGAAGATTGAAAATTGAAGATTGAAAAGCGAGAGCCGAACATATATCGCCATTGACCTCAAGTCATTCTATGCCAGCGTGGAATGCGTGGAGCGTGGGCTCGACCCGCTTGTCGCAAAGCTTGTGGTGGCAGACGAGAGCAGGACAGAGAAAACCATCTGTCTTGCTGTCTCGCCTGCGCTGAAGGCTTACGGCATTCCCGGCAGGGCACGACTCTTCGAGGTCTATCAGAAGTTAAGACTTCACCCCTCCACGCGTCAGGACAAGGACTTCATCATCGCTCCACCACGAATGGCAAAGTACATCGAGGTGAGCTGCAAAATCTACGACATCTACCTGAAGTACATTGCGCCCGAGGACATCCACGTCTATAGCATCGACGAGGTCTTTATGGACGTCACAAGCTATCTCCAGGCATACAAGCAGACAGCTCACGAACTGGCCATAACGATGATTCGCGACGTCCTGAAGCAGACGGGCATCACGGCAACGGCCGGCATCGGCACGAATATGTATCTTGCCAAGGTGGCGATGGACATCGTGGCTAAGAAAATGCCTGCCGACAAGGACGGCGTACGCATAGCGGAGCTCGACGAGATGTCGTACCGCCAGCAACTCTGGGACCATCATCCCCTGACGGACTTCTGGCGAGTGGGACACGGCATAGCGGAGAGGCTCTCGCGCTACGGCATCGACACGATGGGCAAGATAGCTCGCTGCTCTATAGAAAAGGAAGAGCTGCTCTACAAGTTGTTCGGCGTGAATGCAGAGCTTCTGATAGATCATGCTTGGGGATGGGAGCCCTGCACCATCGACCTCGTAAAAGCCTACCGACCCGAAACGAACTCGATGAGCAGCGGTCAGGTGCTAACAGAGCCCTACACGTTCCAGAAGGCACGAAACGTCGTGATGGAAATGGCGGACGCCATCAGCCTCGACCTCGTGGAGAAACGTCTCGTCACCAATCAGCTCGTCCTTACCGTAAGCTATGACAGAGAGAGCCTCACAAGGCCGGAGATTGCCTCGAAGTATCATGGCGAAATCGTGATGGACTACTACGGCAGACCTGTCCCCAAGCACGCTCATGGGACAGCAAACCTCGCCTCTCATTCCTCGTCGAGCAGGAAAATAATTGCTGCCGTTATGTCGCTGTACGACAGGATAGTTAACAGGGACTTGCTGATACGTCGCTTGAACATCGCAACAAACCATGTAATAAGGGAAGACAAAGAGCAGAAGACCTCAGACAACAGCCTTCAGCTCGACCTCTTTGCTGACTACGGGGGTGAAGGCTTTGACGGTCAGAAAGAACGTAAGGTGCAAGAGGCTTTGATTAACATCAAGAAGCGCTTCGGCAAGAATGCCATCCTGAAAGGCACAAGCTATGCCGAAGGCGCAACAGCAAAGGAAAGGAACAAACAGATAGGCGGACACAAAGCGTGACCATTTACCATTGACCATTTACCATTTACCATTGACCATTTACCATTTGTCCATTTCCGTAATTACTGAAGTCTCGGAAGTTCTGAAAGTATTTGTAGTTTAGTAGAACTACTGACTACTTAACTACTTCAGAAGCGGCTTACAACGTCATTCTGCCCCCATCGACTCGTTGTGCCGCTCTGCAGTCTCTTCGATGGCACTCTCATGGCCCGTCAATGCAGCGAACGGAGCGAATTGTGCTGCCCGCTGCTGCATCGGCATCTGCGGATGCTTCTTAGAAACATAATGCGGCAGGTTAATTATATCGTCGTATGCTCCCATTGGATAAATGGTAAATGGTCTTATATCTTAGTGCTTACGCATTTCAGGTTCTTTTGCAGCTGAGCCGTCGAGCTGGCACCGACAAGCACGCTGGTGACGCCTTGCTGTTGCAGAATCCAGCGGAGTGCCATCTCAGCAAACGACTCGCCACGGGCCTCGGCCTCTGCATTCCAACCTCTCAGCTGCTCCAGCAATTCGTCGGTCAGCATATCAGGTCGCAGGAACTTACCCCTCGACATTCGCGAATCCTCGGGAATGCCGCCCAAGTAGCGGTCGGTCAGTAAGCCTTGAGCCAATGGCGAGAAGGAGATGAAGCCGACTCCCGACTCGCGGCAGAGTTCGAGGATGCCTTCTTCCAAAGGCTCGCGGTTGAGCATATTGAGCTTGCCCTGATAGATGAGGCAGGGGACATCTCGCTCTCGGAGGTATTGGAAAGCCGCGCGGGTGGCTTCCAAGGGCCAGCGAGAGATGCCGACATAAAGTGCTTTGCCGGCCCTGACGACGTCAACAAGTGCCTGCAGCGTCTCGTCGATAGGAGTCTCCGGGTCGTAGCGATGACTGTAGAAGAGGTCAACGTAGTCAAGATGCATGCGCTTGAGACTTTGGTCGAGACTTGCCATCAAGTATTTGCGCGAGCCCCAGTTGCCATAAGGCCCCGGCCACATGTCGTAGCCCGCTTTGGTTGAGATGAACAGCTCATCGCGATAGGGACGGAAGTCGTCATCCATGAGCCGACCGAATGTCTCCTCTGCCGAGCCGTAAGGAGGGCCGTAGTTGTTGGCGAGGTCGAAGTGCGTGATGCCGTGGTCGAAGGCATAATGAGTAATATCTCGGCTGCGCTCGTATGGGTCCACGCCGCCGAAGTTGTGCCAGAAGCCAAGACTGACCTTCGGCAGCAAGACGCCCGACTGGCCGCAGCGATTGTACTGCATCCCGTTCTCGTAGCGCAAGGAATCTGCTATGTACATTGCCATATTGTTACTTGAATTGATTAAGTTTTGCTTCTTCGTGGAGAATCTTTGTTGATACTTTATATATTATTGGAATGCCTTTTGCTGGCGCTCCACTTCTTTCAGTTGTTCGCTGGTGACCTGCGAGGCCGCTGCTTCGTGCGGATTGATGTGCAGAACGGTTGTCGGGCGGGCATCGGTGTTGGGTGTAGCCTTGCGGTCAAAGAGTAGCGGATGCTCCGGTGCGATGCTAGTCAGCGTCATTTCCGCGTCCTTGATACTGGCATTTCCGCTATAGACGAGCTGCGCCTTCACGCGGATGGTGCCCGGGTTCGTGGTGGCGCGAAGCAAGATGGGAGCCGTGCCAAAGGACACATTGACCGGGTTGCCGCCGTTCTGCTCGTTGCCGAGCAACTGACCTTCGCCCTCGACGGAGAATAGGATGCGCTCATTATTCAAGACGCGAATGTTGCCGTTCTCGTCGCAGACGGAGCAGATGATGGTGACGAGGTCGCTGCCATCGGCTCGCAGAGGCATTCCTCCGTCGTCGGCCTTGAGCATGAGCCGAGCCGGTCGGCGGGCTGGGAAGCGCTTGTGGGTTGCCACCACCTTGCCGTCGATGTACCCTTCGGCCATGTAATAGTCGTCTTGTCCGTGGTTACGTCCGTGTCTGGTATCGTCGACATAATCCCAGGCGGATGGGAAGGTGAGGATGGGGCTTGGCATGGCCAGATGCTCGTGGTCGGGACGCTGCGTCATCACTCTTCCGCCCTTGCGGATGGTGAGTCGAACGGAGTCGCAATTGCTGTATACAGTTATGTCGTTCGGCGAGAAGGGCGTCAGTTCGTTGGCGATGAACACCATCGGCTTCTCGTGTTGCTGTGAGGCGAACATGTAGTAGGCGTACTTCTCCTGACGGAAAGCATCGAAGGGTCCGCTGTAGAGCGGGTCGGGATGATAGCCGCGCTGATACTCGAAGGGATGCCACAAGCAGCCGCCCAAGTGACGGCGGTCCATCTGCCATAGTGTCTCGATGGTGGTGTAGCGATAGGGGGGATTGCCGTAGTGAAGGGCTTGCAGAAGTTGCGGCACCTCGCCCCAGCTACGGGCGGCGCGGCTGATGGAGTTCTGCGAGTTCCAGTTGTCAACAATGTCGCCAAACTCACGCGTGAAATAAGTCTTGGTTGTATCTTCTTCTTTTTCTGTCGAGCCTGGGTTGCCTGTTGGCGGATGGCAGTACCAGACATCGAAGTGTCCGCGTCCGCTCTGCCGACTGTCGCACGCACATGCCATGTGGCTCCACGGATATTCCTCGCGGACGACACGTACGGCGCTGACGGCAAAGGTGTCGGGATAGTGCGTCTCGTTCAGGATGGGTTCGAACATCAGCAGGCAGGGACGGTTGCGGTCGCGGCGCATGATTTGTCGGATGTCGTTATAGACATGGGCAGCAAACTGCGGACTGCTGTTCCAGTACTGCCAGCCGGGTGTCGTCTCGATGACGAAGATGCCCAGTTCGTCGCAAGCATCCATGAAGGCAGGGTCTTGCGGATAGTGTGCGTTGCGGACAATAGTCATTCCGGCCGAGCGCAACTTCAGGGCGTCGCGGTAGTGCTGGCTGTTGGTCATGGCATTGCCCACGACGGCAAAGTCCTGATGACGGTTGCCGCCTATGAGCTTGGGCTCGTAGGGCTTACCATTGAGCCACAAGCCATCGCTTCCACGAAAGTCTATGCTGCGGATGCCGATGCGTTTCCGATAGCCGTCGCAGGTGCGCCCCTTGGCATCGTTCACCCGTACATATATATTATAAAGGTAAGGAGTTTCAGGGCTCCAAAGTGCAGGCTGCCGCACGGTCATCGATCCCTTGACGGTCTGGGCCGAGCCTCCGGGGATGTCGAGCGGCTTGCTTAGCCGGGCCACGAGGCGGCCATCGGCAGTCTCAAGCCACAGCTCCGCTTTCCCGCGGAAACGGCTCGACTGGTCGTTGCGCACGTGCAGCGAGAGATTGACATCGGCCTGTTTGTCTGAGACATTGGCGTAGCTGACCGTCAGACCGCCGCCAGCAGGAATATGCTCGACGTTAGGGTCAGTGATGTAGGTCTTTGAGGAGGCGATGAGCCAGCAGTCGCGATAGATGCCGCCGAAGTAGGCGAAGTCGAGCTGATACTGCGGCTTGCCGGGCGGATAGCTGCCGTCGTCACTATTGTCGGCACGTACGGCCAGCAGGTTGTCGGCATCGGCGAGGAGGCGGTCCGTCACGTCCACGATGACGGGCAGATAGCCACCGGTATGCTCCACGAGTCGCTCCCCGTTCAGCCAAACCTCGCTTCGCCCCATGATGGCCTCGAAATGGATGAAGAGCTTCTTGCCCTTCGCGTCCTTTGGCGCCACGAAATGTTTGCGATACCAGACGGGACCTTGGTAGTTCTTGCCTCCGCTGGCATCCTCGGGCAACAGTTCAATCCCGTTGGGCAGGCTGACGCGCGTCCAACCGCTATCATCAAGCCCCGTGGAAGCGCCGTCCGCGATGTCTCCGCGATGCAGCAGCCAGCCGGGATTCATCGACCACACGCTACGCCCCATGCCCTCCACGACATAGAAGCCCGCCGTGCTCCAGGGAGCGGCGGTCGGCTTGCCGGCCCATCCGTCAGCAGAAGGCCAGAGCAAAAACAGCATTATGATGAAATTAATCCACTTCATAGGCAACCCGTATTTTTGTTTTGACAAGTGATATTGCGCTGCAAAGATACGAATAATATTTCTATTATATGTCATCAGGTAAACGACAATTATGTCCAAATCCTAGAAAACGTTACCGATGTTTCGTCAATCTCTCTTTTTCGTTAAATATGGATTTCCAGTTTCGTGAGTTCGCTGGTGTTTTGTAGCGAAGAGTCTTCGCTTCGCTTACGCACAGGCGGAACTTGCGTTCCATCAGTACTCACAATCATTCTCTATATCTAAAGTTTTTAGTGCTTACATAGGATGAAGCCGGTGGCGTGAGACCTGACTGACACTTCGAACTGCAGTCTGCCCAGAAATTCCCACAGGAAGGAATCTCTTTTCCCACACGTGGGAATTCGCTTTCCTACGTGAAGGAATTGCCCATGCCTCACGATGCATTCAAAGGTATCCTATCGGTGAGAGTGCCAGACTCGAGGGGATTTAATTTAAAAGAATTCTATCTGATTATAGCGAATAAGAGTTAAAAATGGTACAAGAAAAGCATATTTTTCCTGTAATAGCGATTCCGATTCATAAACTATTTGTATTTTTGCATCACTGGTATTCCTATATCGACAATCTCGTCATGAGCAAAGCATCCCAACTTCTGAAACCTCTGATGCCGATACTCTCGGCAGTTTATGGCGTAGCAATCATCTACGTGACAGCCCTGCCCGTCGGCGGCGACCATCCGGGATTTCTTGGTGAATCGCTCACTTGGCTGTTCACCTTGGTCGGCATTGCTCTTACCCTGTTTCTCGTGCATCGCATCGAGCCGAAAGTGTTTCCTGCTGCTGGGCAATTCCCTCTGAAGTTGCCGAAGAGCTCCGTCATCGCGGGTTTGCTGCTGATGGCGCCTCTCTGGCTTGCCCTGAAGGAATATATCGTATTTGGCATTACGTCGCTGGCCACCACCATACAGATGGAACCGCTCGCCTACACTACTGCCGAGCTGCGCGATGACCTCCTGTCGAGCGTGCATGCCGTGCTGCTTGCTCCTCTGCTCGAAGAGCTATGCTTCAGGCAAATGGCTATCTCCATCTTCCGCCGCCGTAGCACGCAAATCGTTGTCTGCGTGGTGATGGCCATCTTGTTTGGAACGCTCCACGTGCGTAACTTTCCCGGTGCTTTCCTCAGCGCCATGGTGTATGGATTGGTATTTATATGGTCGCGAAATATCTGGTATAGCGTGGCACTCCATGCGGGTTCCAATCTCGCTTCTACACTCCTTGCCGTTTACTGCTGGCTGCATTGGGGCGATATGCAGATGACGAAAACGCCCGTTATCATTCTGCCCGATGAGAAGGTGGTCATCATAAGCCTGTTTTTAGCCATAGCAGGAGTGGTGTTACTGAGAAAGAAATGATAAATGGTAATTTATGAACTGATATAGTTATGTATTTAACTTCCGATACATTAATTATTGTTGACATGAAGAAAGGCTTTTGCTTGTTAGGTATCATCGGACTGCTGCTATCAGTCCCTTCTGCAATCTGCGCTCAACGCAAGATATCCTTTGATGAGAGTTGGCGCTTTCATCGCGGCGCGGCCATCAATGCCGAGACTGTAAATTACGACGATTCCAAATGGCGCGAGGTCATCGTGCCTCACGATTTCAGCATGGAACCTGCAACATACACCCACGACCATCGCGAGCGGCAAGAGGAGTGGAGCGACTGGCAGGTGGGGCCATTCTCGCGGCTCAGCATCGGCGGCTCGGATTCGGGTCAGACGCTTGGTGGCTCCGGCTGGTACCGTAAGACGTTCCGACTCCCGGGCAACTCCATCGACGAAGCACTCCGGCAGAAGGTGTTCCGACTGCGCTTCGATGGCGTATATAACGAAGCTGAGGTGTGGGTGAACGGCAAGAAGGCGGCGATGAATGTCTTTGGATATATGCCCTTTGTGGTGAATCTGAATGCTGTTCTAAGCGATAAAAAGAATCGCAACGCAAAGGATGAGCAGTTGGTCACCATCGCCGTGAAGACCGTTAACGAGGGACTTAACAGCCGTTGGTATGCAGGCAGCGGCATCTACCGTCATGTCTGGCTGGAGATCATCGGCCAGTTGCATCTCGACGAATGGGACACGCATGTGGATGCTTCGGTGGTGGAAGGAAAGAATGCGAAGGTCAGAGTGTCGGCAAAGGTATTTGACGAGAGCGGTAACAACTGCCACGACTGTGAACTGAAAGTAGAGATACGCGACGACGCCGGTCAAGTGGTAGCAAAGGAGGGCACGTCTGTCGCTTCAGCAAAAGAGGAGGGAAGTGTACTTCTGACGCTGAAGGGCGCTAAGCTTTGGTCGCCCGACTCTCCATATCGTTACACCGCTCGCGTCAGCTTGCATACGGCTACAGGAGAGCATGATGCCCTGGTGATACCCTTCGGCGTTCGCACCATCTCGTTTTCTGCCGACAAGGGTTTCTTGCTCAATGGCAAGCCGACAAAACTGCGCGGAGGCTGCGTTCACCATGATAATGGCCTGTTGGGAACTGCCGCCATCGACCGTGCTGAGGTTCGCAAGGCCGAACTGCTGAAGGCACAGGGCTTCAATGCCGTGCGCACCAGCCACAACCTCCCCTCCGAGGCCTTCCTCTATGCTTGTGACAGTCTCGGCCTAATGGTCATCGATGAATGCTTCGACCAATGGGAAGAATCCAAAAGACGCGACGACTACAGCAACTACTTCTCAAAGGAAAAGCGGGTCATCATTGACGGAGAGCCCGTGGGCACAGGTGTCACCAATTTCGAGCACGATGCCGCGCTGATGGTGCGCCGCGACCGCAACCACCCCTCTGTCATCATGTGGAGCATTGGCAACGAGATAGCCCAGCGTTCCGACGTGCCGCGCGGCAAAGAGATTGCCGACGCCATCACGCGGGCCATCAAGCACGAAGACACCACGCGCCCGACAACCCTTGCCGTGAACGACTACTGGGACCGTCAGCCGCAGAAGATGACGTGGGAGAAGGACTCGCCCAGAGCGTTTGAACTGGTTGAGGTGGGCGGCTACAACTACGAGCTGCGCCGCTACGAGAGCGACCACGAGAAGTATCCCCAGCGCATTATGTGCGGGACAGAATCATACCCCAATGCCGTGGCGGCAATATGGAACACCATCGAACGCCTCCCCTACGTCATAGGCGACTTCGAGTGGACGGCCATCGACTACATCGGCGAGGCGGGCCTCAGTCACGCCCTCGAGCGCAGCGACCGCGGCCGCTGGATACAGCTGCTCGCATGGCCGTGGTTCAACGCATGGTGCGGCGACCTTGACCTCACCGGCATAAAGAAGCCGCAGTCCTACTACCGCGATGTTGTTTGGGGAGAACGTCCGATAGCCATGGCCGTTCGTCCGTCGGTTACCGATGGCGAGTACGAGGATGCGCTGGGTTGGTGCTGGACAGCCGAAGAGAACCACTGGAACTGGCACGACCGAGCCTACTACGACGGTCCGAATGCATGCGGCTACCTGCCTGTTGACATCCGCCCCGAGAAGTACGACAACGCTACGTTGAAGACAGGAGTCGTGCACGACGTGAACGGCCATCGCAGCGATTCTCTGCGCGTAAACGTCTATACGCGTGAAGCTCGCGTACGTCTCTCAATAAACGGCCGCATCATTGGCGAGCAGGATGTCAATCCCGAGACCTACACCGCCACTTTCCGAGTGGCCTACGAGCCTGGCGAGCTGAAGGCAGAGGTCGTGAAGGGCAAGCGTGCAGAGGTCGCTTTCCGCACTTCCGGTGTTCCGGCAGCCATCCAGTTCGTGTCTGTGAATAGCGACGGCCGCTCGGCTGACAACGTCGTGATTTCATCCTCTCCAGGCGACCTCGCTTACGTATATCTTCGGGTGGTGGATGCTGACGGTAATCTCTGCCCGACAGCCGAGATTCCACTCGACATCAAGACCTCAGGTGCCCGCCATTTAGCAGTTGCCGGCACTGGCCATCCCTACGACCTCCGTTCCTTCCGCTCTCTGAAGCCCACCACCTTC
>JAEEGL014498826.1_pt1 | contig 10066 bp, 9 predicted proteins | sample 9134231 | NCBI WGS metagenome assembly JAEEGL01 (sample SAMN16246548, study PRJNA631951) | gut metagenome | biome: gut microbiome; feature: rumen; material: fiber-attached | host: Bos | place: Iran: Karaj | collected 2018-10 | reverse complement strand
TGGCAATTGTATTCGTTATTACATTCACGTGGTAGATTTAGCTAAAGGTCATCTTTCAGTAATTGAAAAAATGAAACCGGGAGTCGAAATATACAACCTTGGCACTGGTAAAGGAACGTCCGTAAAAGAAATGATTGCAGCGTTTGAACGTGCAAGTAACAAACAGTTACCATATAAGATAGTTGGTCGTCGAGCAGGTGATTTACCAGAACTCTGTGCTGACCCATCAAAGGCCGAGCGTGAACTCGGCTGGAAGGCAGAACTCACGATTGACGACGCAATGCGTGACACTATTAATTACTTAGATCATTTTAATAATTAATGACGGATCTTTGAATAAATATTCCAGGAGAATTTAAAACAACCCTTACCGAGTAGAAGTGAACGCATAGCGATTTTGTCGCGCAAGGTGGCTTTTGGATTCTTTAGGATGTAGTCTTTATGATTTTTGAGATACTGGACTACGCTTTGTTGTTGCTGTTTTAATTCAGGGGTAAGGCTACTATTAACCATCTGCCTGAGAATACTGAAGCGAGCGTGCATCCGGCGCTTATTAGTAACATCCTTGAGTTTTGGATATTCGGCGTCGATGTCGTTGCACATTTGGTCAGTTAGAACAAGTAAATCAAACTTTTGAATATTAAATGCGCTTTTAGTAATTGAGCCCTTGCGTTGAAAATAAGTGTATTTCGGCTCTGGCCCATAGGCTATTTTTGGACATTTGAGTATTAGCTTATAAGTGACACCAACATCTTCGTGGAGCTTACCAACTGGAAAACGGACATCCTTGAAAAGTTTAGTTTGATAAAGTTTAGAACAAGTCGAAACCATGAAGCCCTTCTCAAGTAGCATCCGCTCTAGGCACTCATCAGTTTTAAAGCAAGCTTCTTCTTGGCCTTTACCAAAGTTTTTTGGTTTGCCATGCTCATTTTTCTCATTATGGGCGCAAACTGCCAGTTTAGCATTGTGCTTTTTGGCGAGTTCAACTGTATATTCAATAAAATCTGAATCTATATAATCGTCCGAATCAACAAACGTCACGTACTCTCCCGTGCAAATATCAAGACCGCGATTTCTGGCGCTGCTCAACCCACCGTTTGGTTTATGGATGACGATAATACGATCATCTTTCTTTTGATATTCGTTGCACATTTTATCACTGCCGTCAGTAGAGCCGTCGTCGACTAGGACTATTTCTAGTTCTTTGTAAGTTTGGTTTAGGACTGACTCAACGCAAGTTTTGAGGTAGCGTTTAGTATTATAAACTGGAATAATGACTGAGACGAGTGGTTGCTTCATGTCTTTATTGTAGCATATATATTATATATGTAACCGAAGCTTAGCACCGAGGCACGATTTATGCCAATGCCAATAAATACGATAGAGACGAATTTTTTCTTGAGTTGAAGGATGTTTCCCCACCCATTTTTTAAGATTATTGTAGCAGGCCTTCCAATTGGACCATTTGGCACTTCCTTTACTAGCAATACTAGTTTCAGTTCCGGAGTTGTAGGTGTATAGTGGTTTTAAAATAAACCTTATTATTCCATCTGCGTGAGATAAATAGTCTAAAACAAACTTCGTATCCTCGCCATATGACATTTTAGCATCAAACTTAATATGGTGGTCTTTAATCACTTTAGCAATAAAAATCTTATTAAAAGCAGCGTACATCCGGCCATCGCTATAAAGCAAACGCATAATATAAGACTTAAAGCTTTCGTTCGCTTTTTGCGGCGCGAGTTCATTGGTGTGAACTATTTCAGTCATATTAGTTTTTACATGATGATATTTAAATCCAGTGACGGCTGTAGCAGTGTTTGAAAGTTCGATAGTTTTGACCATTTCGGAAATAAAGTCGGGTGAAACTGTATCATCTGAATCAATAAAGAGAAGGTATTTGCCACTCGATTTTTCAATACCTAGGTTGCGAGCGCTGGATGGGCCAGAGTTGTCTTGATGGTATAGGTGAATTCTTTTATCAGTAAGCGTTTTTAAAACATTAAGGCTGTCGTCTTCTGAGCCATCATCGATGAGAATTATTTCGAGATTTTTATAGGTATCTTTAATTAAGGACTGTGCCAGTTTAAGGGCAGTTTTGCCGGTATTAAAGACTGGAATAATAATAGACACAAGCGGTTGCATATGCGCTAATTATAACATTTTATGCTAAAATAGTTCATATGAGTATCCCTAAGGTCTTAAATAGACGAAACCGTATTTTATTGAAAGAACTAACTAAAACTGATTTTAAATTACGCTACCAAGGTTCAGTGCTTGGTTATTTATGGGCGCTATTACGCCCTCTCATGATGTTTGCAATTCTTTATATAGTGTTTGCAAAACTGCTCAAGATTGGTGGTGACATTCCACATTACCCAGTTTATCTTTTAACTGGTACTACTCTTTGGAGCTTCTTCACTGAATGTACTAGCCAAGGGATTCAAGCAATTGTGATTCGTGGTGATCTTCTACGCAAGATTAGCTTTCCAAAATATATTGTGGTGGTTTCATCAACTTTAACTGCCGTAATTAATCTTTTAATAAATCTAGTTGTTATTATAATCTTTGCCCTGATCAATGGCGTTTCACCAAGTTGGTCTTGGTTGGTGGTACCAATCTTTATAGTTGAACTATACTGTCTTTCACTCGGTATCGCTTTTCTGCTTGGCGCTATCAATGTGAAATATCGCGATATCACGTCAATTTGGGATGTTTTGGTGCAAGCGTTATTCTATGCCGTACCAATTATTTATCCAATTACGATGGTAGCAAGTTCGAGCGCACTAGCAGCAAAAGTTATTTTACTTAACCCAATCGCTCAGGTGATTCAGGATGTTCGTTATTATTTGATTACAACTGAGTCAATGACGACTTGGAATTATATTAATGGAACAATGATAAAAATGATTCCGATTGCCCTTGTGGTGCTCGTTTTACTATGCGGTGCACTCTACTTTAGAAAGAAATCAAAGAAGTTTGCGGAGGAAGTGTAATGAGTGACGACGTGGCAATTAGAGTAACTAACCTTCATAAGAGCTTTAGGCTGCCAACAGAACGCGCTTGGGGATTGAAGCAGGCAATCTTTAATCGTTTACGTGGAAAAAAGGGTTATACTGAACAGAAAGTTCTGAAGGGTATAAGTTTTGAAATTAAGAAGGGGCAGTTTGTTGGCATTGTTGGACGAAACGGATCTGGCAAATCTACTCTCCTTAAAACTCTTGCTGAAATCTATTTTCCTGAGAAAGGGTCTGTACAGATTAATGGCAATTTGGTGCCATTTATTGAACTCGGTGTAGGTTTTAATCCAGAATTAACTGGCCGTGAAAATGTGTATCTAAATGGAGCTCTACTTGGTTTTTCTAATGCCGAAATGGACAAAATGTATGATGAGATTGTAAAATTTGCTGAGCTAGAACCGTTTATGGATCAGAAACTGAAGAACTTTTCGTCTGGTATGCAGGTGCGTCTGGCCTTTTCAATTGCAATTCGTGCAAAAGGCGACATCCTACTGCTTGATGAGGTGCTAGCAGTTGGCGATGCGGCATTTCAACAAAAATGTAACGATTACTTTGCTTCCCTTCATGGCAATCAAACTGTGGTACTAGTTACGCATGCGATGGAAAATGTTAGAAAGTTCTGCGATAGAGCGATTTTGCTTGATGACGGCAAGATAGCTATGGATGGAGATCCAAATAAAGTTGCCGACGCTTATAATAAAATACTTGGTATAAAGGGAAAATGAAAAAAATAACCATCTTTACGATGCAGCTAAAGACACCTGGCGGCATTGAACGTTTTGTTTCAACACTTTCAGAGATGTTTTCTAACGATTATGCTGTCGAGATTGTTGCAAACTATGGCAAAGCTTCTGACACGCTCGCTTTTCCGTTACCAAAAAATGTCAAAGTTACCTTTTTAACTTCTAACCAGCCAAAAGAAATTTCGATGAAAAAGATCCTTCTTGGTTTGAAGTGGCACCGAATTCCGAAGGAATTGGTTCGCCGTAAGAAAATTGATTCTACAAGAGAAAAAGTGTTTAAGAATTTTTTGCAAACACTTAACACTGACTATATTATTACGGACCGCGCTGTTTTTAGTTCCCTAATCGGAAAGTATTATCACGGCAATGCAGTAAAAATTGCCACTGACCATAATTATCATCAAAATAACCCAGTTTATATTAAAGAATTAATCGAGTCTGTTAATGGCTTTGATCATCTTGTTGTTGCAACTGATGAGCTAAAGGAATTTTATACTTCAAGGACTGCTGTCAAGTGTCACAAGATTAATAATCCTCTAGCTAACATTCCGGTAGAGAAAGCGGCATTAGACACAGATAATATTATCTCTGTTGGTCGTTTCGTTCCGGAAAAAGATTTCGAGACTTTGGTGGATGTTATGGCGATCGTTCACCGCAAATTACCGCAAGCACATCTTACGATCATTGGCGATGGTATAACGTTTGATTATGTAAGTAGAAAGGTGAAGACCATGGGCCTTGAAGACGTAATTTCTTTACCTGGCTTTATGACTCAGGATAAAATTGCCGAATACTATTACAATAGTTCGCTCTTTGTTTTGACTTCAAGGACTGAAGCTTTTGGCCTTGTTTTAACTGAAGCGATGAGCTATGGACTGCCATGTATCGCTTTTAGTCGAGCCTCTGGCGCTCGTGCACAAATTAATTCTAGAAATGGTTATTTAATTAAAGAGGATGATATTTTTGAAATGGCGGATAAAATTATCTTCGCTCTTAATAATAAGGAAAAATTGAAGACTGTCCAAGGGGTAATTAACCAAGATATTAATAATTATAGCCAAGGCTCCGTAAGGCAAGCGTGGGATAAAATCCTAGCCTAGTGTGATATAATCTTTTCAGATGAAAAAGAAGCGAGGATTTAAAAAAACAGAGAATTTTATTTTTTTAGCAGCAATTGTTGTAATTTTTCTTTTTGGATTACTCACTCTCATCAGGACTGAAAAAACTATATCAAAAACTGAAAATCGCACGCTTACGACTTTTCCTCATTTCACGATTAAGTCTTTTATAGACGGGAGTTTTCAAGATAATTTTGAGAGTGCTTTATCTGACCAGTTTATTGGTAGTGAAAAAATTCGCGTTCTTTATGCTAAGCTCATTGGTAATATTCCGTCTTTTTCCTTAGGTGAATCAGTCTGCCAGAACCATTATTTAGAGCTCGTAAACTCGGTTGATCGTCGCCGTGGCACTTTTAATTGTGAGGACTATATCGTTTATTACCCAGAACCACTCACAGACGAACAAACCGATATCGTGGCAAATAATCTTCAAATCTATAATCATATTAATAAGTTAACTGACGCCTATTATTATTTTGTTAATGATTCTTCAGTTTATAACTTTGAAACAAATCAAAAGGTAGTTGATTATGATGCTATTTTGAAACAAAACCTTACTGGTAATTATCATCTAGCTTCACTTAATTTTGATAATTATGCAGCTTATAAGCCGTATTTTTATAAAACTGATCACCATTGGAATAATTTTGGCTCTTATCAGGGTTATCTAGCAATTCATAAACTTTTAAACTTGAGTGACCAGCCATTGGTGCCTACAAGCGAACAAAGCAACCATGAGGCTTTCTTTGGCTCGCATGCCAGAAATACCAACAACTACGACTATCAGGAAGAGTTTAATTATTACACCTTTAATCTGCCGCCTCATTCAACGGTTATTAACGGGCTGCCGGCTACTTATGGGCACTATAGTGATTATATCAATCATAATTATGTATCTGAGGACGTCGAAAACACCTATGCATTCTTTTATGGTTCTGACGAAGGTGAGATTATCTATGATTTTAGACAAAGCCAAAAGGATAACCTATTAATAATATCTAACTCCTATAGCAACGCCGTTAATGAGTTAATTGCTTCGCATTATAATAAAACTTTTATTATTGATCTTCGTCGATATAAGACTATCTTTGGGCAAGATTTTAAGCTAGAAGAATATCTTGAAAAAAACCACATTAATAAGACACTACTCCTGATTAGCCCGACGTTTATCCGTGACACTTCAACACATCAAGGATTGGAGCCGTAATGCTATTTAGTAGTCTGACTTTTCTTTTTGTATTTCTACCGCTCACAATAGCGTTATATTTTATCGTAAAAGATAAGTATAAAAACTTCATTCTTTTGATTGCTTCGCTGATTTTCTATGCGTGGGGTGAGCCAAAATATATAGTTTTAATGTTACTTTCTATCATTATTAATTATTTTCTTGCTATTGCTATTGATAAATCTAAAACCGGCAAAAGAAAACTATTATTAATTATTACAGTGCTAGTAAATCTTGGTGCACTCTTTGTTTTTAAGTATCTTGATTTTGCAATTGTTAATTTCAATTTCCTGTTTAAGACTAATCTTAGCTGCCGCCATCTGATACTTCCGATTGGAATTAGTTTTTACACCTTCCAGATTCTGTCGTATGTGATTGACGTTTACCGCAAGAAGGTCGCTGTCCAGAAAAATATTTTTACACTTGGAACCTATATTGCTCTCTTCCCGCAGCTAATTGCAGGGCCAATTGTACGCTATTCGGATGTTAAAAAACAACTCGTCTCGCGCAAGCATTCGCTGGAGAAGTTTTGTGATGGATTTCGTCGTTTTATTTTAGGCTTTATAAAAAAGGTTTTGATTGCTAATAACGTGGCAATTATTGCAGATAGCGTCTTTAATGCTCCGTCTGAGGTAGCACTTACGCCGGTGGTTATCATTGTTGCTTTAATCGCTTATACTTTGCAAATATACTATGATTTTTCTGGTTATAGCGATATGGCTATAGGGTTAGGAAAAATATTTGGTTTTGACTTTATCGAAAACTTTAATTATCCATATTCCGCTACGAGTATTACGGATTTTTGGAAGCGTTGGCATATTTCACTGACGACTTGGTTTAAGGATTATTTATACATACCTCTAGGCGGTAACCGTTGTTCAAAAATAAAATGGATCAGAAATTTTTTGGTAGTTTGGCTTCTGACTGGTTTATGGCATGGTGCAAGTTGGAATTTTATTCTTTGGGGAGTGTTTTATGCCATTATTCTCTTAACGGAAAAACAGTTTCTACATAAATATATCGAAAAACTGCCTCGTTTTTTGGCTTGGCTGTTAATGTTCGCTGTGGTTAATATCGGCTGGCTCATCTTCCGAGTTGAAAATATTGGTGACTTACGGCTGATAATTACTTCTTTCTTTAGCCCGACTGGAACTCTTTCTGACTTTATTAGTAATAATTTCTCGATTGTCCCTTATTATATCTTTGTCATCATAGGTCTAATATTTATGTTTCCGATTTCGAAGAAGATTGTGAGTAAACTTTTGTCTTACCGTTATGGTAGATTAGCCTTAGATATTATTCTTTGTCTCCTATTTGTGCTTTGTATTTTTGCTCTAATTAACTCTTCCTATAACCCGTTTATCTATTTCCGTTTCTAGTTGTTTCACTCTTAATATGATATAATTACTGTCATGAAAAGGGATTTGTTTAAAGATAAAATTTTACTAATTACTGGGGGTACTGGTTCATTTGGTAACAAGGTACTTGATCGTTTTCTTGAGGATGATATAGAGCTAAAAGAAATTCGTATTTTTTCTCGTGATGAGAAAAAACAAGAGGATATGCGCATTAAATATAAGAGTGATAAGATTAAGTTCTTTATTGGCGATGTGCGAGATTATCGTAGTATAGATGACGCTATGGATGGTGTGGACTTCATCTTCCATGCAGCCGCTTTAAAACAAGTTCCATCCTGTGAATTTTTCCCTATTCAGGCCGTTAAGACCAACGTCCTTGGTACTGAAAATGTTCTTGAAGCAGCCATCAACCACAAAGTTAAACGCGTCGTCGTACTTTCTACCGATAAAGCCGCCTACCCGATTAACGCAATGGGTATGAGTAAAGCTTTAATGGAGAAAGTTGCCATCGCTAAAGGCCGTGAAGTCAAAAACAGCGATACTATCATTTGTCGCACTCGTTATGGCAACGTGATGGCCTCTCGTGGTAGTGTAATTCCTCTATTTTATAATCAAATTTCTGCCGGTTTACCTTTGACAGTTACAAACCCAGAGATGACGCGTTTTATGATGACGTTAGACGATGCAGTTGATTTAGTGGTTTACGCTTTTGAACATGGGCAACAAGGTGATTTGTTTGTACAAAAGGCACCGGCTGCGACAATTGCTACACTTGCAGAGGCGGTTAAAGAGCTCCGTCATTCCGATTTGCCAATTAAATATATCGGAACCAGGCATGGAGAAAAACTTTACGAAACTCTAGTGACAAAGGAGGAGATGCTGGCAGCTGAAGATTGTGGTAATTATTACAGAATCAAGAGTGATGCACGTAATCTAAACTACCAAAAATATGAGAATGTTGGTCACGCTGATTTTGATAAGATTGATGATTATAATTCTCACAACACTAAGCGTCTTAATGTCGAAGAAATGAAGCAATTGCTTCTAAAACTTGATATGTTTAATGAGGATCACTAATGCGTTTATTGATTTTAGATATAGACGGCATGCTAGGCCACGTGCTGAAGTCTTATTTTGAATCATTAAATTACGATGTTGCAACTTATTCTCCTGACGTAGATAGTATTTATTCGGTCGAAGAAGAGATTATGACGTTTAAACCAGACGTAGTTGTAAACTGTGCTGCTGTTTTGATTAAAGAGTCTGAAGAAAAGCCTCGTAATGCAATATTAATTAACAGTTTTTTACCGCATTATCTTGATCATCTTTCTAATAAACATCACTTTAAACTGATCCATCGTTCAACCGATTGTGTGTTTGAGGGAAAATCTGGTGACTATACTGAAAAGTCAGTTCCTGATGCTACTTCTTTTTATGGCCGTACTAAAGCTTTAGGAGAGATTAATAATGATCATGTTTTAACATTAAGGGTGTCTATTATCGGCCCAAATGAGCATCCTGATTTATCTGATGATCTTCTGTCATGGTTCTCTGGCCAAAATGGGGTTGTGCATGGTTATACGAAGGTTTTTTGGACTGGCATAACGACACAAGAGTTTGCTCGAATTATTGAGACATCTATTAATATTAATCTGACTGGCCTACACAATGTAACGAATGGACAGAAAATTTCTAAGGCAGATTTGTTAAGACTATTCAATAACCATTTCTCACATAAAAAAGAAATCGTTGATGATGATTCAAAAATCTCCGATAAATCTCTCTCCCGTACTAATACAACATACGATTTTAATATTCCTGAATATGAGGTGATGATAAATGAGATGTTTGATTGGATTAATGATAATCAAGAAACCTATAAAAGTTTAATAGAAAGGATAAAACAATAATGAAGATAATGGTTGTCGTTGGCACTCGCCCAGAAATTATTCGTCTAAGTGCAGTTATTAAGAAACTCGATCAATTTCATAAGGTTATTCTTGTCCATACAGGGCAAAACTACGATTATAATTTAAATGAGATCTTCTTCCGTGATCTTGAATTACGCCAGCCAGACTACTACCTTAATGCTGCTTCCGACAATGATAACCTTGGACATACGGTAGGAAATGTGATTGCGAAAACGTATGATTTGATGCTCGAAACTAAACCGGATGCTCTGGTTATTCTTGGTGATACCAACAGTTGTTTGGCCGCGTATTCAGCTAAGCGTCTAAAAATTCCAATCTTCCATATGGAAGCTGGAAATCGTTGTTTTGATCAAAACGTACCTGAGGAAATCAACCGTCGCTTAGTTGATCATATCAGCGACATCAATCTTGCTTATTCCACAAACGCTAAGCAATATCTCATTAATGAAGGTTTTAGAGAAGATACCGTCTATATGACTGGTTCACCAATGGCAGAAATCTTTAGCCAATTTAAAGAGAAGATTGATAAATCAGATGTCTGTTCACGCCTAGATGTTGAGCCGGGTAAGTTTTTTGTCCTTAGTCTCCATCGTGAAGAAAACCTTGATAATAATAAAAAGTTTCATACAGTTTGCGATTCTCTAAATGCTATTGCCGAGAAATATGGGTAT
>JAEEGL013574111.1_pt1 | contig 10066 bp, 8 predicted proteins | sample 9134231 | NCBI WGS metagenome assembly JAEEGL01 (sample SAMN16246548, study PRJNA631951) | gut metagenome | biome: gut microbiome; feature: rumen; material: fiber-attached | host: Bos | place: Iran: Karaj | collected 2018-10 | reverse complement strand
CGTCGACGATTGCCGCGATTACGTTGAGTCGTCCCGCTCGCACGAGATCCTGCGTTACGGAAGACTTCATGAGAATCGTTTCCATAGACTGCCACACAAGCGCCTCGGAGACGACGTTGGCAAGATCGTAGCCGGAAAGATCTGGATAGGCTTCTTTCGAGCGCGCGATTGCCGGACCTATCAAGTTATATCTTTTTAGCTGCTGAGTTGCGTCCCGTTGGGGCAAGGACGCTATTCCAGACTGCGTCAGTTTGGACGATTCAGACTGGGCGAGCTGGCTGAGACGATCATACTCGCGAATCATATCGGAAACGGCGCGGCTCGGATAGTGCCCCATAACGACCAAGAGCGGCGTTTGCAAATTGACAAGTCCGTATTCTATGGCCGTCAGGTCTTGAGTTGCGACGGCGCCGAATTCGACAGAGGTCAGATAGAGATCTTGGTTTGTCGTTTGCGTGAGCGTTGTTGGACGCGTCGGCATGTCCGGCGAATAGACTATTGTTGCAATGGGAAATTTAGCGGCGTCGCCTCCGCGTTTGGGGAGAAGGCGCGCGTCGGTGGAATCTTCGCGAAGGTAACGAGCGTTGCCTGCCGCTAGCTGACGATACGCGTCGTCTGGAGTAAACTCCAAGTCGGATGCAAATACGGGAGAAACCGTTTGCGCAAAGGTTGAAACGGCGCTGGGGTCGTCAAGGTACAGTTCCGTACCGTCTTCATATTGAGCGCGAACAACGTTGGAAGCCGTGGTATAAGCGTATACGAGCGCGGTGCCAATCGCGCAGAAGGTCAGGAAGAGGACTCTTCCTCGAAGTATTCTCTTATTCCAAGTCATTGTATTGTCCTTCACGTATGGGACGGCGCGCGTCAGTAACGCAGCCGTCTTTGTTTTCGCAATCAGAGTGCATGCGCGCCACAAAAAAACGGCGCGCATGCTGTCCCAACTTTATACCCTTTAGAATGAGTTTTTCAATTAAAAGTCAACTAAAAAATCCTTTTTTGCCCGATTTTTGCGCAGATTTCTCCACGTGCGCGCTCTTGATCATGCCGGACAATTGCGTTCCAAGGCATTCCCGTCGATTGAAAGGTTGGGTTGTGACGGTTGTGGCGAATATGCCAAAATAATTTGTTTGAGAATGTATATTGAATGATTGCAAATTATCGGTTAGAATGGTAACGCCAGTTCCGGAGGCGTAAGGCGTGGAAGGACGTCGCGTCTTATGGGACGCCGCTTAACTAGGATGTGGTGATAATTATGTCAAGTCCCTTGATTATTAGTGTTTCAGGTCTTCGCGGCGAGATTGGTAGGTCGCTTACGCCTGACGTTGCCGTTCGTTACGCTCTTGCATTTTCGACGTCTGTCGATTCGACCAAGCCCTTCGTTGTCGCCAACGACGGACGAAGATCGGGCGCGCTTTTTACCGACGCCGTCTGCGCGGCGCTTAATGCGGCGGGGCGAACGGTTATCGACGCGGGCGTTGCAGCGACGCCGACTGTGGGCGCGCTTGTTAAGTCGACGGCGGCTGCGGGAGGCATTCAAATATCGGCTAGCCACAATCCTCGCCAATACAACGGCATGAAGCTGTTCTCTTCAGAAGGTCGGGTTATACCGAAAACAGAGGGGGAAAGCGTTCTCGCCTCGTATCGCTCTTTATGCGACCGTTCGAGTTTGCCTCGCTATGCGGACGTTGATTCGCTTGGCGAGCGCATAAGAATGGACGACTCGACCTCGGCGCATCTTCAGCTGGTTCTGAAAACCGTCGACCTTGATTTGATTCGAGCCCACAATTTCTCCGTTGTTCTTGATTCCAATAACGCGTCGGGTAGCATTCTCGGCAAAAGGCTCCTTGACGCGCTCAATTGCCGGTATGTCATTCTGGGCGACAGCGCCGACGGTTCATTTCTGCATATGCCGGAACCGACCGAAGAAAACCTGGAATCTGTGGTCGCGCGATCACGTGAATTTGGCGCGGACGCCGTCTTTTGTCAGGATCCCGACGCCGATCGACTTGCCGTTATTGACGAGAATGGACGATACGTCGGCGAAGAGTACACGACCGCCATTTGCTGTAAAAACAGGCTGCAGAAGGCTAGGGTTAGCGGGGAGACCGCTCCTTTTAACCTGGTGATCAATTGTGCGTCAAGTAGAATGACCCTCGATATCGCGGAAGAATTTGGCGGGAAGTGCTTCAGATCGCCTGTTGGCGAGGCTAACGTCGTCGACTTGATGAAAGCAAAGGACGCCGTCTACGGGGGCGAAGGAAACGGCGGTCCGATCGATCCAAGAGTCGGATATGTGCGAGATTCATTTGTGGGAATTGCTCAGACTCTGGAAATGATGGCGCGCAATAATCAGAAGCTTTCGGAAGTCGCGGACGCTATCAAGGGATATTCGATCGTCAAACGAAAGGTCGGACTTCCTACCGAAGGGTTTCAGAAAATTGTGGAACTGGTGGCAAGGGAGTTTGCCAACGAATCGATCAATTTAGAGGACGGCGTGCGAGTCGATTTTGCCGACTCTTGGGTCCTGGCTCGTCCAAGCAACACAGAGCCGATTGCCCGCGTGATTGCAGAAGCTCCGACCATGGAGCAAGCAGAAACGTTATGCGACCGAGTTGAAAAGATCATGGGGTTTTGACGTCGTGGAATAGATCTGCGATTACAGACCGCGGGTTAGAAATGTTTCCGCGAAGGTTTTAAAAGAGGATTGAGATAATGAAGATAATGATAGGTAGCGATCATCATGGGATCGACACGCGGATGAACCTCGGACGATTAGTTACGTCGCTAGGACACGAGGTTATTGACGTGGGACCAACAAATGCGTCTGAGCCGGTTGACTATCCCGACGTCGCGGCGCCTGTCGCAAGAGCGGTCTCGGAAAAGCAAATTGATCGCGGTATCCTAATTTGTGGTACGGGCATCGGCATGAGCATTGTCGCGAACAAATTTCCAGGCGTCCGCGCCGCGCCTGTGGTAGACGTCTTTTCCGTCGAATTAAGTCGTCGGCACAATGATCTCAATGTGCTTTGTCTTTCGGCGGACATGCTCACGGAGACGATGATAAACGACGTGGTTCAAGCGTGGTTAAAGACGGAGTATTCCCACGGTGCGCGTCATGACCGTCGGCTTGGAAAGATCGCTCAGATTGAACGCGATCAGATCGCAAGAAACAATTCATAATGGAGTCGAATATAACTAGAAGAATGGCAAACACGGGAAAGAACTGAGGAACGGTTAAAAGCAATGGCGAAAAGAAGGTCGACGGAACGGCAATTGGCCGAGCAGTTTTTTAAGAAAGCGATGCAGGGGGCGCGGGGCGGGCGCAAAAATGGCGGCGAGAAGAAGGGACTTGCGTTTATTCCTCTCATTCTCGTTGCGATCATGTGCGCGTGGGCGCAATGCAATCCGGTTCCGATAGAAGAATTGGAGGAAGAGCCAAAGCCGGTCGCTTCTTCGAGCGACGGTTATTCTGCGGAGCGGGATAGCGTTCTTGAAAACTACGCCGACTCGGAGGCTTCCTATGGCGACGGTAGTCTTCAGGAACGCGTTCCAGACGCTTTGCTTCCTTCTTCAGTCGAAGGCGAACGCGTTACGATCGAACGAGTCGTCGACGGCGACACCTTCATTGTGCAATCGGTTAACGGACGCGAGCGTGTGCGGCTTATTGGCGCTAATACGCCTGAGACCGTCAAAAAGAATTGGCCCGTCGAGCCTTTTGGACCGGAGGCGTCCGCGTACTCTAAGCAGCGAGTGGCGGAAACTGGTTACGTTGCCACCCTTGTAAGCGACGGCGATAAGACTGATCGTTATGGTAGGCGACTTGCTTTTGTCTATCTTGGCAACGATACGATCTCGCTTAATGAAGAGCTCGTCCGCGTTGGCTTGGCGGCGGCTAATCTCCAGTACAAGTTTTCGAAAGAGATGAAAGATCGGCTTTCTGCGGCGCAAGAGCTCGCTAAGTCAGAAAAAAGAGGGATTCATAGCCTGCCTGAGAATCAATAGGGCGTTTGGTAGGCACGCAACGCAAAAGCGATTCGTTCTGAACTGGGAACGAATCGCTTTTTTTATTGATGAAAACGTAGGAACGGTCGCGGCGTTTATCTACCGACGTAGCGATAGTAGTAGCGATCATTTGGAGCGGCGTCGCCCTTTGTCGTAAAATCTGACCAGTCGCCTAGTACGTCGATCCCGTCGGTCCACTTAAATCTGAAAGTCGGGTCTTTCTTCCGGGCTTCGGAGTCGCTCCAATTAAAACAGGTTCGTGGTACTGCAATCTCTATTTCTGATTCGCCTAGGGCGTAGGAAACGTTATTGGCGTCAATTCCGCCGGTGAGGCCGTCTTTACTTGTCGTCATGACCTTAAAAGTCATTTCTTTCGTCTTGCCGGTAGTTTTTACGGTAGCTTTCGCGGCTGGAAGTACGAATAATTCTGCGCCTTTAATACCTGTGGTCGGATTGTCGTCGACGTCGACGAGTAGCGATAGCCAATTCGCTGAACTTAGATCGCCTTGAATTGGATCCTTCGTCCTAAGATAAAAGAAGACGAAGTTTTCGTCGTAAGAAACGCGCGCTTCGACGAGGTCGTTTCGTCCCGTCTTGTTGACGTAGCGCATATCTTTTCCCCATCCTCGACAGTCGCGATTTACAGGATCGGAGACCGTGTCGCGGAACTTGGGCGCGACGTCTTGCCAATCGTTAAATTTACCGTCGATTTTAATTGCTTTTGGCGACGCGTCTTCCATTTTCGAAACGCCTTTGAAACGACGGATATTCGATATCATTTGATAGTAATAAGCGTCTCCATGCCCGCCTTTCATTGGCTCGCAATCCCGACGGTACTCTTCGTTATACTGATCGACGAAAGTGACGGGGGTTGGCGCATGGAAAGGCGCGTTAATGTCAAAGCGTCCTGCAATCCATTCGTTCCAACCGGTAACAAAGATGATCTCAGGATCCGTTTTAAGCGCGCGTTCCCACTGCTCCTGGAAATTCATGCCCTCGTAATTGCAATCCTCCGGTTTCGGTTCGGCTCCATTGTGAAAACTACGACCATAAGCGCGCGGATTACTTAGAACGGAGAGCTTGCCGTCGACTGCGTTTTGCGCGACTCCAACGCCCATTTCCTCCACTTCGCCCTTGTCGTTATAGAATTCATGTTGAGGATATGCTTCGAGCCAACTCCATTGATTCGGTTTTGTCGGTCCCATGAAGTAGTCGGGTTGAGACGGACGGAAAGTAAAGAAATCGAGAATCTGCTCGCGTTCGGCGTCGTAGGTAATCGGCGAGATCATGAGAACGCGGTCGATCTGTTCGCCGTTTTGAGTTGCTTCAATCCAAGTAACGTTGGGGACGCCGTGTGATTCGCCGGCGGAAGTGGAATAAGCTTCTTTCGAAGCGGGCTTAGACCACCAGCCGACCTTGCTTCCCTTCGCCTTCGTGAGTTCAACGGAGTAAACGCCCGCCGGGAGCGGCTTGTCAGAGGAAACTCTATAAACCACGTTGTCGCTAACCTTGAGGTTCTTTTGTTCTAAGACGACCTTACCGTTTTCATCCTTGAGCGCAACGTTGACGGCGCTATTGTTTTCATGCCAGGTAGGCGAGATTAGCGCGAGGTCGCGGAAGGAGGCGTCGATTGAGAACTTTTGAGCGAGAACGGTTCCCTGACCAAGTTCAATAGGCGAGCAACCGTTAGACGTCAACGCCGCCGCTTGACCAAGGTAATCTGGGTCGGCGAGAATGAGCGGCTTACCTTTCCAATAGAACCACACGTCTTTATAGAAGTCCTTGGAGTAGACGTCGCGCCACAACTCACGGACGACCTTGTTCGGCGCCCAAAATGGACAAAGAAACGCTACTTTGGGGACCTTGTTTCCCTCCTTTTGCATTTCGGAAAAGACCTTAAAGAGCGGGCGATACGATTCGGGATAAGTTAGTTGATTCGTTACGTCGAAACAGATGACGTCGACGCCTGCGTCTCCCAGCATTTGCGCGTGCTTACGCAAGACGGATTCGTCTTCTCCAACGTAATAGCCGAAAATAGACTCGCCCCAATGATGAGGTTCGTACATTTTGCCCCAGAAGGGAGAATTGGGATCGTCCTTTGCTTCGGGATGTTCTGCGAGTATTTTAGAAATATCGTATGGACCGGCGTCGCCGTGCCGACCGTTCCATAGAAAATAGAAGCAGGCGACGTACTTGCCAGGACGAGTGGGACCGACTTCTGCGAAACTGGGGAGCGGTCGCCCTAGACCGTCGGTCGCGACCCATTGATCGCTAGCGCTTGGATTCCATGATTCGCCTGGTTTAAGAACGTCTTCTGCTATCGCCGACGCCGTGACGAAGACGAGGACAAGCATAACGACGAATGGCGCCGAGTTTGTCAGACGGCGGGCGTGTCTATTGACCTTCATTTACTTACTCCTATCCGAACGGTTGGGGATTACGCGCCGTCGCCAAACTACGCATGACGACGGATTCTGGAGGCGTCGAATGTTTTAATACCGACGACCTGATACAATTGTAAGCTTCTCCGCCCTGATTTCAACGAGCAAAAAGTAGACTTGCCTCGAAACCAACGCGTTTTGACGCGCTTTACTGGCTAATCCGCTTGATAACGAACGATCGGTAGGGTATGATTAACGTCTGACGCTTGTTCCTCGATTACCTTTAATGGACGAGCGGAGGGACTTTTGACCCAATGGCTCTTTTTAGGGAGGTTTATTCATGTTCTTTTCAAATGGTGCACATCGACGGTATTTTCTCTCTCGCGCGTTTGTTATTGCGTTCATGTTAGCTTCTTGTGCGTTGAGTTTCGGCTTTTCTCGAACGCTGGCGCAAGAAGGAAACGCGATCGAGTATGCTCAAACCTTAGGCGTTAGCTATTACTCCGACGAGGAATTGAGCGCCGGCGACGAATATCAGAAAACGCAATGCAAGCTGGATATCCTGTACCCAAAGAACGCCGAGAATCCGTTTGCAACGATCGTGTGGTTTCACGGAGGCGGTCTGACAGGGGGGCAAAAGTATATTCCTAGCGCTTTTAAACGTTTGAAGGCGTATCAAGAGGGACGACTGGCAATCGTTGCCGTCGGATATCGACTCTCCCCGAAAGCGCCTTTTCCCAGCTTCATAGAAGACGCGGCGGCGGCGACTGCGTGGGTGATCAAGCACGTCGCTGAGTTTGGAGGCGATCCGCAGGGCGTGTTCGTTTCGGGAGGTAGCGCGGGAGGGTATCTTTCCGCGATGCTTGGCTCGTATCCGAAGTGGCTGAACGCTCGCAATTCTGATCCGAAAGAAGTGGCCGGCTTCTTGCCGGTAAGCGGTCAAATGACCACGCATTTTCATGTAAAGGAAATCCTCAAATACCCGGGAACCCAGTATAATCCGGTGATCGACGAAAATGCGCCGTTAGGCGGACTGTCGTCCGATTATCCGCCTATTTTCTTTATCCTAGGCGACAGGAAAGTTGAGTGGAAATGCCGTGTGGAGGAGAACGAACTTATGGCGGCGTCACTTCGCGCGCTTGGAGCGCCGCTTGTCGAGTTTTCGGAGAACGAGGGGTTTACCCACGGAATTTCTGGAATGGGGGACGATATCAAGCAGGAATTGCTCGACGAGATTGACGCTTTCCTTGTCAAGGCGCTTGAACTTCGCGCGCAGCAGAGATAGCGTTTATTGACGCCCTGGGGTAAAAATGTAAAATTAGGGGAGTGGGGCGTTCGCGCGACTGGCCGTTGCGCGGCGCGACCCTCCGCTTTGCGTTAGGTAACATTCAAACTGTAGGGATCATGAGTATGAACTCCGAATCGTCGGCGCGCGCGCCGAAAACGATGTACGATAAAATCTGGGATAGTCACCTTGTTTATCAGGAACCGGGCGACGATTCTGTTATTCTTTATATCGACCAGCTGCTTTGTCACGAAGTGACGAGTCCTCAAGCTTTCGAGGGGTTGAGACTTGCCGGGCGAAAGCCGCGTCATCCGGATCGCGTCATGGCGGTTCAAGATCACGACGTTCCAACGACGGATCGCGATAAGCCGATTGCAGATCCTATTGCGCGTAAACAAGTGGAAACGCTTCGGGCTAATTGTAAAGAATTCGGTATTCGACTCTACGATCTCAACGACGTCGAACAGGGCGTTATTCACGTCGTTGCCCCAGAACAAGGGCATGTCAAGCCGGGCATGACTCTGACCTGCGGCGACAGCCATACGGCGACTCACGGCGCTTTTGGTCTCATTGCAATGGGTACGGGAACAAGCGAGGTCGAGCATGTGCTGGCGACCCAGACGCTCCGCCAAAAGAAGATGAAGACGATGCGCATTACGATCAACGGCAAACTTGACGTTGGCGTTACTGCGAAAGATCTCATCTTGTACGTCATCAATAAACTGACCACGGCCGGCGGCGCCGGGTACGCCGTTGAATTTGCGGGCGAGGCGATTCGTTCACTTTCGATGGAAGGGCGAATGACCGTCTGCAATATGGCGATCGAAATGGGCGCTCGCGTTGGAATGATCGCGCCTGACGAGACGACCTTTGCGTATCTAAAAGGACGTCCGCAGATGATCAAAGGGGAAGAGTTCGATAGAGCGGTGGAAGAATGGAAGAAGCTTGCCTCCGACGAAGGCGCCGCTTTCGACAAAGAGGTCGTCTTCGACGCCGCTGATATTCAACCTCGAGTTACCTGGGGCACAAATCCTGCTCAGAGCGTCAACGTTACCGATAGCGTTCCCGATCCGGAACAGTTCGATAACGTTGAAGAGCGTAAAATGGCGAAAGCCGCTTTGGAATATATGGCGTTGAAGGCCGGGACGCCGATCGTCGATATCAAGTTGGATTGGGTCTTTTTGGGGTCGTGTACGAACGGACGCATTGAAGATTTCCGAGCGGCGGCTAAGGTGGTTAAGGGATATAAAGTTGCCGACGGCGTACGGGCGATTGCCGTTCCCGGTAGTGGAATCGTTAAGAAACAAGCGGAGGAAGAAGGGCTTGATAAGATTTTCCTCGACGCCGGATTTGAGTGGCGCGAACCGGGATGTTCCATGTGTCTGGCGATGAATCCGGATCGACTCATGCCGGGCGAGCGTTGTGCTGGTACGAGCAATCGGAATTTTGAAGGTCGTATGGGTAAAGGCGGACGCACGCATTTGGTTTCGCCGGCTATGGCGGCGGCCGCCGCCGTCATGGGGCATTTCGTCGACGTTCGCGACTGGAAGTACAATTGAGCGTAATCGGAACGTCTAATTACCTATTCACAAGATCAACCTTTAAAGGTTTTCAAATATGCAAGCGTTTACTAAACATGAAGGTCTTGTCGTGCCAATGGATCGGAGCGATATCGACACCGATCAGCTCGTTCCTAAGCAGTTCCTCAAGCGCGTTGAGCGTAGCGGATTTGGGAAGTTCCTCTTCTTTGACTGGCGTTATCTCAACGACGATTACGAAGAGAATCCCGAGTTTGAACTAAATCGCCCTGAATATCGAGACGCGACGATTCTTCTCGCGCGTCGGAATTTCGGGTGTGGTTCCAGTCGCGAACACGCGCCTTGGGCGATCGCCGACTATGGCTTTCGCGTGATTCTGGCGTCGAGTTACGCCGACATCTTCTATAACAATTCCTTTAAAAACGGCTATCTCCCGGTTAAACTTTCGGAGGAGCAGATTGAAGATCTCTTTGCTCGCGAGGCTAAGTTCCGTCCGTACAAACTTAGCGTTGATCTGGTGAATCGCCGGATTACTGACGAACACGGGCTTGATCTTTCTTTTGAGATCGATGATTTCAGGCGCGATTGCCTTCTCAACGGTTGGGACGACGTGGCCCTGACGCTTCGGTACGAAGACAAAATCTTAGCGTACGAAAAAGAACGCGGAATAGAGTAGCATTCTTTATTTTCCGGAGGCGCAAACGTGAGAGCGATTCTGTTAGGCAACGGTAAACGTGAAGGCGTGCTCGAGGGAGTCGCTCGCTTACGCCCAGAAATAGAACGCTATGTAGACGTCGTTGCTGCTGATTTTACGAATCAGCTTGACCTAGCGACGGTTGACGCCGACGTCGCTCTTGTCT
>JAEEGL012632979.1_pt1 | contig 10066 bp, 8 predicted proteins | sample 9134231 | NCBI WGS metagenome assembly JAEEGL01 (sample SAMN16246548, study PRJNA631951) | gut metagenome | biome: gut microbiome; feature: rumen; material: fiber-attached | host: Bos | place: Iran: Karaj | collected 2018-10 | reverse complement strand
CTTGTCCGCGATGGGCTCCACGGTCATGATGTCGTTGACCCAGCCGTTGATCTGCACGCCGTTGCAGTCCACGATGGCCGTCAGGTTTTTCAGTTCGTGATGGCCCGCGGCCATGGCGGCCTCCCAGACTATCCCCTCCTGGATCTCCCCGTCACCCAGCATCACGTAGGTCCGGTAGTCCTGGCCGTGGAGCCGGGCGGACAGGGCCATGCCCACGCCCACGGACAGCCCGTTGCCCAGAGAGCCGGCGGTCATGTCCACCCCGGGGGTCTTGTTCATGTCCGGGTGGCCCTGGAGGATGGAGTGCGATTGCCGGAGGGTCCTCAGCTCCGAGGGATCAAAAAATCCCCGGCGGGCCAGCGCCGCGTACAGCGCCGGGCAGGAGTGGCCTTTGGACAGCACGAAGCGGTCCCGGTCCTCCCAGCGGGGATTCTTCGGGTCGATATTCATAACGTGGAAATACAGCGCCGTGATCATGTCCACGGCCGACAGAGAGCCGCCGGGATGTCCCGCCCCGGCCTCATGGATCATGGAGACGATGTCCTCCCGCAGCTGCTCCGCCTGGGTCTCCAGCCGCCGGACGTCCGCCTGCGTAAAGTAAAAGGGGCTCGCCATGGGTGTGTACCGCCTTTCCTGTTTCCTGTAAAACCGCTGCCGGTATGATAGTATCAAAATTATCATCCGTCCCGAGAATTGTCTAACCGCTTTTTTTAATCAGAAGTATTAGTTTTTCTAATAGTTGCCGTCATGAAAACGGACCGTGCTCCCGATAGGATGCAAACGGGCCGCAGACGGTTCCTTCGGGGGATCGATCGGCCCCGTTCCGGGCTTTGAAACGCAAAAAACAGACCCGTATTTTTGTTGCTTTTGCCGATATAGAAAGGGGGATCATGATGGATCTCTTTTCCATGCAGTACGCGGTGGCCGTGGCGGACAATCTGAATTTCTCCCTGGCGGCGGAGCAGTGCGGCATCGGGCAGAGCGCCCTGTCCCAGCAGATCTCCAAGCTGGAGGAGGAGCTGGGGGTCACGCTCTTTTACCGCACCTCCAAGACCGTGAAGACCACGGAGGCGGGAGACGTCTTCATCCAGGGGGCGCGGCAGGTGCTCCAATCCGTGGAGGCGCTCCGCTCCGAGATGGCGCTCTACTCCGGCCTGCGCAAGGGCTCCCTGCGGCTGGGGATCATCACCAGTCTGGAGTGCATCCGCTTCGGGGACATGCTCTCGGTGTTCTGCCGCACCTACCCCAATATCTCCGTCAACATCGTCCAGGGGGGGACCTATGGCCTGCTCCGGCTGCTGGAGGACCGGGAGATCGACGCGGCGTTCCTCAACTACCCTCCCAAGGGGCTGCGGAACACCTTCGACTATATCCGGCTGGGAGAGGACCGGTATTCCCTGGCCGTCCCGGCCATCCACCCTCTGGCAAAGCGGGGCAGCGTCAGTCTGCGGGAGCTGAAGTCGGAGCGGTTCATCTTCCACCAGCCGGGCCAGGTGGCCGCGGAGCTGTGCATGAACGCCTGCCGGGAGGCCGGGTTTGAGCCCAATATCGTCTGCCGGTCGGAAAATCCCAACACAGGGCTGTATATGGTCCAGGGGGGGCTGGGTCTGGCCTTCCTCCCCTCCGAGGAGTTCCGGCACCGGATACTGTCCAAGGTGGTGGAGGTAAAGATCACCGAGCCCATCGTCAAGGAGGTGGGGATCGCCTGGCGGCGGGACGCCGTCTCCCCCCTGGTGGACGCCACGGTGCAGTTTGCACGGAGCTGGAGATTGGAATAAGAGCAGAACAAATAGGGGCCCGCGTCGATCGACGCGGGCCCCGGCTTTTTTCAGGAAAGCGGTTCGTCCTCCAGTACGATGACGTTGATCCGCCCGCTCCAGGCGGTACAGGCGTCCAGGGCGATCACCCCGGGGCCGTAGTAGGGACTGAAATCCGCGTCCGGGCCGAACTCCGTGCCCTTATGCTCGTATTTGGCGTGGCCGTAGGAGCTCTGCCAGTGGCCGCAGAGGATGGTCTTTTCCCCGGCGCCGCTCATGGCCGCGTCCATGCCGTTGACCCATCGGGCCATGCGCCATTCCTCCGGTCCGGCGTTCCGCCAGTCGGGATCGCAGACGTATCCGTCTTCCCGCTGATCGCCGGGGATCCAGCCGTGGACGAAAACGTAACGCCTCGTCTCGTAATAGTCCACCGTGGCCGGGATGATCTGCCGGTAGAAGGGTGTCTCCCGGGCGCAGCGGGCAAATTCCATATTGTTTTCCAGCGCCGCACGGCGCTCAAAGCCGGTGAGCTGCAGCGCCGTGTCGTAGGTGCCGTTGCTCTCGTGATGGCGCACGGGCAGGCCCCGGTCCGCAGTGACCATCGTCTCGAAGAGATCCTCGTGGTTGCCCCGGATCAGGATCGCCTCGTGGCGCTCCATGAGCCCAAGGACGTACTCCTGCATCTCCACGGCCTCCCGGCCCCGGTCAAAGAGATCTCCCAGAAGGATCAGCTTATGGGGAGCGGGGTCGTCGTCATATCCCGCATCACGGAGCGCCCGGCGGAACAGGGTATAATACCCGTGGACGTCCGCCGCAACGTAGTATCTCATGGCGTCGATCCCTTCGTTTTCACGAGCCGGACGCCGGCGGAGCGGACGGGGAACGGCCCTTTCCCCTGATCCGGTCCGCCAGGGTGAAGCCCGCCGTGATCAGGCTCATATAGACCCCCAGGATGACCACCGAGGGAAGCAGATAGAGGAACGGGTACGGGATCCACTTATAGAAGAGCTCCAGGATGAAATTGCCCTCCGTCTCCATGGCGAAGAAATAGTTGGCTTTGGGGTGCAGCCCGGTCCGGCGGAGCAGGACGTTCACCAGGAAAATGCAGAAGGTGATGACCAGCGCCGCGAGGATCGTCTTGGGCATATCCCGGAACGAGGGGCGGTACAGACCGAAGGTTACGATGGCCAGTCCCTCGATGACGATCATGAAGTGGGTGCCGAAGTAGCCCAGCATCCGGGGCAGCAGCAGGGAATAGCCGTTGAAGCCGTTCCCCGGCATGGCCAGCGCCATGAGCGCCCCCAGGGGCCCCAGGAAAAAGGCGAAGGCCATCAGCGGCCGGCTCTTCCGGGCCACGGCGATGGGGATCAGGATCATGTTGATGTTGCACAGCTGCAGCGGGAACTCGCCCCACCAGTTGAAGCCGCCCATGGGGGCGGTGATCACGTTGTAGTCCGCGTCCCTCCCCAGGAAGAACTTGTAAAAGATGAAGCCGATCAGCGTCAGCACGCAGGCCCAGATCAAAACCCGCTGCCTGGTCCGCTCGCTTTTGCCCCGAAGGAGCAGGCTCGCGATCACCAGGAGCAGGAGGAAAAAGGCAAACGTAAGGTTGAAGACCGTATTGAACGGCCGCAGGATCCAAAAGCTCTCGCCGGTCATCTTCGGATCCTCCTTTCCCGCCCGGATGGGCGTTTTCTTTATTTTTCATTCTGCCGGGGCCGTGTCTACATGTTTCCGGGATAGACCCAGCGCAGCCGCTCCCTGGCCACGGATACCAGACGCAGCACGCTCTCCCGCTCCGTGGGCTCTGCGTCCGTCATCCGGTAGCGGGGGAAGAAGCGGCTCAGATGCAAAGGGATCTCCTCGCCGCCGGGGAGGGACGCCACCCACTCCGTCAGCTCCCGGAGCTCCGTCTCGGGGTCGTTCATCCCCGGCACCATCAGGGTGGTGAGCTCCACGTGACAGCTCTCCGCCGCCCGGGCGATGAAGCGCTTCACCGTTTCCAGATCGCCGCCCAGGAGCCTGGCGTAGGTCTCCGCCCGGAAGCACTTGAGGTCGATGTTCAGCGCGTCCGTCAGCGGCAACAGCTCCTCGGCGATCTCGCCGTTGACACAGCCGTTGGTGACCAGCACGGTCTTGAGCTCCCGCTCCCGCAGGAGCTTTGCCGTATCCCGCACGTATTCCCAGCCCACCAGAGGCTCGTTGTAGGTGAACGCCGCGCCGATGTTGCCCCGGGGACGCAGCTCGTCGGCCAGCGCCGCCAGACGCTCCGGCTCCAGATAATTCCGATCCGGGTCACGGCGGTATTCCTGCCCGTCGGACATGGAGATCTCCCAGTTCTGGCAGAAGGGGCAGCGCAGATTGCAGCCGAAGCTGCCCACGGAGAGGATATAGCTGCCGGGATAAAACCGTGCCAGGGGCTTCTTTTCAATGGGATCCAGGGCGATGGAGCTTATGATCCCGTAGTTCAGCGCCGTGATCTTGCCGATGCGCATTCCCCGGGCCCGGCAGAGGCCGGTCTGACCCTCGGAAAGCGCGCAGCGGTGTGGGCAGACGCCGCAGACGAGTTTCTCCTCAGACATGGCGGATCACCTCGAACCGCTCCAGCGTATAGCCCTTCTCCCTCTCCGAGAGCCCGGCCTTTTGCAGGGCGATGGAGATCTGCCGGTCCACCGTGTCCACGCCGTCCAGATCGGGCAGCAGCAGTCCCCGCTTCATGCCCTTGGTGACGATGACGCCGTAGCGCTTCACGTCCAGCTCGTCTTTGGAGCCGATCTTCTCCGCCGGGCCCAGCACGTCCACGCTGATCTCCAGGGCGTCCAGCTCGCTCTCCCTCACAGGCTCGAAGCGCGGGTCACGGCTGGCGGCGGAGACGGCGTTCTCGATGATCTCCTCCGCCACGCTGTCCCTGACGGGCCGGATGGTGCCGATGCAGCCCCGCAGACGGCCATCCTTGTGGAGGGAGACGAACACCCCCGCCCGCTCCGTGCGCATTTCGGCGGGGAGATCGGCGGGCGGGTCGATCCTCCTGCGGGAGATGACCCAGGCCTCCACCTCCGCCCGGGCCAGCCTGACCCAGGGATCCTCCTTCTGCCTTTTCGCCTCCAGCGCCTGTCGGCGGCGGTCCTCCCACTTTTTCAGCAGTTCTCTCCCGGCGTCATCCCCCAGGACCCGGCAGGTGCAGATCCCGTAGCCCACGCCGAAGGTGCCCTCGTGGCTCAGCCGCTCCGTCTCCAGCCGCTTGCCGTCCAGGGCGCCGGCCATGATGCAGAAGCTCCGGTGGCCGCACTCCGCCGCTTTGTCGCAGAAGCTCTCGTCAAAGTCCAGCAGCTCGTCGAAGGCGGCCCGGCCCATCACGTCCATGATGCGCTCGTCGTAGACCGGGCCCTCCTCCACAAAGCCGTAGGGCCCCTCCGCCAGCAGCTTGTGGGACAGGTCCCCGCTGCCGACGAACAGCACCCGCCGGTCCAGCTTTTCCGCCGTTTTCTGGATCATCTGCCCCATCCGGTAATGGTCCGCCAGGGGCAGACCGGAAAGGCCGATACGGACAAGCCGGTAATCCGTATAGTATTGGTTTACATAATATAACGGGATCATGGTCCCGTGGTCCAGCTCCGGAGCCCGGTCCCCCAGGGTCCCCGCCGGGAAGCCCTCCCGATCCGCCAGCTCCGAGAGCGCCGCGGTGAATCCCTCGTCATAGCTCACCTGAAAGCGGAGCTGCGGCGCCCGGAACCGGCCCATGTCTCCCCGGGCGCTCTTCCCCGGCGAGATATGGAAGTAGTCCGCGTACATCACGGAATGGGGCGAGCTCACCACGATGGTGTCCGGTCTGAGCTCCGCGGCCAGCGCCGCCGCCTTTCGGTAAGCGGCGTCGGTGGCGGCTATCTTCTTTTCCTCTCCCCTCCCCACCTCCGGCAGGATGATGGGCGGGTGCGGGACCATGATCGCGCCGACGACGGACATATTCCTCTCCTCCGTTCCTTTTCCGTGTCTTGTATTATACAGCAAGGGCCCTTTCATGTAAACGAGGTTTAATGCCGGGGAAGCGGGGGTGAAGGGCCGTCGTTCGATGTTTTTTCATTTTTCCGGCTTTTTTCTCAAAAATAGCTTGTCATCCTCTCTTTTTTCATTTAAAGTATTAATATAAATACATATTGAGGGGGAGTATCCATGATCCAGGCTATCGACAACGTGGTCAACGCCGTCAGCGGCATCCTGTACAAGCCGTACGTCGTGCCGTTGCTGCTGGTTCTCGCCGGCGTGTGGTTTACGGTGAAGACCGGGCTGCTGCAGTTCCGCCTGTTCGGCGAGTCCATCCGGGTGGTGAAGGAAAAGCCGGTGGGCCTGGGCTCCACCTCGTCCTTCGGCGCGCTGATGGTCTCCACCGCCTCCCGGGTCGGCACCGGCAACATCATGGGCGTGTCCACCGCCCTGTGTCTGGGCGGGGCCGGCGCCATCTTCTGGATGTGGGTCACCGCCCTCCTGGGCGGGGCGTCCGCCTTTGTGGAGTCCACCCTGGCCCAGATCTACAAAAAGCGCGACGGCGACGGGGGAAGCTACGGCGGGCCCTCCTACTACATGCAGGACGCCCTGGGCCAGCGCTGGCTGGGCGTCGTGTTCTCCGTCGTGCTCATCCTGACCTACGTGGTGGGCTACAACATGCTGGCGGCCTACAACACCCAGGATTCCTTCAGTGTGTTCTCCTTCTACGGAAAGAACACCTCCTTGATCGTGGGCATCGTCCTGGCGGCGCTTTTCGCCCTGTGCGTGCTGGGCGGCGGCAAGCGGCTGACCAAGGTCACCGAGGTGCTGGTGCCCGTCATGGGCGTGCTGTACGTGCTGGTCTCGCTGATCGTGGTCATCACCCATATCACCAGCCTGCCCAAAGTGCTGGGGATGATCTTCGGCTCCGCCTTCAATCTCAAGGCCATTTTCGGCGGATTTACCGGCTCCTGCGTCATGTGGGGCATCAAGCGGGGACTCTACTCCAACGAGGCCGGCATGGGCTCCGCCCCCAACGCGGCCGCCGCCGCCTCCGTCTCCCACCCGGCCAAGCAGGGTCTGGTGCAAATGCTCTCGGTGTTCATCGACACGCTGCTGATCTGCTCGGCCACCGCCTTCATGTGCCTCTTCTCCGGCGTCGCGCCCAGCGCGGACGTGGCCGGCGCCGCCTACGTGCAGGCCTCCGCCGGGGCGTCGCTGGGCAGCTTCGGGCCCGTGTTCATCGTGATCGCGGTTTGTCTCTTCGCCTTTACCACCCTTCTGGGGAATTATTATTACACCGAAGGGTGTCTGCGGTTCATCCTGAAAAAGGAACCGGGCAAGCGCTTCATGCTCATCTTCCGCATCGTCGCAACCGTCCTCGTATTCCTCGGCGCGGTGATCTCCGCGGGGCTCGCCTGGGACACCGCCGACCTGCTCCAGGCGCTGATGGTCATCATCAACGTGCCCGTCATCCTGATCCTCTCGAAGCCCGCCGTCGCCGCGCTGAAGGACTACGAGGCCCAGCGCCGCGCCGGAAAGAATCCGGTCTACGTGGCCGAAAAGCACGGCGTGGAGGGGACGGATTTCTGGCAGGAGAACTGACGGGGCGCAGACGCCCAAAGAGAAAAGAGGACCCGCACCAAGTGCGGGTCCTGTTTGTTGTGGGGTTGAACAGATCTGCATGGCAAGACTATGTGCGAATGGATATAATGACAAGCAAACCTGACAGCCGGATGCGGCCTGCGCGCGTTTTCACGCTTTCAAATCCCTGTCAACCGCGGCGAAAAAACATCAAAGAGTCCCTTCCATGGGCCGTTTCAGTCGGGATCAGTCGTCCACAAGCCTTGATGCCACGGGCATGGACAGCTTCAGGGAGTCCACCGTCTGCATAAAAGCGTCGATCATTGGGGAGGATGCATCCTCCCGCCAGGCCAGAACCATGCCGGCGGTAGTCCCCGGCCCGAAGCAGTCAGTCAGATCCACTTCCACCTTCCGCAGTCCCCAGTATTCCCACGTATCCGACTGGGTCACATTGAAAGACACTCCTTCATATTGGTCTGTAAGGATGAACATCTGCCGGAAGTTGGCCGCGTAAATGGAGTCCATCAAATTCAAGCCCGCTTTGGCGCAAAGGTTAAGGATGGTCTGCGTGCTGTCGCTGGTGCTGGCATCAAGGACCACGAACGTCTCTCCCTTCAGTGCCTTCAGCGGCACTATTCGCCGACGGCCCAGGGGGTGATCGTGGGAGACGAGGACCGACATCTGATATGGGTAAAGCATCTTATACAGGAAGCCGTCCTCCGGCACCTCAAAGGAGGAGATCACGCCTATATCCGTCTTCCCGGCACGGATGCTTTCGATCAGCTCATACCCTTTTTGCGTCCCGGTGCTCAATTTGACCTCGGGATACCGGGAATGAAACGCAGAGAGGATGAAAGGGATAAAGGAGGTATCCAGAATATTCTCCATCCGTATGGTGAGTTTTCCTTTTATAGAGGAGATGGCACGATCTCCCTCGTTCAGCGCCCGAACCTGCTCCAGATAGGCTTTGCTGAGCAGATAAAATCTCCGTCCCTCCTCCGTGAGCTCTACCCGTCGGGTGGAGCGGAGGAACAGCTTAAAGCCCAACTCCTCTTCCATCGTGGAAATGGTCTTACTCAGACTGGGTTGGCTGATATACAGTTTTGATGCGGCCACCGAATAATTCAGGCACTCGGCCAGCATGAGAAAACTCTCTAATTCCTGAAACAGCATGTCACCTTCCTCCCCCTTCTACGCCGGGGGGATCCAGTCGGTCCTGTTGCCTCCTCAGTCTTTCAAATAATACCATACGCGCCACCATCAATTTCTGCGCTCTTTTCCAGCGTTTTTTCGGACGGGGCGGGTCGGCCGGCATACCCGTCAGGAAAAAGGAGAAAGAGGCGCTTCAACTGCTCATCTGAGTTCTTCCATTGCTTGGGAGAAAAGCTCACGGATTGCCTGCGCCTTATATCGGACGGTTGCCCTGTTGCCGAGCGCCCGGTGTACTGCGGCGGAAAGCGCATCCTGGACGGCGCGGACGTCCAAAGCACCCGGCAGGCAGCCGCAAAGCAGCGTCTCTGCCTCCGGAACCCGATAGGCATGCCGGCCCGCCGAGCCCACGGCTACGCGGGCATCCCGGATCGGTCCGTCCGTTCCCCGACGCAGGCAGACGCTCAAGCTCAACCGGGAGATTGCCAGAGATTCCCGGCGGCCCAGCTTGACAAATACGCTTGTCCAGGGAGCTGATCCCCGCTCCAGAAAGATCTTTGTCAAAATCGTACGCTCTCCCAGAGCCGCCTGCTGCTCCGGACTCCAAAGCTCGTCCAGCGAACAGATCCGGCGCCCCTCCGACCCGGCCAACTCCACGCGGCAGTCAAATGCCGTCAATGGGCAGAGCGTGTCACCGGCGGAGGAGCCGGTGGCTATATTCCCGCCCACGGTTCCACGATGGCGGATCTGCGGCGATCCCACTTTTGACGCGGCCTGGGCAAGAGCGGTAAACTCCTCCCGAACAAAAGGATCCGCGGCGATGTCGGCAAAGGCGGTGGCTGCTCCGATCTCCAGGATATTCTCCTTCCATCGGATCCCGGTCATGTCCGGGATCGCTGACACGTCCACCAGACAGGTGGGACGGAGCTTACCCTCCCGCATGGCGATAATCAGGTCAGTTCCGCCGGCAATGACCCGCGTGCCGGGAACGCCGAGGGCCGCCACCGCTTCTTCTGCGGTGGCGGGGCGGCAGTAATCAAAGCTCAGGTGATCCATTTTGTTCTCCCTTTTCGCGGATCAGTCCGAAATATAGTCTTCCACCCGTATGCTGCGCACGATCTCTTCCGGCGGCTGCGCCTTGATAGCGAATGGCACGCCTACCGGTTTTGTGGCATCGATCACCATTCCGGAGCCGCTGATTTCCGTCATGATGGAGGGATCCAACACCTGTCCCTGGATGTTTTTCAGGATATTCACGTCTCGATCCGCCTGAACACGGGTCGACAGAGCCCACATGACCTCTTTCAGGTCGTCGATATCAATGTCGTTGTCCACAACGATGACGTGCTTGATGAAATTGGAAAGACTCATGGCTGCCATGGCGGCGCGCAGGGGTTCCCCTTCGGCCTTCTTGTTCAGCTTGATGATCAAATTCAGCGGGCCTCCGCTCTCCACCCAGTTGATATCCACCACGTTGGGGACGATGGCGCGAAGATTTGCGAAAACGTCGGCCTGAATGGGCATATGGGCAAGCAGGTTTTCCCTGTGCCCGCCGAAAATATTCAGGATGATCCCGTCCCGGCGGGCGTCAATGG
>JAEEGL012597027.1_pt1 | contig 10066 bp, 6 predicted proteins | sample 9134231 | NCBI WGS metagenome assembly JAEEGL01 (sample SAMN16246548, study PRJNA631951) | gut metagenome | biome: gut microbiome; feature: rumen; material: fiber-attached | host: Bos | place: Iran: Karaj | collected 2018-10 | reverse complement strand
CGCCCTTCACGGATTCCATGGCGCCGTCCACCACCTTCCAGTCGGCTTTGCGGTCGGGTTTCTTGTGCTGCCAGTTCTTTTTGAAGCTTTCCTCGGTGCCGTCGAACAGGATGATTGCGTCGCTCGGCGGGAGTCCCGGCTCGGCGGCGACCTTGACGGGGTTGGGACGGTTACGATCGTGTACGGCCCACGCATGCCGCGCATCTGGAACATCACCATACACACCGGCGAGCGCCGTGCCCATCGCCAACGCCGTACCGAGAAGAACTGCTTGTCTTTTCATGGTCTTTTCTATTTCGTTCTGTTGCCCTGGGGCAGCCTTCGTTCAAGGACACAACACCCCAAAGGGAAAACATGGGTAGTTTATCATAATCCCCGCCCAGTTTCAAGCGGTGACGCCTTCTCCAACGCCCTGGCCAGCTTCAGGCGATGGTTCTCCATGCGGACGGGATCCGTCGAATAGACCGTTGGCGAAACGGCCACGTCCTGCGGCACGGCAAGCAGCGGATTGGACGGCGAAAGGCGCTTGAGCATCACGAAATATTCGTAATCCTCTAGGCCTTCGCGTAACATCTCGAAGCGGATTGAATCCACCGGACCGGAGATCACCGGTTCCTTTGTCTCGAAGCACTGGAGCGGCGGATAGAGGTATTTGCCCTCGCCTGTGTTCATGGGCTTGCGCGCCTGCCACGCCATCGAATCCTCGTAGGGGTTCTGGAGACGGTTCGGGTAAAGCCGCGAGCAGTGCCAGGTGACGGTTCCCCACATCAACACGCCCGATATGTTCTCCTGCCACGTCTGCCACAGCCACATGCGCATATCGACGCCCGCATGCTCGATATGCTCGTTCACGTGCGGCGGCATAGACGAGAACGTCACATACCACCAAATGTCCTCGCCCGCCGCCCGGCGCTCGGCGCACTTGGCGCGGTCGAAGCGGTACGTGATCGGGCACCACAGGTCGATTGCGCCAACCATGTCGTTCTTGGGCTCCATCGTGATCATCCGGCGGAGCGCGGGCGCATGGCGATGGATACGGGCGAAATCCTCCTTCATGTAGCCGTAGAAGTTCGTCAGCGGCTCGTCGAACGGATAGACGTAGGCCTTGTCCAGCCAGCCCTTCTCCTTGAGATGCCCTTCCACGGCGGAGAGATACCGTTCCATGTACGTTTCGTACAGGGGACTTTCCTCGGTTATGCCGTTGATCTTGCGCACGCCGCGCCAGTCGGGCTTGTTCCGGTGGGCAGCCCCCAGCCCGGTGAGTTTCAGGTTGAAGGCGTTGAACCTGTATTTGGCCAAGGCCTCCGCCATCTTCGCGTCCCACTCGTTCCAATCGAACGTCGGCTGCGCCTGCGTCTTGTCCTTCGGACGGGTCCACTTCACCGCGAGCGACGGCTGCCGAATCCCCGGCGCGGGGTCGGACGGCGCGACATGGTGCTTCGCGAAATGTTCAAGATACTTCCCGTACACCGCCGCGCGGTCGTCGGCGGTCTTGAGATGGTGATAGAGGTCGAGCGTCTTGTACGCGAGGCCAAACGCTGTCTTGCACGTCACTTCGTCCGGGAACGTGAAGCCGAACACCTCGACCTCGAATGGGATGCGCACGTCCGGCACGCCTTGCGCCGAAACAACCAGTGCGCCGCGATGCACGCCCTTCAGGGCGTCGCGCCTCGGCTTGGCCCTCACCCAGAACGGCTGGTTCGCCCCCGGCGCGAGATCACACCCTTCCGCCGTCTGCGGCAGAATCGGATCCGGCCATTCGCCGCGCGCGCCCATTGAATCCAACGTGACGTGCACCATCACATAGCCCACCTGCTCGATCTCGACGTCAACACCTTCGATCTCCGCCGACACGCGCACGCCCTTCAACGCCTTTTCGCTACGCAGCACAAGCTGCTTCGACTCGGCTTCGTTGCGTGCGGCGGCAAGGCGGAAGGCGGCGGCTTGCGTCTTGGGGAGCGGACGCCCCTTGAACACCTTGCGTCCGGACGACTGCTCCCATACCGCGTAGGGTGCGCCGCCCACAGGCAGCAGGGATCCGCTCGTCGTGTCGGTCAGATAATCCCACGGCTTTGCCGTGAAAATCGCCTTGCCGGTCTCCGCATCCAGATACGTCGTCCTGCCGAAGGCGAACATCGGCGCACCATCCACCTTCGCGTCGAACGCATACTGCCGTATCCTCACACGGCTCTTTCCCTCGGCGACGAGTCGCGCATGGAGACTGGACGTCGGCAGGAAGTCCTCTGGCACGGAGAACTTGAATATGCCAATGTCGCCAATCTTGCCGATCGTCGTCCATTCCTTGCCGTCCCGCGAAATCTCCGCGCTTACTATGCCGACATAGCTCGTCTCGCAGGCCACCACAATTTGTGCGGACGTGAATTTGCGTCCGGCAAGCTCATGCGTGAAATTCATCTCCGCCCCCTTCCAGAACAGCGGGAGGCCGGTCGGCGCGAGGCTACGGAACGACTTCATCGGCCGCGACTGCGCATGGCACGACTCCGCGAATTTCGTGCCGTAATGGTAGTCGTTGCCGTCGATGGATTCGCCATATCCAAGTTCAATTCCATCCGCCGTACGCAAATACGACGGCGTCGCGCGGTGCACCGCGATATCGGAGACCTCGGATTCCCCGGGCACATGCCATCTGCGTAGCGTGCACGTCTTGACGCCGCCTTTCATGTCTGCCGCCGTGAGGAACGCTTCGGCGAAATCTACCGTAGCATGGTTGTTGCCCAAGGGCGTCCATCCCACCCCGTAGTCGCCAAACGAAAGGAGCAGGCTTCCCCTCACGTTGCGCTCCGTCTTGTGGCTCATGCGGCAAGTGGCCACATAGACGGTGTTGGGCTCAAGCTGGAACTCGCCCGCCCGTACTTCGTCCACATCCCATTCCGTGCCTTGGAAAGTAAACGTTTCCGCTATGGCTGGCCGGCAAATCGCCGCCAACCATAAGCCACATAGTGCCGCAATTGCTTTATTCATGGGTTCGTTCCTTTGCTTTCGTACCGGTGTTTCGACGGCACATATTATACCATTTTATCGAAGCCAGTCTGTTACTATTCCTTGAACAGATCGTCAAGCGTCACTTCTGACTGGACAGCATGGCTGTACATATTGCGTTCAATGCCGCATGCCGTGATCATCGTAAGGTGAATCGAGCGATTCTGCCCAATACGGTCACGGAACGATTCGACCCTTCGCTGAAGGCGTTCGGATTCATCCCGGCCAATGACATACGGTTTGTGTCCATACTTCATTTCGCAGACGTTGACAATTCCATCCCTTCTGTCTAGAAGGAGATCAATCTGAGCGACGTTGCCGTCTCCAGAAGTTCCCCTCCAGGAGTACGCCTCCGCATGAACACCGGCAATTCCAAGAGCTGCTTTTATCTGCGCGACATGATGCAGGCATGTCATCTCAAAGGCAAAGCCGCGCCATTCGTTCTTTACACCTTCAGACAAACCCGACTGCCAATAGTCACCAGTTCGGTTGCCATGACCAAGAACGAATCTGCGATAAAACAACGTGAAATTATCCACCAGCTGGTATACGCCGCCATTCTTCCCGTCCACAGACGGAACAAACCGGCGAACAAACCCACACTCCTCAAGATCGGAAAGACAACGCGAAAACGTTCCGTTGCTCGTGCCACCCAGCTTCTTCAGCAACTCATCCCTTGTCAGGCCATCGCGTCTGCCGCCCAGCGCTTCGACTATTTTCCAGTATAGCCCAGGATGCCGGAAAATCGACCTGTACAGTTCGTCGTATTCACCTTTGAGACCGGCTTGATCGCTAAAGAACAAAGCATCTATATTCTGTGCAACGCTTTTTCCTCTTTCAAGCAGACTCCAATAATAGGCAACACCTCCTAGTGCCATGTAGCACTCGGCGATATCGCGTTTTGAATATCCGAGATGAAGATCCTTGTCGGCGTATTCAAGACATTCGTGAAGAGTGAATGGTTGAAGTTTCATTCTGGTGCGTACACGATTGTAAAGTCCTCCGCTGTTGCGGATGATGTTTTTTACCATCCACGAAGTCGCAGAACCACAAGCAATAAGCACGATGTCCTTGCGCAGACACGCCCACCCGTTCCAAAACGATTCAAGCGCAGTGAGGAAGCCAGACTTGGGCGTATCCATCCACGGCAATTCGTCAAGGAACACAACCTTGCGGCTTTTTTCAGAACGTTCAAGAAAATTCTCCAGTTCAAAGAATGCCTCAAGCCAACTATGTAGCCGCGGACACTCAAAGTACCCCTGTCGTCGCAAAGCCAGCCTGAACGCATCAAGCTGCTTTCGAGTGTTGCCCTCTCTCAGTCCCGCATGATGAAAGGCATAACAATCCCCAAACGTCTCGTTTATGAGGAATGTCTTGCCGATTCGCCGTCGCCCATACAGCACGGCGAACTCCGCCTCGCGTGATTCGAGCAGATTTTTAAGCGTTTCATGCTCCTTGGTTCTTCCTATCATGTAAGAACTTCTTTCTTTTCTTGTCGATTCTGAGCCAAAGTATATCACAGAACGGGCACTTTGGTCAAGTATCTGGACACTGATGGTCTTATATTCGGCCAAACCGAATCAAGAAATCGCATATTTGGCCGCAGATACTCTGCCGGCGGACGCTCCGCGCGACCGCATCCTCACGCAAGACGATCTCGCACGCCCCGGCGTGAAGGCGGCGATTGACAACGTCAAAGTGCTAGCGAAGTACTTCAATGACCTGTGTGAGATCTTCGATCTCCTTCGCGACCGCGTCACAGGTACCTACAAGGAAACACCATGGACGACAGTCGCTGCCCTTACCGGCGCGCTCATCTATGTGCTCTCGCCCATCGACCTCATCCTTGACTTCATCCCCGGCATCGGATTCCTTGACGATGCGATCGTGATCGGACTTGCCGTCAAGCTGGCCCAGCCCGATCTTGAGAAGTATCGCGCGTGGAAGGCGAGCCAGGCGGAGGTGGCGGCATAATGTCCAACGATACTTCAGCGGCAAGTACCGGGTGTCTGTCCCTCCTGTTTGCGTGGTTCTTGCTTGACATGATCGTCAAGGCAATCTTCTGGGGTGTCGCCTCCATTTTCGGCGTGCAGATACCACCTCTGTCCAAGCTCGTTCAAGTCATGCTTTGGGGGTTCTTGGCGCCATTTGGCATAATCGGCATCGCAATAATCGGGTATTTGCTCTACCTCTTTGTCTCGGATTTCCTGGGTAAAGTCTTTGGCCAGAACAAGAAGGACAAAGAAAACGACAATGAACGAAACAGGTGAAAACAAGGCTCATGCAGACAGGTTTTTGAATTTCTTGTATTTTTTGAACTCGTCGGCACATCGCGCGAAAATCCAGCCAAGGACGGCGGCATCATCCAGCCAGCCAGCCACGGGGATGAAATCCGGCACGAGATCGACCGGCAACGCAAGATAGGCGAGACCGCCGGCCAAAAGCGCAATCGTACCCTTGGACACGCCCGTGTATTTCCCCGTCACGAAGTCGGAAACCATATCGTAGGCCGTACGGATGCTGTCGATCAGTCCAGCGAGGGCCGACACGTCCTTGACCTTGTTCAAGGTATCGTCCTTCGTTTGAGCGACTTTTTCCGGCTTGGCATCTTCGGCATTGACTTTCGTCTGATACGAGTTGATGATCTTGTCGATATCCATGTCACCCTCCTTCCGTCCGCTCATTTCGCCGCGTGCTCCTCCGCCAGATGTCCGAATGCCGTCTCGTCGAAGACCAGCCCGTAATGCTCAAGCCTTTTCTTGAAGACATCGGCAAAGTTCCGATCCTTCGCCGTGCCGTAGTAGGCGCGACCGGCATCGGCACACGACCTGGCGTCCCTGCAGACCTCAAACACGAAATCGATGTCGTTCGCATCGCACGGCCTCGGGAACAGGGCCTTTACCTTTTCAATCAGCGGCAGATCGTCGCCGTCCACGCCACCCTCCAAGGCCTTCGCCGATTCTAGGCGCGCCAAGGCCTTCTTCATCGCGTAAGCGGAAACCACCCTTCCCGCGCCCTCGCTGATCGACATTACGTTCAGGTTCTCGAAAAGGTGCTTGACATCCCGGAAGTTCCCCGGCCACTCATACCGGCAGGCAAACGAGTCGAACACGCAACGGGCGCCGTCGGTCAGCGAGAGGTCCATCTCATCGCAGTAGCGTTCCACGATTCCATCCAGGACCTCCTTGCCCAGATTGGTGTTGGACAGCCTCGTCCGCAACGGCGTCAGCTCGATGTGGCACGAATTGATGCGACAGAGCAAATCTTTCCTGAACCCGGCCCTGCCGTGCGAGGATTCCCATTCCTGCGCATCGGCATCGAGATCGCGATTCGTTCCGAAGATGATGTTGCACTTGACATGTTGCACCTTGCGACTCTTCCCCGTGTCGCCGAGCCGATAGTACGACTTCTCCTCAAGCGCAGTCAGCAGCTTGCCCTGCGTCTCGAGCGGCAGATCGCCTACCTCGTCCAGGAAGAGGATTCCCTCCCCTGCGCCCTCAATCAGCCCTTCCACATCCTTGTCGCATCCCGTGTACGCGCCCTTCACCGCGCCGAACAGCAACGCATCCGCCAACGCCGGGGGAAGGGACGCGCAATTGCCTTGCAAAAAGCCGCGCTCCCCGGCCTCGACCTTTGAATCTTCCGTGAAACAGACCTCGCGGTCATCATACCTGTCGCTGCATATCTTCGCCAGACTCCGCGCGACAAACGACTTTCCCGTTCCCGTCTCTCCCGTAATCAGCACATACTGCGGCACGCCGCGATTTCCTCTGGCCTTCAGTATCGTGCGGATGTTCTCAAGCTGATAGGCCAAGGCTTGACTGCCAAGCATAAAATACCGTGTCCATGCAGCCGGTTGCTTGCGCACAAAGTCAGGGGACGGACATCCTTCCGGCCACGAAAACATGCTGCCATCGGCAAACATGTACTTAGGACGCCTCAGAAGACATTCAGGCATGTCACCATCGTCGGGCAGCACGTAAATCACATTCGTAGCCGAGGTGTCCAACATGGAATCCAATTCGCGTTCTGAAACCATGTCGCATATCGCCCGCATAGTCCTCGACTGGGAAATTCTTTTATACTCCTTCCTGACGAAGTCCGCATAGCGGCCCTTCCCCTCGCAGACCAGCAGAAGATGCGTACATGAATATTCATCAACCGCGTGCAACGCCTTCTCAATCTGCTCATACAGCAAACGCCCCTGCTCTTCGGTATCGCCACGCCTGTAGGCCTCAACAAACGCCAAAAAACGGTCGTTACGACAGAACCAGACGAACACATCCTTATGGTTCAAATCATATTTCATGCCGAACTTCTAGTCTTCGCGGTCTATCGGAAGGAAATCGACATGCCCTTCCGTCTCACCAGGATGCCGCCATTGACAAACTTCGCGAAATAGCCGACCAAAGCCCCGCCGTTGCGGGTGAACGTCCAGCCCGAGGCGAGCGACGAGCACCCGGCCAGGACGGACAGCTCCGCGGAAATCATCGTACCATCAGCCGGCAGATCGCCCACGATGTCAACCGTGCCCGACGACGCAAGCGCAACGCCCTTCACCGTGCCCATGCCGGCGACATCCACGACAAGCTTATCGACCGTGATGTCGGCTGCAGCAACGTTCAGCGTTGCGCCCGGCTTGACACACACAGAACGTACTGCAGGTTCAAGCGTCATGCCTTCCGTAGCCCTCTTTATGGGGAATCCAACATGCGGGGCTGTTGCGCTGAAAGTACTGCCGTCCGCGAGCCATTTGCCCGACACATAGTCACTTGCCGTCAGCCCGTTTGTTTCATAAAGCGTCACCCACGTTATTCCATCCACGCTACCCTCGACACTCCACGAGATAGGGGCATACACACCGTTGTTGTCTGAATAGGATGGCGGAACCATGTCGAAAGACGTCACGTCCCCGGCACCTTCCGGAAGTCGCATCGCAACCCGGATCCATGTTGACACGTTTGACTCATCCTCCATTCCTGATGCACCTGCATTGGCCGGCACATAGTGATAGGTGCTGGCCGTTCCGTCAAACAACTTGTCGGGGCCGTCATTGGCATAGGTTCCACTCGCATGGTAGGCACCCGGTGCCTGACGGTATTCGGTCTGCCCGGGTGCAAGAGTGAGCGGCGAAAAATTGCTGGTTTTTGCCGTATATTCCAGATTCGTGTTGCAACGCACGCCATTCTTGTCAAACAATCCAAACTCGCTCATGCGAACATGCTTCTTCCAGTTCGTCCAATTCGTGGCGTTCGTGTTGTTCTGGCGATAGTTGAGCGTAAACCAGGTATATCTCTCGCCGATCTGAAGCGTTCCTTCCTCTACCGTGATATCGCCGCTAAACGTCTGATCGCCAAGAAGCGTCCAGGTTCCGGTCCCCTTCTTGACAATCGACAACTTGCCGACATTGTTCGTGACGTCTCTCAGGACACAATCGTCTCTGGCACCATCGAGCGTAAGCGTGTTCTCGCCCAAACGGTAGGGAAACACACCTGCAAAATCCATTTCGCTCGAGCTTGAGAGCAGACGACCGCTACCCGTAACCGCGATCGGACGCGTTGAACAGGTGGCCGCCGCCGTACCATAGTATTCCAGCGTTCCCGTCTTCCCTGGATCGGATGGATCACCAAGCCGAATCGCATACCCTACAGGGACGGCATCGGTCATGTTTGTGCCCATAAACGGCACATATTGGGTCGTCGATTCGCAACAGTTGGTGGCGACACCCAACGAGCACGCCGTCCCACGCTCGGCGATCGAATAGCATCCCAGCGTTCCTTCCTCCACCGCAACGATTCCGCTAAACGTCCGATTCACGTTGCCGAGATTCCACCGGCCTGTTCCGCGCTTCGTGACGGAAAGAGGACGGTTCTCAAGATACCACACGTGGTTACTATTGTTTGCATTGTCCAGTACCGAATCTCTCAGATGGTTGGACAGCGTCGCCGAGGTGGTGTTTGATCCGGTGAGAATAAGGTGTATCGCACCAAATGACGCCAACGCCGTGCCGCCATACCACTGCCCGGAGAACGTCACCCCACCATGTGCTCCTGCATCGATCACGTCCGGATACCCCTTGCCGCCGAAGAGATAGATCGTCTTGCCGACGGATTCCCCTTCACCGAGATATTCCAAGTGGCAGGAGCCCTTCGTCGCGGTGAACTGTATTCCCCCGGAGCCGATCGAAGTCGGAACCGCGCTATTGCTGGCGCCGAACGACATCAGACCGACATATCCTTCACCCCCCGCGGGAGCGTCCACACAGAATTTGTTCATACGCATCGTAGTCGTAGTTCCCGTAAACCGCTGATTGCCCACCACGGAGAAATTATCCAGCGCACGGCGCGATGCAAGTGTGCCGCTGAAGGAATATGGCCCATGCTGGACTCGTATCTGAGGCGCTGTGAACGCGTCAGAACAGTCGTTGGTGACTAGCCCCGAACCCTCCAGCCCCCGTATGTAACAGAAGCCAGGCTGCGGAAGGAACATAACCGCGCTTTCCGCGACGTCCAGAACTCCAAGCTGGAAGATGGTCTTTTTGTACGAGTCGTCGTTCGTGTTCAGGACGAGAAGCGTGCCCGCATTCACCTTTAGCCGTTCGCTCAAGTACTCTTCATGCTGTTTGTTGCCTCCGAAGATGTATGAAGTCCGAAGGGCGTCAAACGACAATGTACTTTCGCAGTTCTTCTCTATCGTACCGAGCGCCGAGGCCACCCCCGTGAAGAGATTGTAAGAAGATACAGGAACCGTCACGCTCGCGTTGGTCGTGACATTGAACACGATGCGACTTCTAGATTGAAGCATGACATTCAGAACGCCATTGATGACATTTATGGTGTCATTGTCCACTACGGCGTAAGAATCCACCTTGAGCGTAATCGTATCGTCCGCGCCCGGAAGACTCGTGGCCGTAACACCATCCACCTTGTAGTTCGCAGGATCGTCTAGCGACAACACATTGCTCGCAGTCCCCTGCCACACGAACTCGTCGGCCGGCAGGACAAGTCCAACGCAAACCAGGAACAACGACAACGCAAGAGACGCTTTCCCCGTCGAAAGCCTGGCG
>JAEEGL012200413.1_pt1 | contig 10066 bp, 7 predicted proteins | sample 9134231 | NCBI WGS metagenome assembly JAEEGL01 (sample SAMN16246548, study PRJNA631951) | gut metagenome | biome: gut microbiome; feature: rumen; material: fiber-attached | host: Bos | place: Iran: Karaj | collected 2018-10 | reverse complement strand
TGCGGTGGAAAGGTTGGGCTGCTTGAATATCAGGACGAATGCCGCGCCTGCGATGGCAAGGATGATCAGGTGTCCTTTGAAGAACTTCCTGGCTCTGGTCGGATCGTTTGCATAAAACCATGCTATGAAGAATATCATGGCAACCTTTGTGATCTCGCCCGGCATGAATGTTATGGAATCTCTTCCCGGGATGACCCTTATCCACCTTGTGGCGTTGTTCAGCGTTACGGCAATTCCCCAGGACTTCGGCGTGAATATCAGCAGCAGTGTCACGAACGCCACGATGATGGCCGGCAGAGCCATCTTGCCCCAGAAATGATAATCCATCTGGGAGAACACCAGGAACACCACCCAGCCTATGGCCATCCACATCAGGTTGTTCCTGAGGTAGTAGTGAGGATCGCCGTACTTGCTGAGCGCTGTGTAGTAGCTCGCGGAGTAGACCATGATTATGCCGAACACGCAAAGTATGAGCGTGGTGATGAGCACGCCGAAATCGCCTTCTCCGTATCTGCTCTTTATTCTGATCTTCCTGCTTTTCTTAGCCACTGCATTCTCCGGTCCGGGCTACAGGCCCTTTACGTATTCCTTGAACATCTCTCCGCGCTGTTCGTAACCTGTGAACATGTCCCAGCTTGCGCAGGCCGGCGAGAGGAGCACTGTGTCTCCCGGGACTGCCAGCTGAGCTGCGCTTGCCACGCAGGCCTCCAGCGACGGACACTTGATTATGCGCTCGTCCGCAAAACCGCAGGAAAGCGCTGTCTGTTTGAATCTTTCAGCCGTGACTCCAAGGAGCACCAGGTACTTCACTTTGCCGTTGAACTTGTTGATCAGCTCTGTAAAGTCGGACTTCTTTTCGTAGCCTCCGGCTATGAGTATTATCGGTGTATCGGTGGCCTCTATGGCCTTGATGGTGGAGTCGGGGTTCGTGCCCTTGGAGTCGTTTACGTAGCGGACGCCTTTTAAGGTGCGCACGTACTCTATCCTGTGCTCCACGCCTTTGAAGCTGCGCAGCGTCTTGTTTACTGCCGCCGGCCTTGCTCCTGCGAAAATGCCTACGGCTGCCGCCGCCAGAGCGTTCTCCAGGTTGTGCTTTCCGGGGATCTGAAGATCTGCAGCCTTGCAGAGCTTCCTGTCCTTGCCGTTCTTTTTGACCCAGATGTAGCCTTCTCTTACGAAAGCCGCGTTGGGCTGCATCGCAAACTGCATACCCTCCCCAATGGTGCTGAACGGTACAGGAACAGGTCTTACTGCCTTTGCAGCAGCTTCGCACGCACCGGGATCGTCTGCGTTGTAGACCAGCCAGTCTTCTTCGGTCTGGTTCTCAAAAACGCGGGCCTTCATCCTGGCGTATTCTTCCACGCTGCCGTGCCTGTCGAGATGGTCCGGTGTGATGTTGAGTATCGCGCTGACCCTCGGTCTGAACTGCTTTATGGTCTCCAGCTGGAAGCTCGAGACTTCTGCCACCATCACTGTGGACTCATCTGCGCCCTGCACCTGCGCGGACACAGGCTCTCCTATGTTTCCGACAACCCTGCAGGGTATCTCGGCGGTCTTGAGTATCTCGCCCACGAGCGTGGTCGTCGTGGTCTTTCCGTTGGTGCCGGTGATCGCAAGGAAGGGACTGCTGCAGCTTTCGTACGCAAGCTCAAGCTCTCCAATGATCTCCTTTCCGAGGCTGGCTACCGGATGCCTGGGAGTGATGCCCGGGCTTATTATTATCCTGTCGAAGGGCTTTGCTCCGCCCTCGCCCATGGCGAGGAGCTGGCTCTGGGAATCCAGTCCCAGGAAGAGCTTTACTCCCTTGTTTTTAAGTTCATCAACGACACCTTCTGCGAATGCGTCTTCCGCCTTGGTGTCCCAGGCGGAAACGTCTGCGGTCCCCGCAAGCAGCCTTGCTGCCGCTATGCCGGACCTTCCGAGTCCCATGATAAGTATCTTTTCCATCTTCTCTTCCGCTAGTTTGCGAATGAACGCTGCTATCTCCACAAGTCCGGTCGCGTTGGAGCCCTTTACGAGCACCGCGTCCCCGGGCATTATTACCTCTTCAATGATCCTTTTGAGTTCTTCCTTATCTGCTGCAGCCGCAGTCTTTGCGATGCCTCCGGCCTGTGCCGCGCCTTCAAGGTAGAGCTGCTTTTTATTGCCGACTGCAAGAAGCATGTCCAGACCGAGCTCCGCAGCCTTGCGGCCAACGCTCCTGTGACCTTCTTCCTCAGCAGCGCCAAGCTCCAGCATGTCCCCCAGCACTGCTATGTGCCTTTCCGCCTTTATCCCTGCCAGAGCAGTAAGGCCTGCCTTCATGGACTCCGGACTGGCGTTGTAAGTATCGTCCAGGAGCACTATCCTGCCTATCATTTCTGCCGAAAGCCGCCTGCCCTGCTGCTTTACCTTTGCGAGCGCTTCCGCTGCCTGCTTTTCAGTTATCCCGTACTGCAGTCCGCAGGCCACAGCCAGGGTGCAGTCGAGGGCTATGTGCTCTCCGAGCAGGGGCACCTTGAACTGCGTGCCGTTTATGTTGAACGCAACACCTTCCGCACCGAGGCTTCTGAAGTTTTCGTACATCAGTTCTCTGCCGACGCTGACTATCCTGAAGCTCTCCTTGCAGGGAGCAAGGGCTCTTATTTCCTCTTCAGTTCTCAAAAAGTCGGAAAATGCGTTTGTTACCAGAATGTTGTCTTCTGTAAAGAAGCTTGTTATTTCAAGCTTTGCAAAGGCTATTGCCTCGCGGCTTCCGAGTATCTCCATGTGGGCTGTTCCCACGTTGGTGATCAGAGCAAGCTCCGGCCTTATCCACTCGCTTGCTTCGGCAAGCTCGTGCATGCGGTCCATACCCATCTCGAACACTATGCATTCGGTGGTCTCGTCAGCCTGAAAAGCAGTTATGCACAGACCGTAGCCCGCGTTGTAGTTGCCCTGAGTGCAGACCGTCCTGTACTTTGCGGACATCACCGCAGCCACAAGGCTCCTGGTCGTGGTCTTTCCGACGCTTCCGGTGACGCCTATCCTTATGAGGCTGAACTGGTCCAGATAGGCCCTTGCCATCATCACAGCAGCCTTTGCGGAATCATCCACATGGATGTATGCGGCACCTTCGAGCTCTTCTACGTCCTTTGTCACAAGGAAAGCCCTGCAGCCCTGTTTGTAGGCTTTCGCAGCATAGAGGTGGCCATCGGTCTTTTCGCCGACTATGCAGATGAACAGGTCGCCTTCTCCGGCGGTCCTGGAATCTATCTTCACGCCGCTGACGATCAGGTCCGCGTTCCCGCTGAGCCTTCCGCCGCAGGCATCACTCAATAATCTGATCTTCGTCGGTCTCAACGATCTCATCCTCCCACTTGGTCAGCTCGTAATAAACAGTTATGGTCGAGCCTTTAGGCACCCTCTCGCCCGGCTTCGGATACTGGTCAGTTACTACAAGTTCCACATATCTGCCTTCCTCAAGCTCCGGTGAAAGCTGATAATTGAGGTAGTTCCCGACTTTTCCGCTGAGAGTTTCAAGTCCGGCTCCGCTCAGATCGGGGACCTTCACCATGGTGCTGTTTATCCTCTTTATCTCCTCTTCTGTGTAGTTTGGCTCGATGTTCATGTACTTGAGTATGTCGCTGATGATGTTCTTTGCGCAGGGAGCAGCCTGAGTGCTTCCGTGAACATCGCTGGTCCTCGGGGAGTCGACCGTTACGAGGACCACCATCTTCGGGTCCTCTATCGGTGCAACACCGATGAAGGATGCATATACATACTTTTCGGAGTATCCGCCTGTCTCGGAAGGTTTCTGCGCAGTACCGGTCTTTCCGCCTATCCTGTAGCCGTCGATCTTGGCTCTTCCGCCTCCGCCGTTGTTGACAACGTACTCGAGTATATATCTCATGTCAGCAGCGGTCTCTTTGGAGATTGCTATGTTCCTGACAGTTCTTTCGTTCTTCTGTATGATCTTGCCGTCGGCGTCCCTTATCTCCTTCACCAGATGGGGCTCAAGCAGGTATCCGCCGTTGGCGATAGCGCTGACTGCCGTGCATACACTGACCGGAGTCAGGGATATGCCCTGTCCGAACGACATAGTCGCCATTTCTACAGGACCCATCGCAGTTTTGGAATAGATGATGTTTCCGCCTTCTCCGGGGAAATCCACGCCGGTCTTGTCAAAAAGACCGAAGGCTACCAGGCCTTTATAGAACTCCTCTTTCCCCATGCGGGCCACGAGGTTCATCATCGATACGTTGCAGGAGTTGGCGACTGCCTTCTCCAGTGTCTCGTCTCCGTGGATCTTCGGGTAGTTCCAGCAGTGTATCTCGCGGTCCATGACCCTGAGGAGTCCGTTGCATCTGAACGTATCTCCCAGGTGAGTCACTCCGCTGTCGAGTGCTATGGATGTGGTGATGAGCTTGAACGTCGAGCCGGGCTCATATACGTCGCTCATGCAGAAGCTCCTCCAGACCTTGTTCCAGTACGCAACTTTCTCGGCATCAGTCAGCGTCGCGAAACGCTCTTCGTCGCCGGGCTGGGGAGCGCGCGGGTCGTTGGGATCGTACTCATCCGACTGCGCCATCGCCAGTATGTCTCCCGTATTGGGATCCATGACCAGGCATGCCACCCTGTCCGATTTGGTGGAGATCAGCGCTTCGGCGACCCTCTGCTCCACTATGTACTGGATGTTCTGGTCGATCGTGGTGACTATCGTATATCCGTCCTGAGCGTTGTAGTACTTGCTGTCCCCGTAGACCAGAGAGTTCCTCTTGTTGTCCTTGCTTGTTATCCAGCGTCCGTTGATTCCGGAAAGATAACGGTCGTAATACTTCTCAAGACCGGTCATCCCGTCACCATCGTCGTTGGTGATCCCGAGTATCTGGCAGGCGAAGGGCCCCAGCGGATAGTAGCGGCGAACATCCTGTACTATCTCTATACCGGTCAGCTTTTCCGCGCGGACCTTTTCTGTGGTCTCGGAATCCACGTATTTTGCTACTTTTATGAGGGTCTTGTCAGAAGTAATGGTTTCGTATACGCTTTCTTCTGCTATTCCAAGAAGCTCTGAAAGCTTTTTGGCTTCTTCTGCCGAATTGCCCTCGATCTCAGCCGGGGTCTTGCCGTTTGCCTTGACGGCGGCGGGACGGACCCATATCGTGTGCGTCGTTGCGCTTATTGCCAGCTGGTTTCCGGAAGCATCAAGTATGTCACCTCTTACAGCGGAGACCACTTTGTCTATGGTCTGCTGCTTGCTTGCTTTAAGGGCGTACTCCTCGCCCCTGATGATCATGTGCCAGCCCACTCTGAGGGTCAGAGCGACGAACAAAACAGCGATAAACAGGAAGATAAGCAGTATCCTTTTCCTGTTTTTGTAGCTTGTTTTTGAGTTTTTTGTGCCTGTGAACAGCTTTCCGATGATACCCATACTGCCGTTAATAATAAAAACGGCGCCGCACTTTTTCAGCGGCGCTGACTTACCCTATCTGTAGATATTTTCTTTCAAAGCAATCGCAAAGTCCTGCACCTCCGGCGTGTCGCCCCGCAGGTACACTATGTCCTTAAAGCCAGGAAAGACCATGCCGATCTCCGTTGCCTTGGCTTCCAGGTTTGTGATATTCGTCTGCTTTTTTACTGAGACCTCGAGGTTCCTGACGTCCCAGCTCGCTTCAGTGATCTTGTTGTTGAGACTGTTGATCTCGTACTGGAGCTTGGAAGAAGTTGCATTTAGGTAGACCAGGCATACGCAAAACGCGCAGATAGCCAATACCAGGAAGAGTATTCTGATTTTGCTGCGTGTGTTCCTTGTCATCTGTTCTCCTGCCCTGCCGGGCTTCCTTCCGCTGCCAGCTTTTCTATTATCCTGAGCTTTGCGCTCCTCGATCTGGGGTTGCGCTCCAGTTCCTCTTTGCCTGCCACAACAGGCTTTTTGGTTACTTTTTTTACGTCCGGCTTTCTTCCGCACACGCATACCGGAAAGTCCGGAGGACATATGCACGGGTCAAGCCTTTTAGCAAAGCTTTCCTTTACTATACGGTCTTCCAGTGAGTGAAAACTGATCACCGCGAATCTCCCGCCGGGAGCGAGTACATCCATGAAATCCCCAAGAGCCCTGGAGAGATGTCCGAGCTCATCGTTGACCTCTATGCGCAGCGCCTGGAAGGTGCGCTTTGCCGGATGCGGGCCTTCTCTTCTTGCTGATGCCGGGACGGCAGCCTTTATGACGTCCACGAGCTCGAAGGTGGTCCTTAGTCTGTGCTCCTGTCTTGCTTTGGCGATGAACTGCGCTATGCGCGCTGCCCAGCGCTCTTCGCCGTATTCGCTTATGATCCTTGCAAGCTCTTCCTGCGGATAGCCGTTTACAACATCCTCGGCCGTAAGGCTGTCAAGCGCGTTCATGCGCATGTCCAGCGGCGCGTCGTGCATGTACGAGAAGCCCCGTTCGGGATTGTCGAGCTGGTAGCTCGAGACTCCCAGGTCTAAAAGCGCCCCGTCCAGCGAACTGACACCAAGCTGCTCCAAAACCAGCTTTATGTCCGAGTAATTGCTCTGAACAAGACTGCAGCGGCAGCTGAAACTCTTTAGTTTCTCCGCAGCGGCCCTCAGAGCGTCGGCATCGCGGTCTATACCTATCAGGTGCCCGCTCTCCCCAAGCCTTTCGCATATCCCGCCGGCGTGGCCTGCTCCTCCGAGCGTACCGTCGGCGTAAGTTCCTCCCGGCTTTACGTCCAGGCCATCCATGACCTCCTGATAAAGTACCGGAACGTGAGAGAACCCGATGTCTCCGTCAGTCTTTTGCTGACCAGCCCTTTCCATGGGCTACACCTTGTAGTTCTCCGAGAACTTTGCCAGATCCTTTGCCGAGAGCCTGCCTCCGTTTTCGGAGCTTTCGTAGACCTCTCTGGCCCACAGCTCGACTCTGTCCAGCATGCCTATCGTGACGACGTCCTTGTCTATTCCGGCGCCTTCTCTGTAGCTTGCCGGGATGAGGAGCCTTCCCTGACGGTCGATCTCGCAGTCGGTTGCGTTAGCGAGTATGTAGCGGATGAAAGCCCTTGCGTACTCGTCCGACCTGGGCAGCTCTGCGAGTTTCTTAAGCTGCTCGTCCCAAGTCGACATCGGGTAGATGATGAGGCAGTCGTCCAGGCCCTTCGTAAGGACGCACTTGCTGCCAAGGTCATCCCGAAGCTTTGCCGGGATGATGACCCTGTTTTTGGCATCTATTGAGTTTTGATAGCTGCCCATCAGCATGCGCGTTCTTCCTCTTTTAAGTACTTCCCAATAACCCTTTTTGAGTACTTCCCAATAACCCTTTTGAACCTTTTCTGCCCCCGCTTGAGGCACTCTCAGCCACTATCAGCCTGAGTATCTCCACTTTACACCACTTTATATTTTTTTTCAAGCTTTTTTTATGATTTTTATGGGATTTTACACCACTTTTTTTCCACTTGAAAACACCCGGAAACGTTGAAAACAAACGTTCTTTGGGCGTCTCTACATATAGTAGCATCCTGCGCCTCGCCCACTATATGTAGGCTGCCTCGAAACGGCGCTCAAACAGGGCTTTCTTGCGTCTGTTAACCGCTTGAAAACTGTGGTATAATCATCGGTAATACAGGAGGCAGAGGATGACAAAAGCAGAGCGCCTGGAAAAGCAGAAAAAAAGACTGGACGAGATGCTGGTCTTTGAACGGGAGCTGTGGACAGCCGGGCAAAAGTACATTGCCGGCGTGGACGAAGTCGGAAGAGGCCCTCTCGCAGGGCCTGTGGTCACGGCAGCCGTAATACTGCCTGAGGACTTCTGCCTTCTGGGCGTGGACGACTCCAAGAAGCTCTCCCCTAAGAAGCGGGACGAGCTCTTCGACCAGATAAAGGAAGCTGCCATCTGCTGGACGACAGGCCGCAGGGAACCGCAGCGCATAGATGAGATCAACATCCTCGAGGCTACGAAGGAAGCCATGGAAGAAGCGGTAAATGCCCTGAGCATACGCCCGGACCACGTGCTCATAGATGCGGTGAAGCTGCCGCGCCTTGATATCCCACAGACCTCCCTGATCAAAGGGGACGCAAGGTCCGTATCCATAGCAGCAGCCAGCATCATAGCCAAAGTCACAAGAGACAGGGAAATGGTGGAGATGGCAAAGCTCTGGCCGGGCTACGCCTTCGAATCCAACAAGGGATACGGCACAGCAGCACACTACGAAGGCCTGAAAAAGCTGGGCCCCTGCCCCATCCACAGAAAAACGTTTTTATAAGTCAAAGACCCTGAAAGGAGAAAACATATGAAATTCAAAGACATGCCGTACGAGCGCTACGACTGCGAAAAGGTCAAGAAGGATCTGGCCGAAATAACAGAAGCGTTCAATAATGCCAAGTCCTACGAGGAAGCAAAAGCGCTCTTCCTCAAGGTAGAAGAAGAGAGCCGCCATCTGGACACCGCGGTGACGCTTGCCCAGGTGCGCCACAGCATCGATACCCGCATCAAGTTCTACGAAGATGAGTGCCTTTACTACAACCAGGCTCTCCCCGAAGTAGAAGAATACAGCCAGGCCTGGAACCTGGCCATGCTCAAGAGCCCCTTCCGGGCGGACTTCGAGAAAGAGTTCGGCAACCTGATGTTCATAAACACAGAGATAGAGCTCAAGACCTTCTCCCCGGAGATAGTCCCCATGCTCCAGAAGGAGAACGACATCACCCAGGAGTACGAAAAGCTCCTGGCCAGCGCCAAGATAGATTTCAGAGGGAAGACCTACACTCTTTCTCAGCTGTCGCCCTTCATGTCAGACCCGGACGATGCTACAAGAAAGGAAGCATGCATCGCTGCCGGAAGCTGGTTCAAGGCTAACCAGCCCGCCTTCGACGAGTACTACGACAAGCTGGTCCACCTCCGCGACGAGATGGGCAAGACCCTCGGATACGAAGGCTACACCACCCTCGGCTACTACCGCATGGGCCGCAACTGCTACACCAAGGAAGACGTTGAGAAGTTCCGCGCGGCAGTCGTAAAGTACCTGGTACCAGTCGCCGCGAAGATCTATAAAAAGCAGGCCGAGCGCATAGGAAAGCCCTACCCGCTCTCCTATCAGGACATGGCTCTGGAGTTCCGCTCCGGCAACCCAAAGCCCGCCGGCGATCCGGACGAGCTGCTTCAGGCAGGAAAGCGCTTCTACGACGAGCTCTCCCCGGAGACCTCCGAGTTCTTCCGCATAATGCTCGACGACGAGCTCATGGACGTGCTCTCCACCGAGGGCAAGCAGTCCGGAGGATACTGCACAGGAATACTGGACTACGGCGTTCCGTTCATATTCGCGAACTTCAATGGCACCAAGCACGATGTCGAGGTCATAACCCACGAGGCGGGTCATGCTTTTGCTGCTTACATGAACAGGGACCGCGTCCCGATGAGCTACATGTGGCCAAGCATGGAAGCCTGCGAGGTCCACTCCATGTCCATGGAGTTCTTCGGAGAGACTCACGCTGACGATTTCTTCGGAAAGGACGCACGCAAGTTCCTCTACAGCCACCTGGCAGACTCGCTGACCTTCATCCCCTACGGCACCATGGTCGACCATTTCCAGCACGAAGTCTACGCCAATCCGGACTGGACACCGCGCCAGCGCCACGACTGCTGGAAACAGCTGATAGGCGTGTACATGCCCTGGCTGCGCCTTGACGGAGAGATCCCCTTCTTCTCCGACGGCGAGCACTGGCAGAGGCAGCACCACATCTATTCAAGTCCGTTCTATTATATAGACTACTGCTTCGCGCAAACCGTATCCCTGGAGTTCTGGGCCATGATCCAGAAGGACCGCAAGATGGCCTGGGACTACTACATGGCTTACACCAAACAGGGCGGAAGCCGCACCTTCGTGGACCTGCTCAAGAACGCAGGTCTGGGCAGCCCCTTCGATGAGGAGACCCTGCGCGGCGTATGCGCCCAGGCAGACGAGTTCCTTGCAAAATTCGATCTCAGCGGGATCGAATAGCGGAGAGATTTTTAGAAAATATGATGAAGACAGCCTTGCCTTGCAGGGCTGTCTTTTGATTTGGTCGTTTTGCGGTGATTATCCCCAAACGATGCAAAACACAGATTTGGGGATATAAG
>JAEEGL012164507.1_pt1 | contig 10066 bp, 8 predicted proteins | sample 9134231 | NCBI WGS metagenome assembly JAEEGL01 (sample SAMN16246548, study PRJNA631951) | gut metagenome | biome: gut microbiome; feature: rumen; material: fiber-attached | host: Bos | place: Iran: Karaj | collected 2018-10 | reverse complement strand
GCTTTGTCGGCGAGGTCGGTGCCCTGGTAGCCCTCAATCATCGCGCGGCAGATGGCGGAGCCCAGGAAGGGGTCCTCACCGTTGCCCTCGCTCATGCGGCCCCAGCGCGGCTCGCGGCAGATGTCCACCATGGGACTGAAGGTCCAGCAGATGCCGTCGGCCGTAGCCTCGATCGAGGCGATGCGGGCCGAGTTGCGGATGGCTTCCATGTCCCAGCTCATCGACAGGGCCAGCGGGATGGGGAACACCGTCTCGTAGCCGTGGATCACGTCCATGCCGAAGATCAGCGGAATGCCCAGGCGGCTCTGCTTGACAGCGACTTCCTGCAACGCGCGGATGCTCTGCACTCCCTTCATGTTGAACAGGCCTCCGACTTGGCCGGCCTTGATCTTGCTGACCACGTCGCCACTGACCGTCGAGCCGGTGATGATGTCTCCGGTGACGGGCAGGTTGAGTTGTCCGATTTTTTCTTGCAGTGTCATCTTGCCCATCAGGTCATCGATGAACTGGTTCATCTTGGTTTGGTCGGCAGCATGAGCCGTCATGAAGCCGCAGGCTAACGCTATGGCCAGTAAAATGCGCTTGAATTTCATCATAATCGATTATGTTTAATATGTTATTCTTCTCTTGAAAGTGCAAAAATAGCAAATTATTTGATTTTGATTTTTGATATGGTGCAATCCTCCCCGAAAAAAGTCAAGTATTACCATTTTCGTCATTGGATGTTACAGGAATAGCCGTTTTTGGCTTTGTCAAGACTCAGAAAATGGACTCAGGCAATTCGGCGGCAGATTTGGCTGGGTTGGGAAAAATGTCTATCTTTGCGCCCTGGTTTCAAATGAGGAAAAGATAATTGTGAAAAAGATAGCAATCATATTGATATATTTTGCATTGTTGATGTCGCTGGACGTTGCCGCTCAGCAGCAGGCCATCAACGATGCCAAGAAGGCCATTACCGGACTGACGATGACCATCGACAGCTACAACAAGGCCTTCAATAAGCTCAAGCCCGCACTCACCGACGATGAGACGCGTGAGCGGGCCGAGACGTGGAATCTGGCCAACCGCATCAAGATTGAGCAGTATGACAAATACATGGACAACCGCCGCGTGGGCAAGAAGATTGATGCCAAGGCAATGGGCCACACGCTGATTGATGCCTACGACTACGGTATGGAGGCCCTCAGGCTGGACACCGTGCCCATACTGGACAAGAAGGGGGAGCCCGTCATGGACAAGAAGACCAAGCGCCCCAAAGTGAAGACGCATTACAGCAAGGAAATTATCTCGCGACTGGTAGATCATCACGATAACTATCGCATCGCCGGCAGCGAGATGTATAATGTCAAGGACTGGCAGGGTGCTTACAAGGCCTGGGATGACTATTGCAAGATGGCCGCCCGCATCGATGATCCGCGCTGGATCAAGCCCGACAGCCTTGTTGGCGAGGTGCGCTACTTCCAGGGCATCGCCGCCCTGCAGATGGCTGACACCATCGATGCCGTCCGCCTGTTCAGCATCGCGCGTCACACGGGCTACCAACACAAGGAGGCCTATGACTATGCTCTGGTGTGCCTGAGCGACATGGGCCAGGAGCGTGAAGTGGTGAGGCTTGCCTGGGAGGCCTTCTTGAAGTACGGTACCAGCGATCCGCAGTACATCCGCATCCTGATCAACGATTACATTGCCCGTGAGGATTACTCGGGCGCCAATGATTTGCTGGATGATGCCTTGGAGGCTAACCCCGATGACGACGAGTTGTATAACGCCAAGGGACTTATCATCGAGAGCAAGGAGGACATCTATCAAGCCTTGCCCTATTACCAGCGCTGCATCGAGCTCAACGACAGCAACGCGCTGGGACAGTTCAACGTGGGACGTTACTTCTACAACAAGGCGATGGAGACGCGCCAGCGCAGCAACCTCTACGGCAAGCGCCTGGCCGACCTGGTCAACCCCATCTACCGCGAGGCCTTGCCCTACCTCGAGAAGTCCTATGCCCTGAATCCCCGCAACAAGGAACTCGTCAACGCCCTGCGCGACATCTACTACAAGCTCGGCGAGGCCGACAAGCTCCAGGCCATTGAGTCCGCCCAATAGAAGCTCGCTATGCTCGCTCCCGCTGATTAGTAATCAGCGGTACTCCTCCATGCTAAGACTCAAAGCCGCTACCTCCTTTAAGACGGGTGCCGCCTCCCGCCCCCGTGCCGTCCCAGTATTGCGAGCTATCAGCTCGTAATAATGAGGCATCAGCACCCCATCGGGAGTGCTGATGCCTCATTATCCTTTAGCCCTTATTCTGCTAGCTTGCTCGCGTCACGGCTTGCGGACGATGCCGCGCTTGCTGGCGCGCACGAAGTCGATGATGACGTCGCGCTCGGGGCTGGCGGGCAACTTGGCCGCCTCGTCGAGCGACTGGGTGACATTGAGGCCCGAGTCGTAGATGGCGCGGTAAACGTCGGCAATGGCATCAATCTGCTCGCTGGTGTAGCCGCGACGATGCAGGCCCACCTTGTTCACGCCCTCATAGGCGATGGGGTAGCGTGCCGCCATGCAGTAGGGCGGGATGTCCTTATTGACAAGGGCACCACCCTGGATCATGACGTGGCAACCGATTTGGGTAAACTGGTGAACCAGTGCACCGCCACCGATGATGGCCCAGTATCCCGCAACCACCTCACCGGCAAGCTGTGCTGAATTGGACATGATGACATGGTCGCCCACAACACAGTCGTGCGCCACATGGCAATAAGCCATAATCAGGCAGTTGTTGCCCACAACGGTCTTGCCCTTGGAAGCGGTGCCGCGGTGGATGGTGACAAACTCACGGATGACCGTGTTGTCGCCGATGATGGCCACGGTGTCTTCGCCCTGGAACTTCAGGTCCTGGGGAATATCTCCCACCACAGCATTAGCATGAATGTGGCAGTTCTTGCCGATGCGCGCACCAATGCGCACAACGGCTCAACTGTCGATAACGGTGCCGTCACCGATTTCCACATTGGCATCGATGGTCACAAAAGGACCGATTATCACGTTTTCCCCAAGTTTAGCGTCGGGGTGTACGACGGCAAATTGATGGATAGCCATTATTTCAGTTGTCTGTTTTCAGTTGTCTGTTTTTAGTTATTCTTGACGATTTGTGCCATGAACTCGGCTTCGGTCACGATTTTCTCGCCCACAAAGGCGTATCCCTTCATGATAGCCGTGCCACGGCGGATGGGTGTCATCAGCGACAAGTGGAAAATCAGCGTGTCGCCAGGAACCACCTTGTGGCGGAACTTGACATTGTCAATCTTGAGGAAGTAGGTGGAATAGTCGGCAGGATCATCGACACTGCTGAGCACGAGGATGCCGCCCACTTGGGCCATTGCCTCGACCTGGAGCACACCAGGCATGATGGGCTCATCAGGAAAATGTCCCTGGAAAAACGGCTCGTTGGCCGTCACATTCTTGATGCCCACGATGTGCTTTTTACCCTTCTCTATGATCTTGTCAACGAGGAGCATGGGGTAGCGGTGGGGCAGCATGCTTCGTATCTGGTTGATGTCGTAGAGCGGTTCCTTGTTCGGGTCGTAGATGGGAGCCTGAACATTCTGGTAACGCAACTCCTGACGAATCTTTTTAGATAGCTGGGTGTTGATGGTGTGTCCCGGGCGGGTGGCAACGATGCGGCCCTTCAAGGGGCGACCGATGAGTGCCAGGTCGCCGAGCACGTCGAGCAGCTTGTGGCGGGCGGGCTCGTTCTTGAATGCCAGGGGCTTGTTGTTGAGATAACCCAGTTCGTTGGCGGGCTTGTGCGGCACATTCATCACGTCGGCCATGTGGTCCAGATCTTCCTGCTTCATGGGCGAGTCATAGATAACGATGGCGTTATCCAGGTCACCGCCCTTGATGAGGTTGAGCTGGATGAGCGGTTGAACCTCGCGCACAAACACAAAAGTGCGGCTACCGGCAATCTGGTCCTTGAACTGGCGGATGTCGGTGAGCGAAGCAAACTGGTTGCCCAGCACAGGTGAGTCAAACTCAATCATACAGTCGATCGACAGGTCATCATCGGGCAATACGATCAGCGAAGAGCCGGTTTCCTTGTCCACGACCTTGATGCGCTGCTTCACGACATAATACTCCTTCTCGGCTTCCTGCTCAACGATGCCGGCCTTCTCAATTTCCTGGCACCAGATGATGGCACTGCCGTCAAGGATGGGCACCTCACCACAGTTCACCTCAATCAGGCAGTTATCGATGCCTGCGGCATACAAGGCCGCCATGGCATGCTCAATGGTGCTCACGCGGGCTTCCTTGTTGCTCTTGCTGGCAATGACGGTGCCGCGTGTGGTCTCGATGACATGCTCGGCAAGCGCCTGGATAGTGGGTTGACCTTCAAGATCCATGCGCTTGAACACATAACCCGTGTTCACATCGGCAGGCTTGAATGTCGCCGTTGATATCTGTCCCGTGTGCAGGCCCTTGCCCGTCACGGTGAAAGCATTCTTCAGAGTTTTCTGTTTCATGTTCAGTTGTCAGTTTTCAGTCGTCAGTTTTCAGTAAAAACCGATGTGTGAAAAGTGTATCACTGTTTAATTTTTGATTTTCTTCTTCAGGTCCTTGATGTCGCTGTACATCTCACCCAGGCGCTTCAGGTAAACGACCTGGCGGGCAAATTCCATAGCGGGCTGCACGGGAGCACCCAGCCACTTGCCGTTGCTGCCGATGCTGTTGTCAACACCGGTTTGAGCGCCAATGCCGTTCTTGTCGCCGACGGTGATGTGTCCTGCAAAGCCCACCTGACCGCCAACCATATTGTACTTACCGATTTTGGTCGAACCGGCAACCCCCACCTGGGCAGCCATGACGGTACATTCACCGACCTCAACATTGTGGGCAATCTGGATAAGGTTATCCAACTTGGCTCCTTGCTTCACCACAGTAGCACCCATGGTAGCACGGTCAATGGTCGTGTTGGCACCCACTTCCACATCGTCTTCAAGTATCACGATACCCACCTGAGAGATCTTCTCATAGGTACCATCCTCCTTGGGAGCGAAGCCGAAACCGTCACCACCGATAACGGCGCCGCCCTGCACGATGCAGCGGTTGCCGATGCGGCAGCCATGGTAAATCTTCACACCCGGATACAGGATGACGTTGTCGCCCAGCGTTACACCATCACCCACATACACCTGCGGGTAAATCTTGACGTTCTTGCCGATGGTCACACCGTCACCGATGTAGGCAAACGCACCCACATACACGTCATCGGGCAGGGTAGTGCCCTGGCCCACATGTACGGGCTGCTCCACGCCGCGTTTTTCAGGACGCTGGCTGTTAACGAAGTTCAACAGGTCGGCAAGCGTCTTGTAGGGGTCATCAACCCGAATGAGGGTAGCCTTTACCTCCTGTTCGGGCTGGAAGTCTTTTCTTACCAGCACAGCCGAGGCCTGGGTGGTATAGACGAAGTGCGTGTATTTAGGATTGGCCAAAAAAGTCAGGCAGCCAGGAGTGGCTTCCTCGATTTTAGCATAATTGTTGATTACGGTATTGGCGTCACCGTCAACCGTACCGTGAACCATTGCTGCAAGTTGTTGTGCAGTAATCTCCATGATGTAGTTATTATTGACTGATCAGTTTAATTCAAAATCGGGCGCAAAGGTACGAAAAAAACGCAATACCACAATCATAAAAGTCGAATAATGAGACATTATACGACAAAAAAGGACAGAAATTTGTCTATATATACCCCCGTGTTACAGATTTTTTGTGCTCCGGGCCAGCAACTCGGTAATTTTCTCTTCAATCACCGGTGCATCTTGCAGGCCCACGATGGTCTGGTATTCGCCCGTGGGGGTGATGAACATCAGCATGGGGATTGCCTTGATGCGGAATTCCTGAGCCAGTTCAGGTTCCTGGTCCACATCAATGCGCTTGAAAATCACTTCTCCCTTATGGTTTTTCTCGATTTCGTCCAGAATGGGTGCCAGTTCTTTGCAGGGACCGCACCAGGTGGCATAGAAATCGACGACCATGGGCTTGGAGCTCATGATGGTTGTCTGTTTCATCCATCCGTCGTCCTGTCCATCGGCTTCGGGAGCGGGCATCTCGTTTTGTTCGGCAACAGTGCTATTTTCTTGATTCTCCTGCTTATTGTTGCAAGCGGCCAGCACAAGCACAGCCATCAAGCATATCATGATTTTCTTCATAATCAATTACCTCTAATATATGACTTAAAACACCAATTTTCCTTTGCCCTGTCGGGTGACTTCGGGCTCATCGCCTGTGCAGTCCACGATGGTCGAGGGCATCAGCTGTCCACGGCCCGAGTCGATGACGACATCCACCTGGGATTCAAAGGCTTCTGCCATCAGCCCAGGCTCGCAACGGTAATCCTCGTCGTCGCCGGGCACCGAGGTCGTGAGAATGGGGCCACCCAGCGTGCGCACGATGGCCAGGGCAATCTCGTTGTCGGGGATACGGATACCTACCGTGCGGCGGCCCTTGAAAGCTTTGGGCAGCTTGGATAGGGCAGGGAAGATGAAGGTGAACGGTCCAGGCAGGTTGGCCTTCATCATGCGGAACTGGATGTTGTCAAACTTAGCATACTGTGCCACCTTAGAGATGTCGTCGCAGATGATCGACAGATTGGTCTTGGCCGATTTCATCTCCTTGATGGAGCAGATGCGTTCGATGGCCTGGTTGTTGAGGGCGTCACACCCCAGAGCGTACACAGTGTCAGTCGGATAGATGATGAGTCCGCCTTCCTTCAGCGTCTTGACCACTTGGTCGATGTGGCGCTGATTGATGTTGTTTTCTAAAATCTCAAGAATTTCCATATTTTTGTTTTTTAGTTTCTCTGACGATTACTGGATCCTAGGGTCGTAAATGGCCGTCTCGACTTGAGTTGCCTGTGCATATTTCTTGAGCAGGTCGGCCATCCACTGGGTGGCCTCCTCAAGTGGCATCTCGGGAGCAAAGGCGTTGATGTTGATTTGAACATTAACGGTCTGCTCGGTGAATTTGGTGCGTTCCTCATCGCTCGTGGGAGTGGCGATGGGACCTGCGGCATCGCGATAGACCGGCATACCCTCTATATTCAGCAGGCCGCGACCAATGCCGTTATACACGTCATCGGCAGTTCCCACACTCATCGTGAGGGTGTTGCCCACGATACGGTCAGCATCGAGTCCGCTGATGGCATATCCGCTCTTGATCGACACCAGATTGACCACATCGATGAGGGTTGTCAGACGGTAGATGCCCAGCCCACGGATGATGCGGCGGCACAGGGCTTCGCTGGCCACGCGGTAACGGCTCGGGTCCTTGCCCAGGGTTCTGTACAGGTGGCGCGTACCCGCGATGGCAGGCCGCTGGTTAATCTCCAGCAGCTCAAAACGTTGCTGGATCTCACTGGCTGCGTTCTCAATCTCAGCCCACAACGCATCCGAGGTGGGACCATTGGTCACAGCCGCCCTAATGAGGCCGATGCGAATTTCAGGACACGCCTCCACAATCCTATCATCAATCTTGATATTAATCATTGCTATCTACTTTTGCGTTGCAAATTTACTGCAACACACTGAAAACGCCAAAAAAGGAAGACAATAAATACAACAAATACAAGCAAATCCTTGTATAGCGGTAATTTAAAGACAACTAAAACAACTTGTACAACTGTTATTTAAAAGTTGTGAGCGTTGTTTTAGTTGTCTTTAAATCCAAATGCGGATGCCGTTGTGTTTAAGGGTGGGAGATTGTTGTTGTGAGGCGGATGTCGGTGCTGGAGGAGCCGATGAGGATGTCGCAGTTGCCGGGCTCGAGGGTCCAGTTCATGGTGGCATCGACGATCTGGAAGTCTTGGGGCGTGAGGCGTTGCGTGACCCTGATGGTCTGGCCCGGATCCAGGGTGATGCGACCGAAGGCCTTGAGTTGGCGCTCGGGCTGGACAACCGACGATTGGCTGTGACTGACATAATACTGCACGACTTCGTCACCGCTCCTAGAGCCCGTGTTGGTGAGGTTGAAGGAGAGTTCCACATCGCCGCTGGGCGTCTTCTCAACCGTGAGGTCGCTGTAATCAAAAGTGGTGTAACTCAGGCCGTAGCCGAAGGGGTAGAGCGGCTGTGCACTCATCTCGACGTAGTCATGGGCGGCGGGGCGAGGTTTGTTGTAATAGACGGGCAACTGACCCACATGGCGGGGCACTGACACGGGTAAACGGCCGGCAGGGTTGTAGTCGCCGAAGAGGACTTCGGCAATGGCGTTGCCGCCTTGTTCGCCCGGGTAATAGGCCGTGAGCAGGGCATTAGCGTTCTCGTCGGCCCAGTTTTTATTGAGGGGCCGTCCCTCGATATAGACGACAATCAGGGGTTTGCCTGTTTTCTTCAAGGCTTCCAGCAGCTCCATCTGGCGTCCCAACAAGTCCAATGTGGCACGGTCGAAGCCCTCGCCACACTCCATATCACTGACGAACTGCTGCTCAGCGCTGGCGGCACCCGTGTCCTCGTAGGTGGTCTTGAAATCCCTTGCCGATGAGCCGCCCACCACGGCAATCACGACATCGGCTTCACTTGCGACACGGATTGCTGCTTGAGTGTCGCAGTCCAGCGTGTCGCGGATGGCACACCCCTTGGCATAAGTGCAACGGGCATCACCCAGCAACGATTTGATACCCTGATATACTGTCACGACTTTCCCATCGGGCTGCGGGGCCGTGTAATCGCCTAACATATTGTACACGTTATCGGCATTGGGGCCGATGACAGCCACTCGGGTGTCTCGGCTTAAGGGAAGGATACCGTCATTCTTCAGCAGGGTGATGGATTCTCTGGCCGCCCGTTGTGCTACAGCAATGGCGGCTGCGTTATGCACTTCCTTGCCGGCTTCCTTGAAATCGACATAGGGGTGTTCAAAGAGGCCCATTTCGAATTTAAGCCGCAGGACGCGTCTCACGGCCTTGTCGAGGGCATCCACTTGAATCTTGCCTTGCTTGACGGCATCGACCAGCCTTGGATAGCAGTTGCCGCCCAAATCCACATCCACACCTGCCTGCAACGACTGGATGGCTGCATCCTGTAAGGTTGCTGCCGTGCGATGTGAGCCACGCAAACCATCGATGCTGAACAGGTCGCTCACGACAATGCCCCGATTGAACCGCCACTGATCACGCAACATGTCGTTGAGCAAATCCCGATTGGCTGTACACGGTACGCCGTCAAGCGAGTTGTAGGCAGTCATCACCGATAAGGCTCCGGCATCAATCACCTGTTTAAACGGGGGCAGGAAGACTTGTTTCAGTTCTCGCGGCCCGACGATGGAGCGCGCGCCGTTCTGCACACCCTCGGTCGTGCCATAGGCGATGAAATGCTTCAGCGTGGCAATGGTTGAGTAGGGGTGTCCCAGATGGCCGCCTCCCAAGCCTTGCACCATGGCGGCACCCATTGTCCCGCTCAGGCAAGGATCCTCGCCCATGGTCTCCTCGACCCTTGACCAGCGGGGATCACGGCTCAGGTCCAACACAGGGCCGTAGCTGATGTGCCCGCCCTGCAGCCTGATTTCCTTGCCGATCACTTCACCCACCTGCTGCATGAGTTCGGGCGACCATGTCGCCGCCATGCCCAAGCCCGTGGGGAAAACCGTGGTGCCGATGGCCATGTGGCCGTGGGGCGCTTCCTCGGCCAGAAAGATGGGGATACCCAGCCGCGTGTGTTCGATGGCATAACGTTGCATGGCGTTGGCCGCCTGGGCTGCCAGGACGGGATTCAAGCCATTGGCAATGGTCTTGCGGGTCCACGGGTCAGCACGGAACACCGCCCAATACATACCCACGTTCAGACTGTCCACCTCGCCCTTGAACTTGTCGCTCACAGCCACTTTCTTTCCGTTGATCTGGTATGAGTCCCAGCCCATGAGGCACACGAGTTGTCCTGCCTTCTCCTCAAGCGTCATGCGGGACAGCAGGTCCTCGGCCCGTTGCTCGACAGGAAGGCTGGCATCCTGATAGGGGTACTTGACAGCGGCCATGATCGTCAAGGCCGATGCTGCCAGGATGAGGGAAGTGCTGAAGCGTCTT
>JAEEGL011963433.1_pt1 | contig 10066 bp, 10 predicted proteins | sample 9134231 | NCBI WGS metagenome assembly JAEEGL01 (sample SAMN16246548, study PRJNA631951) | gut metagenome | biome: gut microbiome; feature: rumen; material: fiber-attached | host: Bos | place: Iran: Karaj | collected 2018-10 | reverse complement strand
CTTATGTGACCGACCGCGCCGGACACGACCTGCGCTACGCCATCGACTCCACGAAGCTCCAGCGCGAGCTTGGCTGGGAACCGTCGCTGCAATTTGAGGAGGGCATCGAGAAGACCGTGAAGTGGTACCTGGAGAATCAGGAGTGGATGGACAACGTCACCTCGGGCGATTACCAGAAGTACTACGAGGAAATGTACAAGGGTCGCTAAGTCGGTGGTTTTGTGAAACTTTATCCCTCTCCGAGAAAAATATTCATTTTTATAGCGCTTAATTGCAAAAATAGTCGTACCTTTGCAGCCGACAGCGCGCGCTACGCACGCAAGTGAAAAATAGCGCCAGTTGTCAGGACAGGTGAACAAGCCGTCGGACGAAAGCCTTGCCGCAAGTGAGGTTGCTCGGGACTCCGCAAAGGCAAGCGAACCAATGAATGAGTTAAGATACTCAAAGTCAAACGAAAAGGTCCGACAAACTGCATTTGTCCGGACAAGAAAGGATAGTGCACATGCCACAAGGCGCGAATGAATGGGAAGCAGCCGAAGCGACGGCCGGGAGTTGGTTCGTGATGCGACACCTCCACCCGGCGTGGATCGAACGGATGCTTCAGAAAGACAGTAGCGGACAACTTCGCAAGAGGGGAGAGCCGCTGTTGCCCCCTTATCGGTTCTACATGCCTTTTCAAAGTCTGCCGCGCGTCATTGCCAGCAGCCAGCCGAAAGGCAAGGCCGCAGTTGAGCGGAAATACAACCCCCTGAAGGATGACGTAAGCCTGCGCAGCGATTGGCATAGCTTCGTCTTCATTCAGGCATCCGAAAAGCGTGTCGAGGATATCGTGAAGTCCGAATGGAACACCGAATCCCGCACCCCGATGACGCATTATCGCGGTGCCGACAGAAAGCCGATCACGATAGCCGACGACGAGATGCACCGCCTCATACAGACGTTGCAAGACCGCCGGCTGAAATTCTTCCTCGACCAACCTCTCGACGATTTCTCCGTGGGCGACAAGATCGTCCTGCAGATGGGACCCTGGAGAGGCAAAGTGGCCGAGGTGAGAAAGATAACGTTCAAGCAAGACCGGGTGAAGCTCACGGTGAGCCTGAATATCCTCGGTCGGTTGAAGAGCATCACGTTTCCCGAGGTGGAGGTGAACGAAGTAAAGTTCGTGGACAAGGAACGCGGACGCCTCCTCAGCGGAAATCCAATCACCAACTACGAGGAGGAAATCATCGACCTGCTGAGCCATCGCTACACGCAGAAGCCGTCGGAAGAGATTGCGGAACAGGACAAGCAGCGCCTCTTGCGCCTGGCCACCTACACCAATATCTATATCGAGGATGCCGACGAGCAGGCACGATTCACGGCGCTGAAGCTCATCTGCGCCTGCCTCCGCGAAGACAGAGGAAGAAGAGAGCGTTACATGAAGGAAGTGTTGAAGTTGCTCAACCCAACTCCCTCACCTCAAAACACTCAACTCTCCACGTTCATGGAGGCCTACCTCCAGATGGCGCTCTTCATCAGCACGCGTGACCCGCACTACCGCGATGCGGTAAAGGACTATCGGCACGCCAATCCCGACTGCCCCGACATCCTGCGGCGCTACCATTCCATCGTGAAGGAACTCAAGCCCCAAAAGCGAGGTCGGCACAAAGGAACGAAAGAAATTGCAAAGAATCAAACGTAAAACAGATTTAAGTTGAAGGCTTTAATCTTGAATAGCGGCCTTGGGTCGCGCATGGGAGTGATTACGAAAGAGCATCCCAAATGCATGACGGAAATCTCGTACAAGGATACGATACTCAGCCGTCAGCTGCGCCTACTCAGCTCGTTTGGCGTGGAAGAAGTGGTGATGACGACAGGCTACTACGACAAAGTGCTTGTGGATTACTGCAACGCCCTGCACCTCCCGCTGAGATATACCTTTGTAAACAACCCGCTCTACGATAAGACCAACTACATTTACAGCATCTATTGCGCCAAGGCTGCGCTGAAGGACGACGACATCATCCTGATGCACGGCGACCTCGTCTTCGAGAGCCGCGTGATGGAAGCGGTGATTGACAATCCGCAAAGCTGCATGGTGGTCAGCAGCACACTTCCCTTGCCCGAAAAGGACTTCAAGGCGGTGATTTGCGACGGCAAGATCGAGAAGGTGGGCATCGAGTTCTTCGACAGCGCAATGGCCGCCCAGCCGCTCTACAAGATTCTGAAAGCAGATTGGCTCGTGTGGCTCCAGAACATAGAACGCTTCTGCGAGAACGACAACCGCAAGGTCTATGCCGAGAACGCCTTTAACGAAGTCTCCGACCGCTGCAAGATTTACCCCTGCGATGTGCAGGACATGCTCTGCGCGGAGATTGACACCCCCGAGGACTTGCAGCTGGTGAGCCGGAAGGTGGCCGAGGTAAACGAACGCACGGTGTATATGTGCTTCTCTACCGAGTATCTCCACAGCGGCCACATGGCGATCATCAACAAGGCGCGACGCTTGGGTCGCCTGATAATTGGCGTACTGAGCGACGAGGCGGTGGCAAGCTTCAAACGCTACCCGCTGATACCGTTCGCAGAACGCAAGGCGCTGTTCGAGAATCTGGCTGGAGTGGAGCGAGTGGTGACACAGGACACCCTTTCCTACGCCAAGAACCTGCGGGAGTTGAAACCCGACTATGTGGTGCATGGCAACGATTGGTGCGAGGGCTTCCAAAAGCCAATCCGTCAGGAAGTATGCGAGGTGCTCGCCGAGTTTGGCGGCAAACTGGTGGAATATCCTTACAGCAACAACCCCGTATATAAGGAGCTGGATGCCAACCACCGCGCCAAAGCATCAATGCCCGACGTGCGTCGCGGCCGCCTGCGTAAGCTCATAAATATGAAGGGTCTGGTGACTGCGATGGAAGCCCACAGCGGTATCACCGGTCTTATCGTGGAGAACACGAAGGTGCTTCAGGACGGCAAGACATATCAGTTCGATGCGATGTGGGTCAGCTCGCTTTGTGATTCCACAGCCAAAGGAAAACCCGACATCGAGCTCGTGGATATGACCAGCCGCTTCCGCACGATTGACGATATCATGGAGGTGACCACCAAGCCCATCATCTTTGACGGCGACACCGGCGGCCTCACCGAACACTTTGTCTATACCGTGCGTTCGCTGGAACGTATGGGCGTCTCGATGGTCATCATCGAAGACAAGACGGGACTCAAGAAGAACTCCCTCTTCGGGACGGAGGTGAAACAGACGCAAGCCAGCATTCCCGACTTCTGCGAGAAAATCAAGGCGGGCAAGAAGGCTCAGAAGACCAAGGAGTTCATGATATGTGCCCGCATCGAAAGCCTCATTCTGGAACAGGGAATGGAAGACGCACTTGCACGCGCCTTCGCCTTCAGCGAGGCAGGCGCGGACGCCATCATGATTCACAGCCGCAAGAAGGATCCCGCAGAGATATTCGAGTTCGTGCAGAAGTTCCGTGAGACGAACACCACGACACCCATTGTTGTGGTTCCCACGTCCTTCAACACGGTGACCGAGCAAGAGTTCAAGGATAGGGGAGTGAACGTTGTCATCTACGCCAACCAACTCACCCGCACCGGCTTTCCCGCGATGCAAGACGCCGCCCGCACGATCCTCGAGAACCATCGTGCGAAGGAATGTGACGATAAGTGCATGAGCATTAAGGACATCATCACCCTCATCCCCGAAGAATAATATCAATAAGGGTTATTGGTTAGAGGTTATTGGTTATAGACGATGGAGGATAAGAGGTTTTCGTTTGAAGGGTTAGATGTTTACAAAGCAGCGAGGACTTTGGTAAGGGATATTTATCGCTTGCAGCATAGGTTCCCAAAGTTTGAAACATACGCCTTGGGTGACCAAATCAGACGTTCCTCATCTTCTGTGACATCAAATATAGCAGAAGGAAGTGGTAGAAACTCTTTCAAAGAGAAGTCTCACTTCATCGAGATAGCATACGGCTCATTGATGGAGGCTTTTAGTCAACTCCAAATAGCCGAGGACTTGGGCTACCTGACAGACGATGACATTGATGGAATCCGTTCACAATTCATTAGCGTTGCTAAAATGCTTTCAGGCCTTAAGAACTATTTCGACAACAACCAACCTCAATAACCCATAACCCATAAACATTCAATAACCCATAACCCATAACCCATAACCCATAACCCATAACCCATAACCGAAAAAAGTATGATAAAATCATCTTTTTTCATAGAGAAGCTTCGCGAAAACGGTATCGACTGCTTTGCCGGCGTGCCCGATAGTTTGCTGAAGAACATCTGCGCCTACATCACCGACCATTGTGATGCAGAGCACAACATCATCGCAGCCAACGAAGGCGCAGCCGTCGGACTTGCCGCAGGACATTACTTGGCAACGGGACAGCCCGCTTGCGTGTATATGCAGAACAGCGGCGAGGGCAACATCATCAACCCGCTGGCCTCTTTGACGGACCCCGAGGTGTACAACATCCCTGTGCTACTTCTGATTGGCTGGCGCGGACGTCCAGGCGTACACGACGAGCCGCAGCACGTAAAGCAAGGCAAGGTGACCACAGGGCTGCTGAATGTGATGGGCATCAACTACGATGTGCTGAGCAAAGAGGAAGACAAGGCTGAAAAGCAGATTGCCCAAGCAATAGAAGCCCTCAAGCGCAAAGAGGTCTATGCCTTGGTGATAGAAAAAGATACTTTCGACAATTACACCCTTATCAATAACCAATCGCCCATAACCCTTAACCTTTCAAGGGAGGAAGCCATCCAGACAGTTGCCGCCGCCCTTGGTGAGAAGGACTGCATCGTCTCCACAACCGGTATGATTAGCCGCGAGCTGTTCGAGTACCGAGCTGCGATGCACCAAGGCCATGAGCGCGATTTCCTCACGGTGGGCTCGATGGGACACGCCTCTCAGATTGCTTTGGGTATCGCAATGGTAAAGCCCGACCGTAAGGTGTGGTGCTTCGACGGCGACGGTGCCGCCATTATGCACATGGGCTCGATGGCGATAGTTGCAAGCAAGGCTCCCAAGAACTACATTCACGTAGTATTCAATAACGGAGCGCACGACAGCGTTGGTGGCCAGCCCACCGTCGGTTTGAATATCGACCTGCCTGCTGTAGCGAAAGCCGTAGGTTATCCCAAAACTTATAGCGTGAGCACGAAAGAGGAATTGGAGAAGGCTTTAGCTTCCATAACCCAAAACCTCTCACCCATAACCACTTCCCCAATATTGTTGGAGATTAAAGTCAAGAAAGGCAACCGCAAAGACTTAGGCCGCCCGACGACCACACCTGTTCAGAACAAGGAAGCCCTGATGGATTTCTTAAAAGGTTAGAACCCCTAACCCATAACCCATCCCATCAACTGCATGCAGAAGATATTAAAAGGAATCGGAAGTCTTGCAGAAGCACTTGAAGGCTCCGCCAAAGTGCTCCTCGTCTGCGATAGCAGCTTCCCCTTCCTCAATATAAAAGAGGATATTGAGCAGATTGATACGCCATACGTCGTGTTTGACCAGTTTACCCCTAACCCTCTGTATGAGGATGTTTGCAAGGGAGTAGATTTGTTCCGAAACACCAAGTGCGACACGATTCTTGCTGTCGGCGGCGGGAGCAGTTTGGATGTGGCCAAATGCATTAAACTCTACAGCCAGATGGATAAAGGCAAACTCTATCTGGAGCAGGAGTACAAAGATACGGGCGTCAAGCTGATTGCCATTCCCACCACCGCAGGTACGGGTTCCGAGTCCACCCGCTATGCAGTAATCTATTATGATGGCAAGAAGCAAAGCGTGACGCATGAGAGCATCATTCCCGATGTGGCGATTCTGGAACCAAAGGTGCTCAAGACATTACCTCTCTACCAGAAGAAATGCACGATGATGGATGCACTCTGTCAGGGCATTGAGTCTTGGTGGAGTGTGAATAGCACGGACGAGAGTAAGACACTTTCCAAGGAGGCCGTCGAAACCATCACGAAGTGGTGGCGCACGTACATCTTCGAGAATACGGACGAGGCCGCGGAACATATAATGTGTGCAGCCAATCTGGCGGGACAGGCAATATGTATTACGCAGACAACAGCGGCACACGCCTTCAGCTATAAGATTACCTCGTTGTACAAATTGCCTCATGGACATGCAGTCGCTGTGGGCCTTCCTGTGATATGGGAATATATGACGGGCCACATGGATAAATGCATCGATGTCCGTGGAACCGAATACCTTACGGCCGTCTTTTTCGCAATTGCACAAGCTATGGGATGTGCGACGACAAAGGACGCAATTGAGCACTTCCGCAGCATGATGACGGAGATGGCACTGACAAATCCCGTAAGTGATAACCGGGCAGAGGAACTGAAAATTCTATCCACCTCTGTGAACCCGGTGAGACTGAAAAACAATCCAGTGTATCTGGATGAAACCACAATAGCCAGCCTATATAATAATATAGTAGGGTAGTAATGACGCTTAAGAGAAGTATGGAAAAGATAGACCTGAATAAAAAGACGATACTGGTCACAGGTGCTGCCGGCTTCATCGGTAGCAACTTGGTGAAGCGCCTGCTTCGGGACTTGACCGGGGCCACCATCGTAGGCATTGACAACATGAATGCCTACTACGACCCCTCGCTGAAAGAGTATCGTCTGAAGGAAATCGAGCAGTTGTCCGTGTGCCAGACGGTGCTGCCGTCGGGAAATAAATGGACGTTCGTGAAGGGCGACATTGCCGATAAGGCGTCAATCGACGCACTCTTCGCGCAATACCATTTCGATATTGTGGTGAATCTCGCCGCCCAGGCAGGTGTCCGCTACAGCATCGAGAACCCCGACGCCTACATCCAGAGCAACATGATTGGCTTCTACAACATCCTCGAAGCCAGCCGGCATAATCCGGTGGAGCATCTGGTATATGCCTCTTCCAGCTCTGTGTATGGCGGCAACAAGAAAGTGCCGTTCAGTGTGGATGACCGCGTGGATAACCCTGTGAGTCTTTATGCGGCAACCAAGAAGGGCAACGAACTTTTCGCCCACTGCTACTCGAAACTCTATAATATTCCGACAACAGGCCTCCGCTTCTTCACCGTCTATGGCCCCGCCGGTCGTCCCGATATGGCCTACTTCGGGTTCACCAATAAGCTACTCAAGGGTCAGACCATTCAGATCTTCAACTACGGCAACTGTCGCCGCGACTTCACATACGTGGACGATATTGTAGAAGGTATCGTGCGCGTAATGGCAGGCGCGCCCGAGAAGAGCATCGGCGAAGACGGACTTCCCGTGCCGCCCTACGCTGTGTACAATATAGGTGGAGGGCAACCAGAGAATTTACTTGACTTCGTTACCATCCTCCAAGAGGAGTTGGTAAGAGCCAAAGTCCTTCCTTCTGACTTCAATTTCGAAGAGCATAAACAATTGGTTGCGATGCAACCAGGTGACGTTCCAACAACCTATGCGGACTCGTCCGCACTCGAAAGGGATTTTGGCTTTACGCCTAAAATCCCCTTGAGAGAAGGTTTGAGACACTTTGCAGAGTGGTACAAAAGCTATTATGTGTAAGCCACAATAGTGAATAAATCATCTGCGACATATTCGAACTACGCAATATGGGTAAGAAATACGAAGAGATACAGGACGAACCTCTGAAGGCCTCAGAACCAGCAGTGTCTTGTGGCATACAGACAGATGTTCATACCTTTGGAGGAATGCACATATCGTCAGTTCATAACTCAGAGCAATTGCAGACCGATGAGTATGGACGCATTATGCTGACCGAGAGTATGTGTGAGGCTGTGAGTAAGGCTGAGCAGAGCCTGACTGATGGCGCTTGCCTGAATGAGGAGATGTTCCAGGCTCGGTTTGCAAGATGGCTTTAGAGGTTTTTTACAGTCCACAGTTTGCAGACAGTTTGGAGGCTATTCTGAACTATTATGATGAGCGTAACGCTAACGACCAATATAGCAAGAAGCTTTTCAAGATGATTCATGAGCAGATACGTCTGCTCGCCACTTTTCCCGAAATAGGTCGTCTAACCGACTTTCCAGGCGTCAGGATTATATATATAGACAGATTTGGCATTGAATATCAGATTCGCAATACAGCCATACTTATTGTAGACATCTATTCTTGCCAGACTGACCCCGAAATAAGAATATTCAGAAAAAAGTAGATAAACCTTCAGTGTAAGGAGCATCCAATTTCTCATCTTTCGGTTAATCCCCGGCGGATTAACCAAAATTTAGGGGGAGTCTATTCCCCTCTCTTTGATTGTCCCCCTCGCCCACGGGAGAGGGGTTAGGGGTGAGGCCGGGGCTGGGGGTGAGACCAGAAAAAACGCATTTTTTTAGAAATAATATTTTCTGATTGGAAACTTTTTTGTAGTTTTGCAAACGAAAACAAACGTACGAGCTATGTGCACAGTAAGCGTAAACGTGAATGAAACTACCCTTCGTGAGGTGCGTCCGGATCTTGATACCACGGCTGCTATCCGTCTTTGGGCACAGCAGCTGATAGACCTTCATATTCAGCAGATGGAGCTGGAGGATACTGAGACAGTGAGCCTTGAAGAGGCCCGCGAGATGTTGCACAGAACAATTAGGGAGGTTTACGCAGAGCCATGAGGTACGTTATCCGCAAGCGTTGCTTAACGAAGATTAATACCTTCTATTACAACGTTTCCAAGAAGTACAGGCACACATATTCCGAGGAGCTGATGCATCAGAACGTCGATGATGCAGTAGATTCCATGTACCAGATTGAACGTACACTCCTCAGACGCGAGCCCACCTTGAAGCGTTGGAAGGGCTATTACATGGCGAACACCGAGAAGTGGTACTTTGCATACACTTTTGACGGTGACACTGTCACCATAGTGGATGCCTGCCATGCGCAAAACATGCACGAGGAATAATCCCTCATAAGGGGGAAAAAAGAGAACCTTGAATCCAAGCCATCTAAGGGAAACAAACTCCATAACCAATAACCGTTCAAAAGGTTGAAGTCGCATAGATTCTTATCACGAGCGATAAAGTAGTTTATCCCACGCGATAAAACTCCCGTAGCTTTTCGACGTGGCCACCATCACGTCCATTTTTCGCTGTAGTGAACCGGAAAGATGGTTAAAGAGTGTGCTCAGCGGTTCCCCCGCTGGTTCTTCCTCTTCGTTCGGTTCTCTCCACTTTAGTGGTGAGTACGTTCCCGCGCCCACCGCTTCCCCAGCCCCCGTTGCCTCAAGTGTGCTCACCGCTTCCCCCTCTTGTCCTGTGCTCAACGGTTCTGCCGTCCCTCTGCTCAACGGTTCTGCCGTTGAGGGATTAAATGTGGGTCAGCAGGCAGTTCTCGACTGCATCAAGGACCATGAGGGAATAAATGTCCCTCGCATATCAGAGGGAACAAATATTCCCTCAAAGTCGATAGAACACCACATCAAGGTGCTGATAGAGCGCAATCTCATCGAGCATCGAGGCTCTAAGAAAACCGGCGGGTATTACGCAAAATAACCGAATGGAGCAGCAAGCGCAGAGCCAAGTTTACTTGAGCTATGCCTTGCCGCTCGACCTCTGGTCGCTTATTCGAGCTTGCGAGTCTTAAGAAGGAGGAGGAAGACGAAGTCAACGAGGAAAAGCGTAGCGAAGCGGAGCTTAGCTCCTGCACCAGAACCCGAGGCCGTAGGCCGAGAAGAGCGAATTGCCGATTTAACTTTGCGATTAAGCGAGAGGAGAGCCAAGCGAAGGAGCAGCGAGAGCAAAGTGAAGCTCGCTTCGACTTTGCCGAGTCGCGTCTGAGTTCGAGGAACTCAAATCGTTTGAGCTTTCCCGAGATATAGCAAAGTCAACGAAGTTAACACCTTGGAATGCGAATTTCAAACTTTTCAAGCAGCTTGATTGCTGCTTAACTGTCTGAAAACGAGGTTGCAAAATATGATGAGGGAGAAACGATTCAAGTAACGAAATCACAAAATAGATACAGATTTTGCGGTATGTTACTCTTCCAGACTGGTATTAGAGGACACTAATGGGTTGTATTGTCTCCAGGAGTGATTTTTTAGCACCTCTCTGAG
>JAEEGL010992207.1_pt1 | contig 10066 bp, 6 predicted proteins | sample 9134231 | NCBI WGS metagenome assembly JAEEGL01 (sample SAMN16246548, study PRJNA631951) | gut metagenome | biome: gut microbiome; feature: rumen; material: fiber-attached | host: Bos | place: Iran: Karaj | collected 2018-10 | reverse complement strand
TCTGAAGTTGTTGTCTTTCCAGAGTCAATGTGGGCACTGATACCGATATTTCTTACTTTTGAAATATCCCAAGCCATATTAATACCTCTTTTAAAAAAAATATTCCTAAGATTATAGTGTCTGTCTATTTTAATGAAAAAAGAACTTCTATTCAAGATATTATGTTTATAAATACCTTATTCTGTTAGTTAAAGCCCCTGTGAATATGAGAGTTTTCCGATTATTGTCAGCGCTTTTATATTAAATCTGGCAGAAATGGCTGCTGAAACTTTTTTATCGGTTATTTCAAAGCCTTTTGATGTAAAAGAAAAACTGCAGTTGCCGTTTAGTTTATGTTTTGAATTATAGGTCAGATTTAGAGAAGTTTTGTATTTTACAGTATCTGTATCATCATTTATATTTTTTTCAATATTAAAAGTCATTCCCGGAGTGAAGGATTTTAAATACCAGGAGTTTTTTAGCTGACAGAATATGGAGGTAGGAGAAATCTGTCGCGGAGGTTTATATATGGAATCTGCAGAAAGCATTGCGTCTGCAGAAACAGAGAGAGAAAGGGAAGTTAAATTAGTTGTCACTTGAAAGCCTGCATTTATTTTAACAGGATGATTTTCTTCTGTAAGATTTATAGAAGTAAAAATATTTGTTCCGAACTTAAATAAAAGAAGTTCAGCATTTTTCATCAGAAAGGCTTTTTTAGCAATAAGTCCGGTTTTTATTTGAAGTACCGGATTAATCTGTTTATCAGAACTTGTGAGAAGTTCCTCATAAGGATTCAAAAAGGCAGATGTAAATAATTCTATTTTCCTTAATGAAAGTTTCAGATCTGCTCTGTAGGTTGTCGTATATGGACCAAAAGGACTTTCATAAACAGCGGCTGTAAGTCCTGTATAGAAAACGGCTTTATGAGATTTACTTTTGATTTCACCGGATAATTGAAGCAGCGAACAGAAGTGTTCATCTGATTGATAATAGGGCGAATTCAAAAACCATGCGCTGCTGTCATTCTCATCATAAAAAAACTGACCTGCTGTGAAGGAGGCTTTTACATTAAACTGTTTAGAAAAAAAACTTCCATAATAAAGAGCAGAAAAAACAGGACTGGAATAATCCGGGGAAAACCACGTATTAATAGTAAGATTTAAATGATTTTTAAGAAGATTCTGCATTTTTATCTGAACAAATACACTGTCAGGTTTTGAAAAACTTGAATATGAAGGAAGATTTACATTTAATGCATTTGTGTATAAAAGACTGTTCGAAAAAGGGGAGGTGCCTTTACTTAGTTCCGGAGAGTTTAATTTTGAAAGGGAACCGGAGCCTGAAAGGTTCCCGACTTTTATATCTACCGGAAACTTTCTTGCCAGACAGTTACTTGAAAGCATTAGCCCCAGGTTATACTTTTCTTCGCTGAAGGCTGTCCTGAAATCTGCAACCGGCATAGAAAGTTTAAGACCGCCTGTTTTCTTTGAATCTGCATACAACTCAAGGTGAACTGCATCCTTAGCGTGGCAGAGCTTCCCTGCAATTAAAAGCATGATTAATAAAAATATTCTTCTCATACTGTTTAAATAGTCAAAACTATTTAAAAACAGGAAGTTTTTCAGACATTTTTTTCAAGTTTCTTTAAAAAAGAAAGGAACTGTCCGGCCACCTCGGACAGTTCCATCATAAAGGAGTATAAAACAGGACTTTTTTATTTATTTCTAAATTGTTGTACTTGTTATGTAACTGTCGTTTGCATTATCAATATCACTGATTTTGATAATTCTTGTACGCCAGTATTCTGCTTCACTCTTTGTTGTATATGGACCTACACGAACGCGGTAGTAAAGCTTGTCTTTGTTATCTCTATAAGTAAAGATGTCTGAAGGAATCTTGTTTTCATCAAGAATGCTTCTTGCTCCTTCTGCACCTTTTTTATTGCTGTATGCTGCAACCTGTACCCAATACTGAGTTTTCTTTGGCTCTGCTTTTGGTGCAGGAGCTGCATTTGTAGTTTTCTTTGTATTTGCATTTGCTGCAGCAACTGTTTTTGTTGATTTAGTTGCCTTAGTATCTGCCTTCTGAACAGTTTTTACACTTGTTTCAGCTGGTTCTGCTTTTGCAACATACTGAACTTCAGCTTTAGGAGTAACTTTAATTTCTTCTTTTGCATCAGGAATATTAACTGTGATGTTTATATTCTGAGGCTGAGCCTGAAGCTGAGCGTCTGTTACTAATTCATTTTTGAGGGCATTCAAATCAATTGTTGTAGCATTGTTTGCAGGAATTTCTGTATTCTGAGAATAAACTGTTGCATTGTCAGCAAGTACAACAAGTTCATTTACCTTTGCTGCACTTACATCCTGTGGGAGCCCTGCAGGAGCTGAAATATCAGCTGAAGGTTTTGTCCATCCATTCTGAGGATTTTTCTTTTCAACAGGAGAGATGCTTGCATATGCGGGAACGGGATTTCTTGAAGGATAATGTAAAATTGCCGGTACTCCCAAAACTACCAGCAGAAAAACGCCTACAGCGGCAATAATCCATAATGTCTTTTTCTGTTCCATATTTTTCCTCTTTGCACCGGTTTTGAATACCGGCCACCTTACTCAAAATATCGGAACTTGAGAAAAATAGTTTAGAAAAAAAATTAATTTTTGCGACATTGAGAATGTTACTGATATTCAATATAATAGAAGAATGCAGATAAAATTAAATAATCTTGTAAGGGTTTATAATTCGGCAGATGGTCTTTCTAAGGTTGCTGCCGTAAACGACATTTCCCTTACTATTCCTTCAAATCAGATTTTTGGAATTATCGGAAAGAGTGGGGCGGGAAAATCTTCTTTAGTCCGTCTTATCAGTATGATGGAAACACCTGATTCTGGTGAAGTTTTATATGATGGTGAGCGTGTAGACAATCTAAGCGAAAAAGAGCTTGTATTACGCCGCCGCCGTATAGGTATGATTTTCCAGAACTTCAATCTTTTTTCTTCCCGTTCAGCAGGTCAGAATATTGCATATCCTATGGAGATTTGTGGCCTTCCTAAAGATGAAATTGATCGCCGTGTAGATGAACTTCTTGAACTTGTTGAGCTTTCGGATCGCAAGAACGCACGTATAAGTACTTTGAGTGGTGGTCAGAAACAGCGTGTTGCAATTGCCCGCGCTCTGGCAAATAAACCGGACATTCTTTTTTGTGATGAGGCTACTTCCGCTCTTGATCCTCAGACAACTGCTTCAATCTTAAATCTTATCAGAAAGATTCAGAGTCAGATGAATCTTACAGTTGTTATGATTACTCATCAGATGGAAGTTGTACGCGATGCCTGCAGTCAGGTTGCTGTAATAAATGAAGGAAAGCTTGTAGAACTCGGTTCTGTAAATGATATATTCCTTAATCCTAAGAGTTCTGTAACAAAGGATTTTATTTCTCACATTGGTACAGACCGCAAGCCTGAAGACGGTTCTAATATTGTTCGCTGGAGTCAGGAAGGCGGAGAATATGAACTCAGCTTCCCAAGTGAAAAACAGGGGGCTCCGGTCTTGAGTAATGTGGCTAAGAAATTTGATGTTGAGTTTAATATTCGTGCGGCAGGTGTTCAGCACCTTACTGACGGCGATATTGGAAAAATGATTGTTGATTTTACGGGCTTCCAGGTTTCAGAAGCACTGGATTATCTTCGCAATCAGAACATAATTGTAGAAAAGGCAGGTGTGTAATATGAGTTCAGAGTTAGTAAAATATCTATCTGTAATTGGAACTGCCACCTGGCAGACTTTAGTAATGGTTCTTTTTTCTACTATATTTAGTATGATTTTAGGAATACCACTTGGTATTCTTCTTTGTACAAGTGATCCGGCTGTCGGATTAAAGCCTCACAGAATTTTGAATCAGGTACTTTCTGTTATTATCAACATTCTGCGTGCTATTCCATTTGTAATTCTTGTAATTCTTCTGTTCCCATTTACACGAGTAATTGTTCATACTGCGATTGGAACAAAAGCTTCTATTGTACCTCTTACAATTGCAGCAGCTCCTTTTGTTGCGCGCGTAATTGAGTCAAGTCTTAAAGAAGTTGATCCTGGTGTAATTGCGGCCGGCCGTTCTATGGGCTCTACAAACAGACAGATTATCTTTAAGATTCTTTTACCGGAAGCACTTCCTTCTATTGTAAATGGAATTACTCTTACAATAATTAATCTTATTGGTTATTCAGCTATGGCAGGAACTGTTGGTGGTGGTGGACTTGGTGATGTTGCCATTCGTTACGGTTACCAGCGTTATCGTGTTGAATACATGGTAGGGGCTGTTGTAATTATTCTTGTTCTGGTTGAAATTATTCAGTTGATTGGTACCCGCATCAGTAATAAGATGCAGGCTATGAGATAAACGGTGTTTTAGCCGCGTAGAAAAAAAAGTGCCCTGCTACACTTTGAGGTGCACTGCAGCCAGCTTGACTGGCTGTCAGTGTAGTCTCAACCGCGTAGCAGGGTACATTTTTTTTCGGGAGCGGCTGATTCACAGGTTAATTTATATATGTCTGCATCAGCTGAACAAACAGATAAATCTTTTTATAGATATCTACGCTGAATTCCTTTAATGGAGTTTCAAAGAATTTTTCCAGCTCTTTCCAGTTCGCTACAAGTACAGGCTTTGGAAGTACATAATCTTCTATCAGCTGCTTGATTGTCTTTCCAATTACAATAAGATTCTGAGTTCCCTGAATAATATAGCCGCGGGCTGTATCGTTTGCATCAGATACTACACGATTAATTATGTTTTCTGCACCAGCATCATGGGCTGTTTTTGGGAGTAAAGTTTTAACTTTTACACCCATGGATCCTTCTTCTGCCATCATTTCATCAAAAGAAGAAATCTCATCTGAAAGCTTTAAAAGTTCCTGATAAGCGTTAGACATTGGAGCCGAAAGGGTAGCATCCCACTGACCACGAATAACAACTACATCATAATATTCACGGATTGTTTTCTTTACGAATTCAACCAGGAAGGTTTTGAGGTAATTAAGTGGTTCTGTATATTCAAGAATTGAAAGACTTTTCTTTTCAAGAGGTGGATTAAAATCTGCAGTATAATACTTTAAGCTCTGAGGATTTGCAGTTCCAAAAATCTGCATACAGATAGAAGATGCTTTTGATTCTTTCTGTTCTGTTTCAATTTTTGCCATAAGAGCTCTTGTATCATTTTCAATTTTTTCAATATATGGCTCAATAATAGAAGCAGGATGATATGAAATCTTTGTTTCATATGCAAAGTCTTCTGATATGTGCTGTACAATATAATCAAGAGATTTTGATACCTGAATACTTTTGATTTTCGCAATAATCTTTTTCCAGTTACCCAGAGATACAAGTTCGCGGCTCTGAGTTTCTTTAAGCATATCAAAAAGAACATTCCAGTCGATTGAATCATCTGTAATGCTGTATGCAACTGTAAGGAAATCCTTTAAATCGTCAATGATATATTCTGCGTTTACCTTTTCCAGACGAGGCAAGGCATTAAAAGAAAATTCCTGATATGAAGAATCAAACTTCTTAAGGATCATGTAAAAGTCGAATTCACAGAAATCCTGGAATAAAGAAAATGCTTTTTCAAGACTGTCTGCCTTTGTGGCGCGGGTTTCATTAAACTCATTAGTGAAAACCTGAAGTTTGTGTTCAACATCCTGCTGGAGCTTTCCAAAAGGTACTGTTCTGGCAAGTTCGAGGATTTTCTGTTCATCAAGCTGATCAAGAAGTGCGAGCTGATTTTCTGACAGAACATAATTTATAATCTGGCGCTTAAAAATTGCTGGATTCTGTGTATTACGGAAATAAGTCTGTGCTGCTGAAACAGCCTTATATAAATCAAAAATCAGTTTTCCGAACGGGGCAAGCATTTCGCCTGTTGCCGGGCGGTAGTAACTGTGATATTTAGTTTTCGAAATTGTTTTAGCTAGATTCTTAAGCCGTCGTTTTTTTTCGGCTTCTGGATTTGAAGATTTAAATAATGAGGCAAGTAATGACTGGAAAAAACTCTCTTTTTCAGCGGATTTATTTGATGTTTTGCTTTCCTGTGGTGATTTTTTGCTGTCCATACATATTATAATATGGTAAAAACTGCAATAATTCAAGGATAACTTGAAGTCACCTGAATTTAGTCATATAATTAACATCAAATTTACGTTGCCTTTTGTCTGCAGCGTTGTTTTAGTTGTGAAGGAGTTTTTATGAAGAAATTATTATTCACCTTTTTTGCAGCAGCTTTATGTTTGACTTCTGCATATTCTTATAACCCACCTGCTGGTGGCGAGGATTTGACTCAACTTGCAAGTCCTTCAAATCTTTCGGGAGCAAACTCTGTTACCGGAGGAGCTTTGTTCAATGCTGGTGCTGATTCAATTATTGTGAATCCGGCTCTTACAGCAGGCGAACAGCGCGTAAACCTGAATGTAGGTTATACATTCCTTTATTCTGGTAATGTAAACAATTCCAATCGAATAGGTTCTTCATTTCAAGCAGGAATTTTGATTCCTTTCAAGCTTTATGTTTTCAGTGGTTATGCAAACGGAACATTTGCACCATTTGGCGAAATGAATATCGGTAATTCTATGAATTTCAAAGCTGGTCTTTCAAAGGAAATTACAGATAAGCTTAGTGTTGGTTTGAACGCAGGTGGTGGTTTTGCCTTTGGTGATATCTGTGACTGGGCTTTGTATGCAGATATTGGTGTTCTGTATAAATGGGGAGACCTCGGATTCCTTAAAGATTTCCGCATTGGTGGATCTGTTTTAAACCTTGGAAAAATGTATGACAAAATTCCATGTATAGGAATTAATTCAGGTTCTGTAAATACACCATATCCTACACTGGTTACTCTTAAAGCGGGTGCCGCAGGAACTATTGTTGATACAGATATTGTAAAAGTTGGCGTTGGTCTTGATTTTACAGTTCCTTGTTTCCAGAACTTTATAGCTGATATTAATGCTCAGGTTTCTTTCAAAAAGGCCTTCTACATCAGCCTTAATGAAAAGTTAAATATGGCAGAATTGATTAATGGAAAGGTTAGTATCATTCCTTCAATCGGATTCTTCTTTAAGTTCTCATTTGATGTAAAGAATAATCAGTATCTTGAAAATAATGGCTGGAGTCAGAGTGAAATGACCGTTTCTGCCGGTTACAAGAATCTTTATTCAACAGTACATGCTATGTCTGCTGGAGTAGAAATTGACCTTGGTATGGCCGATGATGAACCTCCAAAGATTACAGTATGGGATAACGAATAACCGGAGGAAAAAGGAGATGATTATGAATAAGAAGATTTTGATTTCCGGTGTTTTACTGGTTGTAACAATGGCTTTAGCTGTAGCTGAGCCAAAATATATTTCACCTAATAATGATGGTATCCAGGATGAATTGGCTATTCCGATGAAGATTTCGGATAAACGCTATATTCAGGGCTGGAGCCTTGTAATTATGGACTCTCAGCATAATGTTGTTCGTACTATCGAAAACAAAATTGCTCGTCCTACAAAAATGACTTTTAAAGCATTTTTTAAGCAGCTCTTTACACCAAAACAGGGTGTTACTGTTCCAGAAACAGTTGTCTGGAATGGAGCAATGAATAATGGTGAAACAGCCCCAGATGGTACATATTTTTACTATATAACAGCAACTGATGATAACGGTAACACTGGTAAAACAAAAGAATATGAGGTTGTTATTGATACAGTTGCTCCTGATGTTGAGCTTGCACAGCCTTCAGATAAGATTTTTGGTGAAGGTGCTAAGGCTGCTCTTAAGATCAGACAGACAGGTTCTGTTGAAGATGAATGGATTGGTACTTTCCGTTCTGCTGATGGAAAAGTTGTAAAGACTGTAAAATGGGTAAATGCTGAGCCTGCTGAATTCCAGTGGAAGGGAACAAATGATCAGGATTCTCAGGTTTTTGATGGAGTTTACTCTTATGAGATTACTTCAACAGACCGTGCCGGAAATAAATCACTTCCTGCTTCAATCACTAATATCATTTATTCTGCTGAAAAGCCTGCAACAAACCTTTATGTTCAGGGCTCACGCTATTTCTCACCAAAAACAGACAGCAAGAATTCTGCTATAACTCTTGATGTTTCAATTCCTGTTCCGGAAGAAAAAACTGGTAATAAGCTTGTTGAATGGGCAGTTACAGTAAAGGACAATGCAGGAAAAGTTGTTCGTACTTATAATCAGATTAATAATGGTGAAATTCCACCAGCTTCTATCGTATTTGATGGTAATGATGATAGTGGAAAACAGCTGAAAGATGGAAAATATCAGGCTGTAGTTACTGCAAAATATCTGAACGGTTATGAGCCAGCTCCTATTTCATCTCCAATTCTTGTGCTTGATACAGAAAAACCTGCTGCACAGATTGTAGCTTCTGAAAAGGTATTTGGTGCCGGATCTAAGGATAGAGTTACATTTAAGATCGCTCCTGTTCCTTCTGATGGAGCAACCGTTCCTTCATGGAAGGGTGAAATTCAGTCTGATTCGGGAAAAGTTGTTAATACTTATGACTTTGGTGAATACCCTCCATCTGAGGTTGTCTGGAATGGTATTTCTTCTGATGGAACAATTGCAGATAAAGGACAGTATCGTTTTGTTCTTACAGGAACTGACCTTGCAGGAAACGAAGGTGTCAGCCAGACTGCTGAATATGTAACTTTTGATACAACAGAAGCTCAGCTTCTTCTTGCTATGTCTGATTCTGCCTTCTCTCCAAATGGAAATAAGGTAAAAGATACAATTACTTTCACTCCTGTAACTGCAACTAAAGATGTTGCTTCATATGAGTTTATTATCCGTGATAAGAGTGGAGCTACAGTTTATTCAGTAAAAGAAAATAAAAAACTTCCTGTAAACTTTGTTTGGGACGGAAAAGACAGTTCTAAGATTCTTTGCGCAGATGGTTTGTATTCTGCCCAGCTTTCTGTTCTTGCCGTAAACGGTTCTTCTGTATCTGCTTCTACTCAGAATTTTGAACTTGATACAGCCGTTCCTAAGCTTTCTGCAGAAATCCCATGGAATTCATTCTCTCCAAATGGAAACGGAGCTCAGAAGAATATTCCGGTTTCAATCAAGGAAAGTACAGCAGAAAAACTCTGGAATGCAGAAGTACGTAATTCTAAAGATAAAGCAATCCGTAAGTTCTCATGGAACGGCAGTAAAGATAACTTTACCTGGGACGGAACTGATGAAGCCGGCAATATGGCAGCAGATGGTAAATACAATATAGTGATTTTCTCTACCGATGATGCAGGAAACAGCTTCAGTACAGAACTCAAGGGAATCACTCTTGATAACCGTGAGACAAAGGCTTATATCACAGCTGAATATGAAGGTATTTCTCCTAATAATGACGGATATCTTGATGTTCAGAAGTTTGATATCAGAACTTCAGTTACAGATAATATTAAGGCATGGAATTTTGATATCCGTAAGGAAGACGGAACAAGCGTTTACAGTCTTTCTGAAAAGGATAGCGCAAACCTCCCTGCAAATATCAACTGGAATGGAGCTGGAAAAGACGGCCTTGTTTGTGAAGGAACATTTACAGGAACTCTTGAAATTGTTTATATAACAGGAAATAAGGTAAGTGCCGTTTCTTCTCCATTTATCTGTACTGCAACAGCTCCAAAACTCAGTGTAAAAACTGCTCCTGAATACTTCAGCCCTGATAATGATGGTGTAGATGATGATCTTTATATTAAGCTTTCTGGTTCTACAAAGGCAAAGATCAAGAACTGGTCTTTCGTTATCAAGGATCCAAGAGGTAAGGATTTCTGGAAGACAGCTGGAAAGAGTCAGATTACAGAACGTATTATCTGGGACGGACTTAGTAATGTTCAGAAAGATGTAAATGGTAATGCCGAACGTGTTCAGTCAGCAATGGATTATCCATATGAGTTTACTGTAACAGATAATCTTGGAATGTCTTCAACTGTAAATGGTGTAATTCCTGTTGATGTTCTTGTAAGTCGTGACGGCAACCTTTTGAAGATGGCAGTTCCTTCTATCATCTTCGAATCAGATGCTGCAAACTTCC
>JAEEGL010861543.1_pt1 | contig 10066 bp, 11 predicted proteins | sample 9134231 | NCBI WGS metagenome assembly JAEEGL01 (sample SAMN16246548, study PRJNA631951) | gut metagenome | biome: gut microbiome; feature: rumen; material: fiber-attached | host: Bos | place: Iran: Karaj | collected 2018-10 | reverse complement strand
TGGAACGCGGCGCAGCCGTCGCCGCCGTTGCCCGCCTTGACCACGATGCGGACCTTATCCAAAAAATCCATTTACTGTTCCTTTCGTGTATAGAAGTCGCAAACCTTATTCAGCGCGCATTCCGCGCACTTGGGCCGCTGGGCGGTGCAGACCCGCCGGCCATGGAAGATGATCCAGTGGTGGGCGTCCCCCCAGTCCTCCTCGGGGATGTGGGCCATGAGCTGTTCCTCGGTCTTCTCCACGGTCTTCGCCTCTGCGAGACCGATCCGGTTGCTGACCCGGAACACGTGGGTGTCCACGGCGATGGCCGGGATGTGAAAGGCGTTGCTGACCACCACGTTGGCGGTCTTGCGGCCCACGCCGGGGAGCTCCGTCAAGGTGTCCCGATCCGCGGGCACCTCCCCGCCGAACTTTTCCACCAAAATGCGGGAGGTCTCCAATATGTGCTTCCCCTTCATGCGAAAGAAGCCGCAGGAGTGGATGAGCTCCATGAGCCGATCCTCCGGCAGGGCCATCATCTGCTCCGGGGTGTTGGCCACCCGGAACAGCTCCGCCGTCACTTTGTTCACCTGCTTGTCCGTGCACTGGGCCGAGAGCATGACCGCGATCAAGAGCTCATAGGGGCTGGAAAAATGCAGCTCCGGCTTGGGGTTCGGGTACAGCTCCGACAATATGCGCAGGGCTTGCGCCCGTTTTTCTTCCGATAACAGCATTATTTCATCCCCACATATTCCACTGCTTTTGTCGCGGCGATGGCCCCGTCGGCGCAGGCGGTGACCACCTGGCGAAGGGGGGTGTTGCGGATGTCCCCTGCGGCGAAGACGCCGGGGACGGAGGTCTGCATAAACCTGTCCGTCACGATGAAGCCGCTCTCATCCAGCTCGACCTGACCCTGCACCAGCTCCGTCCGGGACAAAATGCCCACGGCCACAAAGAGGCCGCTCACGTCCAAGGTCCGCTGCTCTTTCGTAAACTTGTTCTCCACGGTGACGGCAGAAAGCCGGTCCTCGCCCAAGAGGCCCACCACAGTGCTGTCCAGCACCAGCTCCACGTTCTCGGCCCGCTTCACCCGATCCACCAGGGTGGCCGCCGCCCGGAACTGGTCCCGGCGGTGGATCAAATAGACCTTGCGACAGAGGCCCGAGAGGTACAGAGCATCGGACACGGCGGTGTCACCGCCGCCCACCACGGCCACGTCCTTGCCCCGAAAGAAATTGCCGTCGCAGGTGGCGCAGTAGGAGACGCCTGCGCCCACGAACCGATCCTCCTCCGGGTGGCCCAGCTTCCGGGGCCCCGCACCCATGGCGAGGATCACGGCGTCGGCGGCGTAGGCTTCGCCGTTCACCGTGAAGGTCTTTTCCTTCTCCGTGAGCTTCAAATCCGTGACGGAGCCGTAGGCCACTGGCAAGTCAAACTCAGCCGCGTGCTTCTCCAGAGCCGCCGCCAGAGCGTACCCGTCGGGACCGCCGGTAAAGCCGGGATAATTCTCCACCCGGTGGGTCTTCACGATCTGGCCGCCGGGGAACAGCTCCTCAAACAGCTTCACCTTCGCCCCGCCCCGGGCGGCGTAGATCCCCGCCGTCAGGCCCGCGGGACCGCCGCCGATGATGGCTATGCCCAGTTTTTCCATGGATGTGTATTCCTTCCCGGCCGCTTCGGCCCAGTCTTAAATAGTAAGTATACTATTTTTCTACGCTGCCGTCAACGAAGAAGAAAGGCCTGGTAAAGACTTCAAAATCCTTCTGCATCTTCACCAGCCGCCGCTCGGTGAAGGACCAGCAGCAGCGGCCCGTAAGCCGGGTGAGCTGACAGCCGTAGGCGCCGCCCGCCCATTCCACCACCCGGCCCGCCCCGGCGTAGAGGCCGATGTGGCCGTCGAAGCCCACCAGATCCCCGGGCAGAAGATCCTCCTTCCGGATGGGATAGGACAGCGGCGCGCGCAGAAGCTTGTTGGCGACGGCGTCGAACTTCCCTTCCACCAGGTCGAACTTGCGCCAAAGGCCCACGATGGCCCCGGAGCAGTCCGCGCCGGAGAGTCGATCCCCCAGGCTTGCCGCGTTCTGCAGGGCAGAAAGGATCATCTCACGGCGACCCCTGTCAAGAAAAGCGGGCTTTCTGACCGCCAGCAGCTCCACCGATGCCGAAGTGGGGCAGTACAGCTCCCCATCCGGACCGTAGAGATTGGCGCCCCAGATGTACAGGCTCTTGGGGAAGGCGGCGGTGTGCTCCCCGTGGGGATCGAAGGCGAAGGGCAGCGCCGCCTCCACCAGCTGCCGCCGGAGGGGCGCGACGTTCTGCAGCGCCTCGTTCACCGCCTTGAGCGCGTCCTCCCCCACCCCTGCCTCGGGGTCGATCCAGGGGGCGTTGGGCTTGGGATCGGCCCGGCCCGTGATGCACTTCAAAAGATACAGGGCGTCGTTTATATCCACCTTGCCGCTGCCGTCGGCGTCCAAAGCCACGGTGGGCGCGATCTTGCCGGTGAACAGGCTCTTCAACACGATGCCCACGTCCTTCACGGTCAGCTGTCCGTCCCCGTCCGCGTCGCCGTAAAAGGCTTCCCCGGGGTCGTTGCAGACGAGCAAACTCAGCAGGCTCCGGGTGTGGCTGTCCCCTTTCCCCGTGGGCTCGAGGCCCCGATCCTGCTGCAGGGCGAACAGGCCCCTGGCGGTGGCCTGGGTGAACCGATCCCCCGCGCCCGCCTCGTAGCCCAAAGCCCTCAAGCCCTCGTTCAGTTCCCGGACCGCCCGGCCCCGGTCGCCGGCGGTCAGCGTTTCCCGCATGCGGCTGCCCTCCTTGTGTTCAGTACATATCAGTATACCATAAAAAAGGACCGCCGAAAAGGGCGATCCTGCAGGCTGTTGGGAAGGATGGATGCGGCCTTTTCAGCGAAAGTCGGGCAAAGCCCACGGAGAAGAGGGATCGCTTGCGGTGGATGAGGTGTTTGAGCAGTCGAAACAAATGATCCGCAAAAGCTGACTCTTTTTGCGTGTCCACCTCATCAGTCAACTGCGTTGACAGCTTCCCCTCGAAGGGGAAGCCTCAATCTGTCGAAAAAGGTGGCCCTTGCAGCAGAAGGCGAGGCGATTCAACCTCGATTGTGACATTTGGCACACAAATGTCTTACTTGCTAAATTGTACGACAAAGCAGCAAGGATGCGATATCTGTTTTACAAACAGGATTTTATCTGGATAGCATCAGAATCCCTGAGCAGAATGTCATTTTACTAAAAACGAGACTTGGAAATTCTGCTCTTAATTCATCAGCAACGCAATAAATCTCATCATCGTCCCATTCGTTTCCGCAGTTCTCTGTGCATTGATTCAGTTCTTCACGGGTTCCAAATGCGACGTCTCCGATCAGAATCTTTCCGTCATCTTTCAGATAATCAAGCAGTTCCTTCAGAAACACAATTTTTTGATCATCCTTCAAATGATGTATGGAATATGTCGCAACAATAAAATCATAGGACTGCAATTTGAGCGGTTCTGCCAGCCCCTGTGAAAAATCGCCCTGAAACAGATGCGCATTCGGCATCTTTGCAAAAGCCAGTTCAATCATTCTTGATGAAAAATCCTGTCCGTAGATTTCACAGCCGTTTTCATACAGTTTTGCTGTAAGCGTGCCCGTTCCAAAACCGATATCCAGTATTGCTGGATGTGGTTTTTCCATTATGGTCTTATAGATACCGCCGAGGATCTTTTTGTATCCTGCAAAAGGATACGTATTTTCTTCATCTGAAACTCCGACCGATTTATCGTATCCATCTGCCCATAGATCAAAGCCTTTATTATCTAACAAGCTTACCTCCAGAAATCTCGATTTGTGTAATTGATTGTAACATTGACACTATGGAATAACAACAATCAACTTGGAATCATGAAAACAAAAAACGCAGTTGACCGAAGACAACTGCGCAGTACTTGCCGAAAGGAAAAAGTTGAAAGTTGAAAAGTCCCCCTGACGAACCGCCTCCGAAGCCGCGTTCTTCGACCGCCCGATTCAGCCTGTGAAAGAGGGGTCAGGTCTCAGCAGGCTTCTTTTTGGCGAGCCACCCCCGGAAGAGGCCGCCCTCCAAAAGGGAGACGATGAGGAAGAAAATGTCCGCGAACAGGATGAAGATAAACGAGGGGACCAGGATGCGGGTATACTTCTTCCCGGCGCAGGCGCCCTTGCGGATGAAATGGCCCATGCGGATGAGGTACACCAGCAGCCCCGCGTTGAAGAACAGCAGGTACAGGGCGTTCTCGCCGAAGCTCAGGAAGGCGCCCTTGGGGAAGAAGTCCCCCTTTTGGATGGCGCTCAGCAGGACGTTCAACAGCAGCAGGCCGATCTGGACCTCGAACACGATCCGGGTCACGTTCAGCATGACGCCGCCGCCGATGCCCACGCCGCCGCCCCAGGCGAGGCCCGCCCGAGCGCAGAAGTTTTCGAAGGTCTGCATCAAAGGCTCGTTCTGCTTCCCCTCGATGAAGCCGTTGTTGGCGATGCAGTAGACGGAAAGGTGCAATCCCTTCTCCTTGCAGTAGGTCTCCATCTTCTCCAGGAACCGGAGCACGTGGGAGGGGACGCCGTCCACATACAGGGGCAGGGCGAATACCACCGCCAGGGCGTCGTCCAACTCCTTCAGGATGGCCTCGTGGTCCGCTGGGGTGCGCAGCTTCAAGGTGACCTTCTTCCCTCCCACGAACAGCCGTTGGAGAAAGAGGAAGTAGGCCGAGGCGCAGAAACGCTTCTTGGGGCTGCCGTTGATGAATACCGTCTTCATAGCTGAGCCTCCAATTCGGAAAGATCCTTCAGAAACACCACCTCGGACCGCTGATAGCCGTCGTTGAGGGCGTTGCGCTCGGCCAGATACCGGAAAGACGCCTGTTCGGCTTCGGTGACGTCGCCGTAGACGATCACCTTCCACAGGTCGTGCCGGCCGTAGCGCAGGGTGTGATGCATCTGCCGGCCCCGATAGGTGCTCAAGGGGGTGGAGGTGCCGATGGACCGGTCCAGCACGTTCTTCACGGCGGCGCTGTAGCCCCCGTACAGGTTCTTGGTGACGATCACCATCTCATCCGCCTGGCCGATGACCCGGCAGACCTGTCGAAGCGTATCCTTCATGAAACACTCCGCCGGGTGCTTGGTCCAGCAGCCGAAGCAGCCTTGGCAGGGGGCGTACCGCCCGTCCGCCGCCAGCGCCCGGTCGCACTTGGAGGCAATGAGCTCAGCGTAGCTCTGGTCCAGGTCGTACAGGATCACCCTCATGCTCATTCCTCCTTGGTAGCGGGAGTCTCTGCGTCCCGCCCGTTTTCATACATGCACATATACATGATACCCCTTCCCGGGACACCTGTCAATCGAATGTCGATCCCGGTCGATTATTGCAATTTGCGGCCGCCCGTGATAGGATAAGCCCCATGAAACAGACGAAATACAGCCTTATCCTCCTGGGCTGCTCCGTGATCTGGGGCAGCGCCTTCGTGGCCCAGTCCGCCGCCATGGACCTGGGGATGCAGCCCTATGCCTTCACCGCCGTCAGGATGCTGGTGGGCGCCCTGTGCCTCATGCCCTTCATCTATCTGAGGCGGCGGACCGCCCTGCCCCCCACCCGGGCGGGAAAGGTGCGGCTGATCCGCAGCGGGGCCCTCATCGGCGTCACCGTGGCGGTGGCCTCCTGCTTCCAGCAGGTGGGGCTCCAATACACCACCGCCGGCAAGGGGGCGTTTTTGACAGCCCTGTATATTTTGCTGGTGCCCATCGTGGGCGCGGCGTTCTTCCATCGGAGGACGGGCCTTTGGACCTGGCTGTGCCTCATCATGGGAGCGGCAGGGCTGTGGTTTCTGTCCATCACGGAGAGCTTCACCCTGGAGAAGGGCGATGCGCTCATGGTCCTCTGCGCCCTGGTGTTCTCCTTCCAGATCCTGCTGGTGGACAAATTCGCCCCGGACTTCGATCCCCTGACCCTATGCTGTCTCGAATTTTTGACGGCGGGCCTGCTTAGTTTTCTGCCCATGGCCCTCTTCGAGGGGTTCGGTTTTCAAAACCTGGTGCCCGCCCTGGGTTGCATCCTCTACTGCGGGATCTTCTCCTGCGGCATCGCCTACTGGCTCCAGATTGTGGGCCAGCGGCACCTGCCCCCGGCCCTCGCTTCCCTCATCATGAGCTTTGAAAGCGTCTTCGGCGCCTTGTTCGGGGCCCTCATCCTCCACGAGCGCATGACCCCCCGGGAGCTGCTGGGCTGCGCTCTGATCTTTGCGGCGCTGGTGCTGTCCCAGGTGATCCACCGGAATAAGGAATAAAAAACGCCCCCTTCTTTACAAACAAAGAGAGCGTTCCCAAAGAGCTGTGCTAAGGAGGTGCGTCTTATACACCGTGGCAAAGCATCCTGCCGACGATTCATTCCTTCAGCAGTTGATCCCGCCAGGGGCTGACCAGCTGGTCAAAAAGAACCTCCGGCTTTTGGGTCGAACGAGGGCCGGCATGCAGCACGTCCTTCCAATCCATGACGGCTTTCGCCGTGAACGCTGCGCCCAAGAGCAGCGGCAGCACGGCGTAGGTCAGCCACATCAAATCCCCTTTGCGCACGCACGCCGCCACGCACAGTCCCACCAGGATCAGGCCACCCAGAGCCAACAGCGTCCACAGGATCGCCCTGCCCCTATGGGCGGCCCACCATTGGATCGTTCCGCAACAGGGGCATTTCTTGTATGGTTCCAAAATCCTGTAGTTATCCAGTTTGATCTCCAGACGCTCTGCCTTCACCCGTGCGCGCAGAGCTTCCACGGTCTCCGCCTGTGGTCCCTCACATTTGATCCTGTTGATCGTCAAATCGGAGGCACGGCGCGACGTGTCCTGCACCTGCCGCTCCTCCGTCAGCTTGACATTGCCCCTAACCTCCCTGCCGCACTGGCCGCAAACGTAGCGGTACGGGACTTCTGCGGAAGCGGAAAAAGAGTAGGTTCTGGTGTATTCGTAATGAGCCATATTCTTTCCTCTCTAAACCAGATTATCGTTGGATGCTCTTCTACCCCACCCGCCTTCTTTTCACCGAAAAGAAAAAGGTGCGAGGGATATCAATAGAGCTCTGACCGGGATATACGACTATCGCCTCTATCTCCGTTATTCCATATTACTTCAATTCTATCCATTCATACGTCCGGCTGCCGAAGCCCAAATCCGCCGCCGCCTCCACGGTGTGGACGCCGTGGCGGGATTCCACCCGATCCAGGAAGTGGCGCTGGCCCGGATCGTCCGTGGCCGCGTAGATGAGGTCCAGACAGGCCTGATCGATGGCCACAGGGTCCAACGAGGCGAGGATGCCGATGTCCCGCATGCAGGGGTCCTCGGCCACGGAGCAGCAGTCGCAGTCCACGGACAGGTTCTTCATGACGCTGATGAAGGCGATCCGGCCCTCAAAAAACTTCACCACGGAGGAGGCCGCATCGGCCATGGCCTCGCAGAAGGCGTCCTGCTGAGCGTGCTTTTTCCAGGTGTCGATGTTGCTGTCGGTGACGCCGCCGGAGTGGATCAGCGCCTTGCCCCGACTGGAGGCGCAGCCGATGGACAGCTGCTTGAGCGCCCCGCCGAAGCCGCCCATGGGATGGCCCTTGAAGTGGGCGAGGACCAGCATGGAATCGTAGTTCTTCATGTGCTTGCCCACCAGGTTCTCCTGCAGGACCTTGCCGTTCGGCACGGGCAGCACGTCGTCGGGCCCCTCCGCGTCCATCAGGTCCACGTCAAAGACGTTCCAGCCGTGGAGCTCCAACAGTTTTAGATGGGAGGCGGTATGGTCCCGGACCCCGTCGAAAGCGTCGCCGTAGGCGGTGTTACACTCCACCACGGTGCCGTGAACCTTCTCAATCATGGGGGCCCAGAAGTCGGGATGGAGGAAGTTCTGGTTGCCCTTCTCGCCGGAGTGGACCTTCACGGCCACCTTGCCGGGGAGCTCGATGCCCAGGGCGTCGTACAGCTCTATCACCTTTTCGGGGGTGATCTTCTTCGTGAAAAATACTTTCGGCTTCATGCCTGACCCTCCTTATTCTTTGTCGTATTTTGGTGTCACAGCAGGGGCAACAGGTCCCTGAGCAGGGTGTCCACGTTCGCCTTGGGCGTGGCCCAGCTCATGCAGATGCGGGTGGCGGTGTGGGTATCGTCCACCCGGCCCCAGCCCTCGAAGGCGTAACGGTCAGAAAGCTTCTCCACCACCCCGTCCGGCAGGATGGGGAACTGCTGGTTGGTGGGGGACTCATAGAGGAAGGGCACGCCCTTTGCCTTGAGAGCATCCCGCAGGACCATGGCCAGGTCCACCGCATTCTTCGCGATGCGGGTGTAGAGCCCGTCGGTGAACAAGGTTTCGAACTGGACGCCCAACAGCCGGCCCTTGGCAAGCATGCCGCCCTGGCGCTTCATCATGTAGCGGAAATCCTTCTGAAGATCCGGATGGAGCAGCACCGCCGCCTCCCCGAAGAGGGCGCCCACCTTGGTGCCGCCGATGTAGAAGGCGTCGGTGAGCCGGGCGATATCCCGTATGGTCACGTTGGTCTCAGGGGACACCAGGCCGTAGCCCAGCCGCGCCCCGTCCAGATACAGGTATAGGCTGTGCTCGTCGCAGACCCGGCGCAGGGCCTCCAGCTCCTTGAGACTGTACAGGAGCCCGCCCTCGGTGGGATGGGATATGTAGACCATCTTGGGCTGGACCATGTGCTCGTGGGTGGGGTCCGCCCAGTGGCCCTTCACGTACTCATCCACGGCATCGGCCCGCACCTTCCCCTCTTTGTCGGGAAGGGCCAGGACCTTGTGGCCCGTGGCCTCGATGGCGCCGGTCTCGTGGACGTTGATGTGGCCGGTACTGGCGGCCAGGACCCCCTGGAAGGGACGCAGGGCCGCGGCGATGACGGTCTGGTTGGTCTGGGTGCCGCCCACCAAAAACTGCACATAGGCGTCCGGCCGGCCGATGGCGGCCCGGATCAGCGCCCGGGCATGGTCTGAGTGGGGGTCCTCCCCATAGCCGGGGTTCTGCTCCAAGTTGGTGGCCGCGAGGCGAGCCATGATCTCGGGGCAGGCGCCCTCGTCGTAATCGCAGGCGAAGCGGATCATGTCACAACTCCTTATACTTGGTTTCCAGATACGCGATAAAGTCCTTCCGCAGCAGGGGCTTTTCGTGGCCGGCGATGAGCCATTTTTCATCCCGGCCCTTCAGCTTCTCGATGAAGGCGGCCAGGCGTTCCCTGTCATACTGGCAGTCCAGCTCGTAGAAGTCCTCATAGCCCGCATCGCCGATGATGAGTACGTCGCCGGTGCTGACCAACAGAGCGTCCCGGCTGTGGGGGGAATCGCAGGTCTCCGAGCGGATGGTGACGCCGCCGATGTCCATGGTCCCCTCCCCTTCCAACGTCATGTCAGGCTCAATGATCTGGATCCACTCGGGGCGGCGGTACTCCAGGCAGATCTGCTCGTGGCAGAAGGGGATCTCCTCCCCGGAAGCGAGGCGTGCTGCCATGGCCTCGGGGGTCCAAGCCCATTCGGTCATCTCCTTGAGCTTTTTCGCGGTCTTCTTCGAGGCCAGGGTGAAGCCGTTCACCGCGCAGAGGCCAAAGCTGTGGTCCCAGTGCCAATGGGTCAGGATGGTGATCTCGGGAATGGGCAGCCGCTGGTCGGTGATGGCGGTATAAAACTCCCGGACGTGGGCCGGGCTCGCCCCCGCGTCCACGGCCACGGAGAGCTGGTCCCCCTGGATATAGGTGAGCACAGGCCGATCCGACGGCTCGTCGTGGGGCAGGTACCAGACCCGCTCGGTCAGTTGTTGGAGCATAAGAAACAAAACCTCCTGTTGGTTTGCTTTATTGTATCGCGTTTCACAGGCAGGGTCAAGGAAAGGCCGCAAAGATATATTTGATATTTGCAGCCCTATGTGTCATAATGGGAAAGGTAAAAATCCGTATTTCAGGAGGCGAACACATGAAGAAGCTGTTGTTGGGCAACGCCGCCGCCGCTCGGGGTCTCTACGAGGCGGGGTGTTCCTTTGTATCCTCCTATCCGGGCACGCCCTCCACGGAGATCACCGAGGAAGCGGCCAAGTTC
>JAEEGL017140171.1_pt1 | contig 10067 bp, 4 predicted proteins | sample 9134231 | NCBI WGS metagenome assembly JAEEGL01 (sample SAMN16246548, study PRJNA631951) | gut metagenome | biome: gut microbiome; feature: rumen; material: fiber-attached | host: Bos | place: Iran: Karaj | collected 2018-10 | reverse complement strand
TGCGAAGGTAGGGGTTGTGGCCGGTGTGGAGGCGGAATACATGGTCTGCGACAGGCTGGGCGTGTCTCTCGGAGCCTTGTACTCGCAATTGGGCCGGAAAAAAGAGGACGGGTGGCACACAAGCCTGACGGAGGAGATTGACTATCTGAACGTCCCCCTGATGGTGAATTATCATGTATGGAAAGGGTTGACTCTGAAGGCGGGAATCCAACCCAGCCTGAGACTCAGTTCCAAGTGGGATGGTCAGGAATACATCTATCCGATTGAAACACCGAATTACAACGAACTCGTAACAAAAGACCACCCCGACTTAACTATATATAATTATGAGGGGAAAGACTTCAACGACAACACCAACGGCGTGGTCATAGGCATACCCGTGGGCGTGGCTTACGAATACAAGGGCTTCGTGCTCGACGCGCGCTTTGTCCTGTCGTTGACCGATACCTACAAGGACATCACCAAAGAGTATATCCAAGATGGTAAAAATATCCAGAGAGGTTATTATCTCAACGAGAAGTCGAAAAACAGAAACTTCCAAATCACGCTCGGCTACCGTTTCCGACTGTAAGGAAGACATCCCATACCTTCTATGTGGATGACTAGACAGGTAAAATATACGGACATCCTTTTCGATAAGGTTGTCCGTTTATTTCTTTATTGGTGTCCGCTAAACTTTTTAAAAACCACTGAAATCACTTATAAATACAAGCGGATTGAGATTATATCCGTCATGGGGCTTGTTCGGTGTTACAAGAGTGTTAGTCAACGACCCATCCCTGTAGGGGCGGGGGGTGTTGTGCACAAACGAACAATTTAGATAAAACGCCCTTAAAACCAACATGATATAAACCCCACCCCTTCCCCTCCCTTCATGGGAGGGGAGCTGGCTGATGCCCTTGAGACAATTTGCCATCTTTTAGCGAGCACCAATAATAGATATGACTTTCACTTCGCACGGCTACCGTTAATTCTTACCAAAGCGACTACTTGGAAAGTCTTCGAACTCACATTAAAATTAAAAAAATCTTTACGGAACTTGATACGGATAAATAATCATCATAGTTTCCTGTTAATTATTGTTAATCAGTAATACTCGTAATAATTATATAGGTAATTACCATACTTTTGTCATGAAAAAGGAATTGAATTGCAGATTTCATCGATAAACAAAAAGTAAAGAGCAATGATTGTAACTATTGTTGGAGCAGGTACAGTGGGTTCTCACTTAGCCAAATATTTATCTGGCGAACACATTGACATCTATATCATTGACAAGGATTTGTCGAAACTGGAGTTACTTGACGCAGAGTATAACCTGATGGCCATCTCCGGCGATGCCATAGAGCCTGCAGTTCTCAAGCAAGCAGAAGTAAGCCGTTGCGATTTGTTTATTGCAGTAACGGAAGTACCGGAGCGTAATTTTGTGATATGCGGCATGGCGAAGTCGATGGGAGCCAAGATTACCGTGGCACGTGCAGACCGGCATGAATACATGTTGCCCCACAACTATCAGACGCTCAAGCAGATGGGTGTGGATTATGTGATTTGTCCTGATTACCTGGTGGCACAAAGTGTTCTCGACTCGCTGCGCCATTCATGGATTAACTATTGGTATGAATCTAGCCGCAGTGACCTGGTGTTGCTTGGCGTACGGCTTCCCATCAATGCACCCATCGTGGGCAAATACCTGAAAGAGTTGCCATCCTCCGACCGTTTTTTCCATATCTCGGCCATTCGGCGTAACCATCTCACCATGATACCCAAGGGCAATCACAAGTTATTGGCCGGCGACATGCTTTATATCGCAGCCCGAAAACGTGATTTGAGCAACATTGCCACCCTTACAGGTTGCACACAAGAAAAAATACATCATGTGGTGGTATCAGGCGGCAGCGACATAGCCACCCTATTGGTACGCATGGGGGCTGACGAATTTCAATTCACCATCGTTGAAAACAACCAAGATATTTGCAATGCCATTATCGCAGCCCATCCACAATGTGACGTCATCTGTGGCGACAGCGTAGATACAAGCATTCTATCCGAGGCCGGACTGTACAGAGCCGACGCTTATGTCGCACTGACTGAATCGGCTTCCGAGAATATACTCTTATGTCTCTCAGCCAATGAATATCATGTGACGAAGACCATAGCCGAAGTGAATCAGAACCACTTTGTCAATATGGCAGAAACCTTCAGCATCGGGACGGTGCTGAACAAGCAACAACTCATGGCCAATGCCATCTATCAATTGCTTATAGATGCCGATTCCTCTTCGTCGAAACGATTGGCAATACCCGATGCTGAGGTAGTAGTGTTTACGATCAAACCCGGTTCAAGACTCACGGCATCTCAAGTGAGCAAACTGAAGATACCCGAAGAGGTGACATTTGCGGGACTGGTGCGCGAAGGTGAAAGTCAGCTGGTAACCGGCGACACACAGTTTAAGCCAGGCGACAAGGTGTTGGTCATGTGTCTGGCCGGAGCGTTGAATATTGCAAAGAAAATTTTCAAATAGCGACAAGATGCATCATTCGAAAAGAGATACTATGACCATCAACCTGCCCATGATCATGCGTGTGACAGGCCAGTTGCTATTGGTTGAGGCTGCGTTTATGACACTGCCTTTTATCGTCTGCCTGTTTCGCAAGGAATCCGACTGGTTGGCGTTTGCGGTAGGCTTGGCACTCATGTGTGGCACAGGCGCAATGCTAAACTTTCGCATCAAGCCCCAAAACCGGGTTCTCTGTCGGCGCGACGGTCTGTTGTTGGCCTCGATAGCATGGGTTGTCTTTTCTATTTTCGGCATGACACCTTTCATGTTGTGCGACACTCCTCTTAATGTGAGTGAAGCGTTTTTCGAGACGATGTCGGGTTTCACGACAACAGGAGCCACAGTGATTCGCGATGTGGAGCGTTGCAGTCATGGTATACTTTTGTGGCGTTCACTGACCCAATGGATTGGAGGTTTGGGCATCATTCTATTTACACTCACTTTCATCCCTGCACTCAATAACAACGGCAGCCTGATATTGTTTCATGCCGAAGCGACTGGCATTACCCACGACAAATTAGGGGCCCGAATTTCTCGCACCGCCAAGAAATTGTGGAGTCTTTATGTCGTGCTGACAGTTGTTTTGATCGTGTTGCTTCATTTGGGCCCGATGAACTTTTTTGACAGCGTGTGTCATGGATTTACCGCCATTTCAACGGGTGGTTTCTCCACACACAACGACAGCATAGCCGCTTTTGATTCCCACTATATCAAACTGGTGCTCACTTGCTTCATGTTTATCGGCGGTGTGAGTTTCGGGCTCATCATCTTCTGTCTCAAGTCGCGTCGGTTGAAGTTTTGGGGCAATGACGCGTTCAGGACATACGTCATGATCATAGCAATTTTCTATGTTTCGGTAGTGATCGCCATCATTGTCCGTGGTCATTTCACAGGCTTGGAGAGTATAACTATCGAGCCGATTTTCCATATCATCTCAGCCATGACCTCAACCGGTTTCAGTGAAGGTAATTGGGAAGAATGGGGAACCGTAGTACTCACACTTACGTTTTTCATGATGTATTTCGGGGCATGCGCCGGTTCGACCACAGGAGGTCTGAAGATAGACCGTCTGTTATACCTTCTCAAGAATCTCAAGTTGGTGGTGCAACGCTATTTCCGTCCTCGACTGATGCGTTCCATCTCCATCAACGGTCAGGTGGTCGACAGCAACCGTGCTTCAGACATCATGGCTTTTATTACCGTATACACCATTTTGATCGTCATAGGCGGTGTGGTGCTGGTTTATCAAGGATTTCCCATCGTCGATGCTTTTTTCTCCTCCTTCTCATGTGTTTCAAACAATGGTCTGGGAGCAGGTATTACTGGCATTACGGGTTCATTTGATTTCTTGCCTGCATCGGGTATGTGGATTATGTCATTGCTCATGCTCGCCGGTCGTCTTGAGATTATCACGCTTCTGGTTTTGTTTACCCCTTCATTTTGGAAGCAGCAATAAACGTAATGATGGCGAAGGGCGGGCTCGACCTGCACTACTTTGGATAAGACAGGCGGCACCTCGGAAATGAAAATGTAAATTTGTCGTTTTTCATTTTGCATTTCACTCAACTTGCACTACTTTGGATAAGATAGGCGGTACCTCGGAAATGAAAATGAAAATTTTTCGATTTTCATTTTGCATTTCACTCGGTTTGCACTACTTTGGATAAGATAGGCTACACCTCAACAAAAAAAAGAAAATTATCAATATTTCTTTTGTTTTGTCTTCGGTTTGCACTACTTTGGATAAGATAGGCGGCACCTTGGAAATGAAAATGAAAATTTTTCGATTTTCATTTTGCATTTCACTCGGTTTGCACTATCTTTGCAAGCAGAATTGGCAATCAGATGCCAGAAGGTGTCTGATGTAAGGGAATCCGGTGAGAGTCCGGAACTGTACCTGCAGCTGTAATCCCCATTTAAAAGCCTCAAGTAGATTGAGGCAAGGAGCAAGGGATAAAAAAGCGTTTAGAACACTATGATCTAAGCCCTCTACCCTCAACCTTAAATGGAGTGTTTGTATAACGCCACTGACCATAAGTCGGGAAGGTAAAACACATCCGGGGAAAGTCAGAAGACCTGCCAAAACCCATTGAATAACGATATTCGCTCCCTCAGGAATAAGGGTTGCGGCAATCAAAACATGAAACGAAGACTTATCATCGGTTTTTGGGCTTTTTGTGTTGCACCGTCGTTGATGGCGCAAGACATTGTGATGGAAGACAGTTTGCAAGAAGTGGTCGTGACAGGCACCGGCACCCAGCACCTGTTGAAAGACGCTCCCGTGCAGACGGAAGTCATCAGTAGCCGTATGTTGAAAAATTACGGCGGGAAGTCGCTGGAAGACATACTGAGCGGACTGACCGCCTCATTTGCTTTCAACGAGGGCGACATGGGCAGTCAGATGCAGATGAACGGCCTGGGTAATAACTATATTCTGGTGCTTGTTGACGGCAAGCGTATCCACGGTGATGTGGGCGGCGAGAACGACCTCTCGCTCATCGACCCTCACAACATCGAAAAGATAGAAATAGTGAAAGGCGCATCTTCGGCCCTCTACGGCAGTGATGCCATAGCCGGTGTGATTAACATCATTACCAAGAAGCACGACGAAGGGCTGTTGGTGGAAAACAGCACACGCTGGGGCAGTTATGACGACATCCGCCAGCACAACGGCGTAGGATTCTCTATCGGCAATTTGAAGAGTTACACCAATTTCCAATTTCAGCACTCCGACGGTTGGCAGAATACCGCCACGGAATTTACCAACAGTTCGGAAACTCCTGTGACCGACTCGCGCAGCAAGACTGTAAACAAACACACCAACTGGCAGATAGCCGAACAGTTGACCTACACCGTCAACAAAAATCTGGAGTTGTATGCCAGCGGCACATGGTATCAAAAAGGCATCTACCGTCCGCAGGGCAAATATCCGAAGTATGACGTGAAGACGTTTGACCTGAAATACAAAAACGCATCAGCCTCCGTCGGCGGCAAATGGACCACCGGCAGGAAAGATGTGATCACCTTCGATCTGGACTGGAACAAACACGCCTATTACCACGCCTTCACACACACCACCTTGGCAGAGGGATTTGACGACCACGGGCAGTTGATACTCGACTATCCGTATTTCCCTGGTCAGAAAGCCTTACAGAGCGACCAACAGCGTGTGATGCTCAATGTGAAAGGTGTGTTCGCCCTACCCTACGAACAACGTCTGAGTGCAGGTATAGAAGCCCGTTATGACTATCTGAAGGCACCGACGAGCATCGAAGGGCGTACCGCCGACGACAACACCGAGGCGCTGTATGTGCAAGACGAGTGGCAAACCGCTTTGGGCAGAAACATGTCATTGTATCTGACCGGCGGATTGCGGCTGAATCGTAACGAGGGTTTCGGATGGCGTCTGACCCCGAAAGCGTCGGCCATGCTGAAAGCCGGCCGTTTCCGTGTCCGCGCCTCTTGGAGCCAAGGTTTCAAGACACCCTCGCTGAAAGAGATGAACTACCGTTATATCCGCGAGATGAGCAGCATCGTGATGTATTTGGGTAACCCGAAGTTGGATGCCCAGACCTCGAACTACTACTCTTTGGGCGTAGAATACACCCACGGCGGATTGAACATGAGCGTTACGGGGTATTACAACCGTCTGGACAACATGATTACACTGGTGACCATCCCCACCTCGGAAGCCCCCGAAGAATACCGCCAGCAATACGGAGAGATGCTCAACAAAGTGCGCCGTTATGAGAATATGGAAGACGCGCGCACCTGCGGCATCGATTTCAACGCACAATACACAGGCAAGAATTTCACTGTGGGTGGCAGTTACAGTTATTTAGACACCGACGCTCATGTGTATAACACCACCAAAGACATATTGGAGAATGTAACCATCGACGGCATGGCGCATCACAAAGGCAATGTGTTTGCCACATGGAACCACACGTTCTCGCCTTCATACCGTCTCGGTGCGGGTATTTACGGGCGAATGTCAACCAAGCGTTATTATGCCATCGACGGCGACGGCAAGGGATATCAGGTGTGGCGCATGGCAACCACCCATGACATCGGTCACAGCCGTCATTTCACTTATCGTGTGGAAGCCGGCGTGGATAACATCTTCAACTATGTGGACAAGACGCCCCACGGACTGCATCTGGGCACAACCACTCCCGGAACGACCGTTTATGTGACGCTGACAGTCCGTTTTGCACAAGGAAAGAAACTCAAGTTTAACAATAAGTCTAACTATCAACAAAAAACAGAAAATGAAGAAGATTAAATTCTTAATGATGGCCATGATGGCATTCATGGCATCAGCCACGTTCGTCAGTTGTGGCGACGATGACAAAGACAATGACGAAAAGCCCATCTCCAATATGGAGCGTTATCAGCGTGAAGTAGATGCTGTGGTGAAATCACAGAAGAAAAACAGCAAAGCCATTTTGCTTGTGGCTTTCGGCAGCACTTGGCAGCAGGCTTATGATGCCTTCGATTTGACCAAGCAAGAGTATGAGAAAGAGTTCCCCGGTTACGACGTGTATCTGTCTTTCTCTTCCGCCATTTGTATCAACCGTGCCATGGCAGCCGAGAACACCGCTGCACGCTCATTCTATGAGCCCAAATACTGGCTGGAAGCCTTTGGCCGTGTACAATATTCAGAGATTATCGTTCAGTCGATGCAGGTGATTCCCGGTGAGGAGTTCAGCCGCGTGGTGAATGCTTTGAAAGACTTCGCCAACAACTCCAACGGCGACCTCGACGACAAATACCTGGCAGGAATGACATTGAAACTGGGTTTGCCCCTGATGTACGCTGAAGAGGATGTGGCATTGCTGGCCAACGCCCTGAACGCGAACTTCAACAAATGGGCTAATAAGGGCGCCATGTTGTTCATGGGTCACGGCAACCCCGACACCTATGACACATACAAAGCCAATGTGCGTTACTCCCAGTTGGAAACCGCACTCCAGAAACTGAACAAGAACTACTATGTAGGCACCGTGGACATGATGGATAACTTCAAGGTTCAGGTCCGTGACCGTATGTTAGCCGATGGTCTGACTTCCGGCAATGTTTATTGTGCTCCTCTGATGTCGATTGCCGGTGACCATGCCCACAATGACATGGCCGGTGACGATGACGCTTGGGACGGCGGATTCGATGTGAACGAAGAAGGTGAAGTGGAAGATACCAGTTGGAAGATGTATTTCAACCACATGGGTTACACCATCGACGCCGAGACCTACAAAGACAACGGCAGCAATGGTCTGGTGAAAGGTCTGTTGGAGTATGCCAATGTGCGTGCCCTCTATAAGAACCACACCCGCAACGCCGAGGCTGTAGATTACTACCACTCAATGTTCCCTGAAGAGTAATAATTGACCATTCACAATTGGCTATTCTAATAGAATACAATTTATAGATATTATCCTCGTTAATAAAATATGAAGAAATATCTGATTATTTTTTCTGCAGTGCTCTGGTTTCAGAGCACTGCAGTTGCGCAAATACACAAGATGGAGCGGCGCGACACGGCTGTGACCATGCGCAACTATCAACTCGACCCCGTGGTTGTGACGGGTTCGGGCCATCACCAGCGCCTAAAGTCGACCGCTACACCGGTGCACGTGCTTTCAGGCACAGAGATACGCGAACAGGGTATCAGCACATTTGACGGCGCACTGACGAGGATGATGCCACAGGTATCAATGGCACCCAATTCGATGGGCACCTTCCTAAGATTGAACGGTCTGGGAAACAAATATATCCTGATACTCGTGAACGGTCAAAAGCTCACGGGCGATATCTCCAACAACGTGGATTTGTCGCGTATCGACATGTCGCGCGTGAAACGTATCGAGGTGCTCGACGGAGCCGCATCATCGCTTTACGGCAGTGATGCCATCGCCGGTGTCATCAACATCATCACCGACCAGCCGACCGACCAATTGGTGAGTCTGACAAGCAGCACCCGCATCTCTGGTGAAGGACAATGGACCGAATCTCTCAATCTTGACATTTTTGACAAGGGTTTCGGATCATATACCACTTTCACCCATGATCAGGCCGACAGTTACCGCATCAACGACCTGGAATACGTGAAAGGCTCGGACACCGAGACGCAACAGAGCATCGCCCCGCTGTTCACCGGATACCGTTCGAACGTGTTCGGCCAGAAATTCACATGGTCGCCAGACGACCATCTGGCACTAAATGCAGGCATGAACATATCGTATAAGATTACCGACCGGCCGGAAACCAATGCCGACATCAGCGGCGGGACCGACTACGAAATGCGCTACAAAGGATTGCGGTGGAACGTGGGCGGCATTTACAAATTCAGCAACCGATACTCACTGCAAGGCGATTTTACGGTGGACAAGTTCCGCTACGGCAAGGAATATGACGTGGAGACGAAGACTAACGCCATTGGCGACTACGTGCAATCGAAGAAACAAAGGTCAATGGCCGGCGAACTGAAAGCCATCCTGAAACTGACGAGTCACTCGACCACTATCATCGGCGGCGACTGGAGAAACGACGAATTGAAAGCCAGTTCGGGCAACATCGACAAAGACGTCTATACCATGGCGGCCTACGCACAACATGAGATACGCTTTTTAGGCAATTTCACGGCAACCGTCGGCGCACGTCTGACACATCACGAGACTTTCGGAAACCATTTTACCCCGAAAGCTGTATTGATGTATGCTCCGGGCGCATTCAGATTCCGCGCAAGTTATTCCGCCGGATTCCGCGCCCCGGGACTCGACGAGTTGTATTACCATTATTTCTCCGTGAACCGCGGTAAGCCCCAGATTATTTTCGGCAACAAAGACTTGTCGCCCGAAAAGAGCCATTATTTCTCACTCAACGCCGAATATCGCAGCGACAAGGTCATTCTCAGTGTGACGGGATATTACAACCGTATCAAAGACATGGTGGTACGACAGAATATCGACATCACCGACGAGAAGATGACCATGCTGAAAAACGAATTTCCAGAGATGACCGCCGACCAAGCCGGAAAACTGGAGCGCTACTCACTCTACACGAACAGCGATGAGGGCGATGTGAAAGGATTGCAGGTAAACACCTCTGTCAACGTGTTCAAAGGGTTTAACCTGTCTGCCAACTATATCTGGACCTTAGCACGCACCAAGAGCGGAGAGGAATGGACCGTTCTGGAGCGCAGCATCCGTAATGCAGCCACCTTCGCAGCCAATTATCACAAGTCATGGCGCAGATACGGTCTGAATGTGAACGTGAATGCGCGTTTCCAATCGAAGACCTACTATCCGGGCTATGAAAACGCTCCTGGCTTTGGCGTATGGAACGTGAACACCACGCACACCTTCGACTGCACTTCATGGGCTTATTTGGAGCCTAGTATCGGTGTCGATAATATCTTCGACCGTGTGGACCGCCGCATAGACTCGAGCCTTCGCAAATATGCGCTTTTCAACCCCGGACGCATGGTGGTTGTGGGGCTGAAAGTGAAATT